>Ga0247780_1001409_pt1 | contig 14086 bp, 14 predicted proteins | sample UWRJL079202R5_FD_179927 | JGI IMG/M metagenome (GOLD analysis project Ga0247780, IMG submission 179927) | Plant litter microbial communities from Arlington Agricultural Research Station in Wisconsin, United States - UWRJ-L079-202R-5 | ecosystem: Environmental > Terrestrial > Plant litter >... | reverse complement strand
ATCGGACCTCTGGAAGGTGCGCGGCCTCGGTCCCGTCCTCGACGGCATGGGCCAGATCCCGATCGAGCGTGGTAAGGGCGACAAGCAGGCGCTGGCGCGGGCGATCGAGGCGCTGCGGGCGGGGATCTGCATCGGCGTCTTCCCCGAGGGCACGCGCTCGCGCGGCAAGGTGCTGCGCGCGCGCAGCGGCGTCGGCCGCCTGGCGCTGGAAGTGCCGGAGGCCCATGTCACCCTGGTCGCGATCGAGGGCACCTCCGACCTCACCGGGTTTCCCCGCCGCCCCCGTATCCGCATCCGCTTCTTCGACCCTGTCGGCGGCCAGCCGCGTCCCGGCGAGGACCCCGCCGAGCTCTCGGCCCGCCTGCTGGCCGAGATTCGCGAGCTCGTCCCGCCTTCGATCTCCTACCGCAAGCGCACGGGCTCCTAGTCCTCGGCCTCCTCGCCGCTGCCCTGGAGGGCGTACCACTCGGCGCCGAACGACTCGACGTCCTGGCCGTTGGCTTCGCCGGGCTTCTCGTCGGCGGCATAGGTGTAGAGAGGATGGCCGGCGTAGGTGACCTGCACCGTGCCGTCGCGGCGCTTCGTCGTGCCCAGCTTGGAGGCCGAGGCGCCGGTGCCGCTCCGCGGGGCGCCTTCGGTGAGGACCGGTGGCCAGACCTTGGCGCAGCCGCCGTAACAGGACGAGGTCGTGCCCTTGTCCTTGTGGAAGTCGTAGACGGTGAAGCCCCTGCCGTCGACCACCACGGAACCCACCTCCGGCGCGTTGGCGACCGTCAGCATCGCCGCGCCGCTCCCGGCGCCGGACGCGCTCGGCGCCTCTGCGCTGGGGGTACTGCCTCCGTCGCCGCCGTAGGCGCCGCCGGAATCGCCGCTGCCGCAGCCGGCAATCGCGAGCGCCGCGACCGCGGCCAGCAACGCCAATACGGGGTTGATCTTGATCTTGGTCATGCCGCGTCCTCCTGGTCGGTATCGCCGCTCGCCGTCGATCCAGTCGGATCGACCGGCGCCACAAAGGTCTGGTTGCCGGCGCGGACTTCGATCGCTCGCGTGCGGGAAAGGTCGAGCGCCGAGCTGAGCACGGCGGTCGAGTCGTCGCCCCAGCGGTAGCGGAAGGTGCCGGCGGGAAGCCTCGAGCCGCGCGCGCCGCGCAGATACACCCGGCAGAGGGTCCCGGACCTGACCCCCTTCACGTACATGCGGATCTCGGTGCCGTAGGCGTGCGGCTCGAGCGTGGCGTCGATCCGGACCCCGGCCGGCAGCGATGCGAACTCGACGTGCTGGACGGGGTCGCCGCCGCCGTCGCCGGTGAGGACGAAGATCGCCAGCAGGGCCGCGGCGACGGCGGCGGCTCCCGCCAGGCCGAGGCCGGACCAGCGCCGCCGCCGCTGGCCAGCCCGGCGCTCGCCGCCTATCGCTGCCGCGATCTGCTCGCCGAGCTGCGGCGAGGGCCGCGGCGCCGGGCGGCTGAAGCGCTCCGGGTCGGCGAGCGGCAGGAGCTGCGCGACGGCGCCCAGCGCCCGGGCCTCGGCCCTGCACCCGGGGCAGCCGTCGAGGTGCGCCTCCAGGCGGGCCCGCTCCTCGCCCCCGAGACCGTCGAGCGCGTAGGCGCCGAGCAACAGGCGCCAATCGCGGCAGCTCTCCGGCTGGTCAGTCCTCATAGCCCATCTCCTCGAGCACGACCCGCAGCGCCCGCAGCCCGTAGTAGACGCGGCTCTTCACGGTCCCCTCGGGGACGCCGAGCTCCGCCGCAACCTCGGCGTAGGGCCGGCCGCGGTAGTGGGTCTCGACCAGGACGCGACGGTGGTCCTCGCCGATCCGGCGCATCGCCTCCTCGACCTGCCACGAGAGCAGGGCCTGCTCCAGCGGCTCCACCGACGGCTCGATCCCGCTCTCGGCCACGCTCGGACGCGCGGCGCGGGCGCGGCCGAGGTCGATGACGACGTTGCGCAGGATCGCGAACAGCCAGGTCCGCAGGGAGCCGATCTGCGGGTCGAAGCGGTCGCCGGCCCGCCAGGCGCGGACGAACGTTTCCTGCACCGCCTCTTCCGCCAGGCCGGCGTCGCCGAGGGAGCGCAGCGCGAACCCGTACAGCTCCCCGGCGTGCGCGGCGTATGCCTCGCGGACGTCGCGCTCGCGTCTCAATGCTCCGGGCTGCATCCGCCTCCGTCTACGGGGCGGACGCAGCCCGGGTTCAAGCTCTAACCCTCGAGTTTCCCGATCTTGAAGATTTTGGTCCCGCAATCGGGGCAGACGCCTTGAATGGCCGGGCGACCGTTTTTCATGGTCACCTGTTTGGCGTCTTTGATCTCGACCTTCTTACGCTCTTTGACGCAGTAACCCTCCGGCATGATCGGGCCTCCTTTCGCTGCCGCTTCGCGGCAAGCTCGCGTTGCCGCGAGGTGGATTGAGGCGAATGTAACGCAGGTAGGGGACACGACAGGCAATCTTTGTGCGGATACGCACGAAACGGCCGACGCCGCCGGTCAACTACCCTCCTGGCCGCACCGCCGCACTCATCCAGCGCTCAAGGAGATATCGCATGCCCGAGGCAGTAATCGTCGACACCATCCGCACGCCGATCGGCCGTGCCTTCAAGGGCTCGCTCGCCCAGCTGCGCCCGGACGAGATGGGCGCCTACGTGGTCGACCAGCTGCTCGAGCGCAATCCCGAGGTCGACCCCGCCCTGATCGAAGACGTCTTCTGCGGGGTCGGCATGCCGCAGGGGCTGCAGGCCTTCAACCTCGCCCGCATCGTCTCGCTGCTCTCCGAGAAGCTGCCGCAGGAGGTCAACGGGGTGACCGTCTCCCGCTACTGCTCCTCCAGCCTCGACGCGATCCGACATGCCGGCAACGCGGTCAAGGCCGGCGAGGGCGACGCCTACCTCGCGGTCGGGGTCGAGTGGGTCAGCCGCTACAACGAGCGCACCGAGCCCGCCGGCGCCGACGACCAGAACCCGAACCTACAGGGCAACGACGGCCAGCCCAACGCCTACATCGAAATGGGCCACACGGCGGTCAACGTCGCCAACAAGTACGAGGTCAGCCGCGCCGACATGGACAAGTTCGCCCAGCGCTCCCAGGAACTGGCGGTGAAGTCCCAGGAAGACGGCTTCTTCGACCGCGAGATCGTGCCGGTGAAGCTCGAGGACGGGACCGAGGTCGCGAAGGACGACGGCCCGCGCGCATCCTCGACCCTCGAGAAGCTCTCCGAACTGCCCGAGGCGTTCGGCGGCGGCGGCGTCACCGCCGGCAACTCCTGCCCGCTCAACGACGGCGCCGCCGCGGTCCTGGTCATGAGCGACGCCAAGGCCAAGGAGCTGGGCCTGACCCCGCGGGCCCGCATCGTCACCGCGGCCACCCACGGCAACGAGCCGGAGCTGATGGGCGTCGCCCCGATCGGCGCGATCAAGAAGGTGCTGGACCGCGCCGGGATGACGATCGACGACGTCGACCGGGTCGAGCTCAACGAGGCCTTCGCCGCCCAGGTGATCCCGATCATGAGCGAATGCGGCATCGCCGAAGACAAGCTCAACACGCACGGCGGCGCGATCGCCCTCGGGCACCCGTTCGGGATGACCGGCGCCCGCATCATGGGCACCCTGCTCAACGTGCTGGAGACCGACGACCAGCAGGTCGGCCTCGAGACCATGTGCGTCGCCGGAGGCCAGGGCAAGGCGATGATCGTCGAACGTATGAACTGATCTGACGCGGCGCATATCTGCGTCCTCGGTCGCTTGTGTGCAGAGCACACGGCGCTCCCTGCGTCCTTGATCTGCTTGGTCAGATCAGCTCATACGGCATAGGGTGAATTTGTGGAGACGCTCACGTACGAGGCGAGCGGCCGAGTGGCGCGGATCACGCTCAACCGGCCGGACCGCGGCAACGGCATCACGCCGCGGATGCCGGTCGAGCTGGCGGAATGCGTAGAGCAGGCCAACCTCGACCCGGCGGTCCACGCGATCGCCTTGTCGGGCAACGGCAGCGGCTTCTGCGGCGGCTATGACCTGGTCGCCTCGGCTGAGGGCGACATGAGCCAGCTGGGAGGTGAGGGGGCGCCGCCGGGCTCGCCGCTGGACCCGGCGACGATCGCCGCGAACCACGCGCCCGACTCCAACTGGGACCCGGTCGTCGACTACCAGTTCATGGCCCGCAACGTGCGCGGCTTCATGAGCCTCTTCCATTCCGAGAAGCCGGTGCTCTGCAAGGTGCACGGCTACTGCGTGGCCGGCGGTACGGACATGGCGCTCTGCTCGGACCTGCTGGTGATCGCCGACGACGCCAAGATCGGCTATCCGCCGGCGCGGGTCTGGGGCTCGCCGACCACGGCGATGTGGGCGCTGCGGATCGGGCCGATGCGCGCCAAGCGCCTCCTCCTGACCGGCGACTCGCTGACCGGCGCCGAGGCGGCGGAGTGGGGTCTGGCGACCGAGGCGGCCCCGGCCGACGCGCTCGACGAGCGCTTCGAGCGACTGCTGGAGCGGGTGGCGCGGCTGCCGGTCAACCAGCTGGCGATGATGAAGCTGCTGGTCAACCAGACGGTCGAGGCCCAGGGGCTGCGCCAGGCCCAGACGCTCGGAACCTTCTTTGACGGCATCGCCCGCCACACCGAGGAGGGGCACGCCTTCGTGCGCCGCGCGACCGAGGCGGGCTTCCGCGAGGCGGTGCGGAAGCGCGACGAGCCCTTCGGCGACCACGGGCTCGAGGGCTTCGGGCTCGACTAGGGTGGCGCGGTGATGAGCGACGCGCCACCGTCCCCGAGCTCGGCGATCACGCCGGAGAGCGTCCGCGCCTTCCTGCCGGGCAGCTTCCCCGGCGATCTCGGGATCGAGCCGCTCGAGGTCGAGGATTCGCACGCGCGCGGCCGCATCGTCGTCGACCGGCGCCACCTGCATCCCGGTGGCTTCGTCCACGGCGGCGTCTGGACCGCGCTCGGCGACACCGTCGCCGCCTGGTCGACCTTTCGCTGCATCCCGCCGGGCCACAACTTCACCACGATCGAGCTCAAGCTCAACGTCTTCGCCGCCGGGCTCGAGGGCGACGAGATCGAGGCGGTGGCCGAGCCGCTGCACGTCGGCAAGAGCACCGTCGTGATCGAGGTCAAGATCGAGCGCCGTCGCTCCGGGCAGGAGCCGCGGCTGGCGGCGAACCTGATCGTGACGCAGTTCGTCCTGCCTCCGCGCGAGCGGTAGCCGCTTCGACGAAGCGACGGAAGAGGGCGGCCTCGTAGGGGCGGTGGACGAGGGTCTCCGCGTGCCACTGGACGCCGATCAGGAAAGGACGCCCGGGGTCCTCGATCGCCTCGACCGTGCCGTCCGGAGCCCGGGCGACCACCCGCAGGCCCTTGCCGAGGCGGTCGATCGCCTGGTGGTGGAAGGAGTTGACCTCGATCTCGCCCCCGCCGAGCACCGCCGCCAGCTTGCTCCCGGGGTCGATCTCGACCGCGTGGCTGGTCTGGTCTCCCGGCGTCTCCTGGCGATGGGCGATCTCGCTCGAGACATCCGGGAGGTGCTGGTGCAGGGCGCCTCCGCGTACGACGTTGAGCGCCTGGGTGCCGCGGCAGATCGCCAGGATCGGCATCCCGCGGGCATCCGCCTGGCGCGCCGCGGCGAGCTCGAAGCGGTCGAGGTCGGGCTCGGTCGTACCGAGCATCGGGTGGGGCTCGGCCCCGTAGCCGCTGGGGTCGAGGTCCGGACCGCCCGAGAGGCAGATCCCGTCGACGCGGTCGAGCAGCGGCTCGATCGCCTCGTCGTCGAGGGGCGGCATCACCACCGGCAGGCCGCCCGCCGCCTCGACCCCGCGCAGGTAGGGAAGGCCCAGCGCCATCTCGAAGCGCGCCGGCGGCTCCGCCTGGGGGATCGGCTCCATGCTTGCGGTTCGCCGGATCTCCGAGGTCGTCACCCCGATCAGCGGCCTGCCGTGGCTGGAGGAGTTCGTCGTCATCGCTCACCCGCCCCCGGCTCTAGCACCCAGGTGTCTTTGCAGCCGCCTCCGCGCGAGCTGTTGACGATCATCTCGCCGGCGCCGCGCGCGTAGCGGGTGAGGCCGCCGGGCATCGCGGCCGCGCCGGAGGGCGAGCTGACGACGAAGGGCCGCAGGTCGACCCGCCGTGGGCGCAGACGCCCGCCGCAGACCGTGGGATGGGTCGAGAGCGCCACCGGCTCCTGGGCGACGAAGCCCTCGGGCCGCCGCCGCACCAACCCGATCGTCCGCCGCCTCTGCGCCGCCGTCGCCCGCGGCATGATCGTCACCCCCTGTCCACCGAAGGCGTCGCGCGGCTTTACGACCAGCTCGTCGAGGCGCCGCATCGCCTCCTCGCGCATCTCCGCGTCGGAGAGGTCGAAGCTGGGAACCGAGCGGAGCAGCGGCTGCTCGCCGAGATAGAAGCGGATCATCCTCTCCACATAGGAGTGAGCCAGCTTGTCGTCGGCAAGGCCGGTGCCGATCGCGTTCACGCAGCGCAGCCTGCCCGACTTCAGCCCCGGAAGCAACAGCTCTCCGATCGGGGTCGGGGACCCGTCGGGACCGCTGAGCCGATCCTCGTCGAGCCGACGGTAGACGACGTCGAGCTGGCGGCGCTCCCGGCCGTGGCGCAGGAAGAGCCGCCCGCGCTCGGCTTCGAGGTCGGCCGGCGTCGCGAGCGGGAGGCCCAGCTCGCGGGCGATCCGCCGGTGCTCGTACCAGGCGCCGCTCCCGTGCCCCTCGGAGAGGATCGCCGCGGTCGGCTCGTCGCGGCCGTCGGGGGCGGCGGCGCGGACCGCCGCGCCCAGGGTCTCGAGGTAGGAGTCGAGCCGGCGCGGGCGCAGTGGGCCCTCAGCGCCCAGGGCGGATCCGACGGCTGCGCGGAGGGCGAGCGCGTAGGTGGCTCCCGAGGGCATCCGCAGATTGTCCTCGAGGACGAGCAGCTCGCCGTCGGCGTTCCGCACCAGGTCGAACCCGGCCACCGTCGCCGGCGGCGGCCCTGGCTCGAGCAGCCCGCGCATCCGCGGCTCGAACCCGCTGGCGGTCTCCAGGAGACGCCGCGGCGCCGCACCCGCATCGAAGATCCGCTGCGGGCCGTAGGCGTCGACGATGAACGCGTTGAGCGCGCTGGCTCGCTGCAGCAGCCCCGCCTCCAGGGCCTTCCACTCCGCCGCCTCGATCAGCCGCGGGACCGGATCGACGGCTATCGGCTGCCCGGGGCCGAACTCGAGCCCGAGGTCGGCGGCGCTCGCCCGCACACGCTCGAGCAGCGCCGCCGGCTCGTTGCGCTCGATCTCCTCCAGTACCTCGGCGTACGACCCCCGCGGCGTGCCGTCGGCGGCGAACGCCTCGTCGACGCAACCCTGTTCGAGCGGGTAATCGCCGGCCCCCGGGGCTCCGCGAGCCGGATCCAAAGTCGTCGCCATGCAGGGTCGCTACCCGCCCAGGCCGGGTATGCCACATGAGCGCAGGCGCCGTCAGGCCACGGGTTCGCTCTCGGCCGGTGCTTCCCAGGCTTCGACCTGGGGAAGGCGCCACAGCAGGCTCGCGATCGTCAGGCCGACTGCCGCCGACAGCAAGGCCAGGAACCACTGCGTCGCCCCCAGCAGCTCCATGTCGAAGAAATCCCGGACGGGGGCGGCGGCGAGGATCAGGGCGTAGAGCGCCCCGAGCCCGGCGACCAGGGCCAGCATGTAGCTCTGGATCGCGATGTGCTCGCGCCCGGGGCCGCGCTCCAGCAGCAAGACGAAGGCGAGGCCGAGCACGATCAGCGTCGTCGTCGCGGCGGTGCGGCCGGCCTCGAGGCTGCCGCCGAAGACGGTGTCGACGAGGAAGAAGGAGAGGATCGAGCCAAGCGCCGTCGACACCCCGGCCGGGACCGCGAAGGCCGCCAGCGCCCGCAGCAGCCGCCCGCGGTAGAGCGGCCCGTCCGACGGGGCCAGCGCCAGCACGAAGGAGGGGATGCCGATCGTGAGGAAGGCGGCGAGGGTGAGGTGGCGCGGCAGGAAGGGGAAGGCGAAGCCGGGAACCGCGACCAGCAGGATCAGGGTCGCGGCGTAGATCGTCTTGGTCAGGTAGAGGCGGCCGAGGCGGTGGATGTTGCGGGCGATCCGGCGTCCCTCGCCGACCGCCTCGGGCAGGCGCGAGAACTGGTCCTTGAGCAGGACCACGTCGGCGACGCCTTTCGTCACCTGCGTGCCCGAGCCCATCGCCACCGCCATCCGCGCCCGCTTCAGCGCCGGCACGTCGTTGACCCCGTCGCCGATCATCGCCACGTAGCGCCCGGCGCCGACCAGCGCCGCCACCAGCGCTTTCTTCTGCTCGGGCTTGATCCGGCAGAAGATCGTGTTCTCCAGCGCCACCGTCGCCAGCTGCTCGGGATCCTCGGGCAGGTCGGAGCCCTCGACTACGCCCGCGTCGCGCGGCACGCCGACCGCGTAGGCGACGGCGGTGACGGTGGCGCGGGCGTCGCCGGAGATCAGCTTCAGGTCGACTTCCTCCGCCCGCATCGCCGCGATCGTCTCCGCGGCGTCGGGACGCAGGGTCTCCTCGAGGACCACCAGCGCCAGCGGCGTCAGGCGGGGCGGGGGTGCCGCGGCGGCGTCCTCCGGCAGCGCCTCGCTCGCTTCGCCGAAGGCGACCACGCGCCGCCCGGCCGCGGTCTCCTCCTCCAGCTTGCGGGTAAGTCCGGGAGGGAGGGCCAGGGCGCCGGCCTCGCTGAGGACGTCCGGGGCCCCGAGCACGTAGGTGCGCCTGCCGCCGTCGCCGGCGAGCGTCGCCCCGCTCCACTTCCACTCCGAGGAGAACGGCACCTCGGCGCTGACCCGACCGGCCTCGCCGGGGAAGCGCTCCGCGATCGTCTCCAGGGTCCGGTTGCGATCCCCGGCGCTGGCGGCGAAGCGGCCGAGCGCGGCCCGCGCCGCCGCGGCCTCGGTCCCGTCCGCCACCTCGATCCCGGTCAGCCGCAGCTCGCCGCCGGTCAGGGTGCCGGTCTTGTCGACGCAGATCGTGTCGACCGCGGCCAGGCTCTCGCTGGCGCTCATCTGCTGCACCAGCGTGTCGCGGCGGGCGAGGCGGACCGCGGCGACCGCGAAGGTGACGCTCATCAGCAGCACCAGGCCCTCGGGGATCAGCGTGATTAGGCCCGCGATCGCGGTTTGGGCCGCTTCGTGGAGCTCGATGCTGCGGAGGTTGAGCGAGAGGATCAGCAGGGTCGCCAGCGGCAGCATCACGTAGGTGCAGGCGACGATCACCCGGTTCACCTCCTCCTGCAGCGGCGAGGGCGGGTGCCGGAACGCCCGCGCCTCGCCGGCCAGGCGCCCGGCGTAGCTCTCCTCGCGGACGGCGTCGACCAGGTAGCGGCCCGAGCCGGAGATGCAGAATGAGCCTGAGAGGGCGCGGTCGCCGTCCCCCTTGCGGATCCCGTCGGCCTCGCCGGTCAGCATCGACTCGTCGAGGGTCATGCCGCGGCTTTCGACGACCTCGCCGTCGGCGACCAGTTGCTCGCCCGGGCCGACGTCGACGACGTCGCCGGGCACCACCTCGGTCGCCAGCAGCTCGACGACCGCGCCGTCGCGCACCACCCGCGCCCGCGGTGCCACCAGGACCGCCAGCTCGTCGAGCACAGCCTTCGCCTTCAGCTCCTGGCGGATGCCGATGTAGGAGTTGAGGACCGCGATCAGCCCGAAGAGGGCGTCGGCGAAGAGGCCGAGCGCGAGCGCGAGCACGAAGAAGGCGCCGATGATCGCGTTGAAGAGCGTGAAGACGTTGCCGGCGACGATGCTCGAGGTCGAGCGCGAGGAGGCTTCCGGCGGCGGTCCGAGCTGGCGCAGTCGCTTGGCGGCCTCGGCGCCGGAGAGCCCTCGCTCGGTGCTTGGCTGCCGCGTGGCCATGGCAAGTATTCAATAGGGTGCGGCGCGGATGGCTCTGAAGCTAGGACTGAACCTCGGTTACTGGGGCATCGGCCCCGCGGGCGAGGACGCCGTCGAGGTGGTGACGGCGGCCGAGAGGCTCGGCTACGAGTCGGTCTGGGCGGCCGAGTCCTACGGCTCCGACGTGGTCAGCGTGCTGGCCTGGCTGGCGGCCCAGACGAAGGAGATCAACCTCGGCGCCGCGATCCTGCAGGTGCCGGCGCGCCCGCCCGCCGCCGCGGCGATGGCCGGCGCGACGATCGACAAACTCTCGGGCGGCCGCTTCCTCTTCGGCTTCGGCCCCTCCGGCCCGCAGGTCTCCGAGGGCTGGTACGGCGTGCCCTACGCGAAGCCCTGGGGCCGGACCCGCGAGTACATCGAAGTCGTGCGCGAGATCATCGCCCGCGAAGGCCCGCTCGAGCACCAGGGCGAGCACTACACGCTGCCGCTGCCAGGGGGAGAGGGCAAGCCGCTGAAGCTGAACTTCCACCCCCTGCGCAACGAGATCCCGGTCTTCGTCGGCGCGATCGGCCGCAAATCGGTCGAGCTCGCGGCGGAGATCTGCGACGGCTGGATCCCGATCTTCTTCAGCGTCGACGCCTTCGAGGCGACCTGGGGCGAGCACCTGGAGGCCGGCTTCGCCAAGGGCGGGCGGCAGCGCTCCGACCTCGAGGTCAGCCCCTCGCTGCAGGTGGCGATCGACGGCGACCTGGAGGCGGCGAAGAGCGTCGTCAAGGCCGGCCTCGTCCTCTACTTCGGCGGCATGGGCAGCCGCAAGACCAACTTCTACGTCGACCTCGCCCATCGCTTCGGCTTCGGCGACGTCGCCGACGAGGTGCAGAAGCGCTTCCAGGACGGCGACCGCGCCGGCGCCTTCGAGGCGATGCCGGACGAGATCGTCGAGGCCACCTCGCTGGTCGGAACCGAGGAGGAGGTGCGGGAGCGGGTGGAGCGCTTCCGCGGCGCCGGCATCGACCGCATGATCGTGTCACCGGTTCATGTAGACCGGGCGGAGCAGCTGCACACCCTCGAGCGCCTGGCCTCGGTTTCCGGGGTCGAGGCGCGAGCCTGACCCGATCCCATAATCTTCCGCGCCGCGTGAAGATCGGAGTGCCGAAAGAGACCGTCGATGGGGAGCGCCGCGTGGCGCTGGTCCCCGACGTGGTCAAATCGCTGAAGAAGAACGAGCACGTAGAGGTGCTTGTGGAGCGCCGCGCCGGCGAGGCCGCCGGCCATCCCGACTCCCAGTACGAGGAGGCCGGGGCCGACGTCGTCGAGGGCGAAGTTACGTGGGGCGCCGACGTGGTCCTGCGCGTCGCCGCCCCTTCGACTGACGAGATCGGCAAGCTCAGCTCGAACCAGATCGTGATCGGCCACCTCGCCCCGTGGACCGCGGCCGAGTCGAACAAGGCGCTTGCGCAGTCCGGGGTCACCAGCTTCGCGATGGAGGCGATCCCGAGGACGACGCGCGCCCAGGCGATGGACGCGCTCTCCTCGCAGGCAGCCGCCGCCGGCTATGCCGCGACCCTGATCGGCGCCCGCGAGTCGGGCCGCTTCTTCGGGATGATGACCACCGCCGCCGGCACCGTGCCGCCCGCCAAGGTTCTCGTCCTCGGCGCCGGCGTCGCCGGCCTGCAGGCGGTCGCCACCGCCAAGCGGCTCGGGGCGATCGTCACCGGCTTCGACATCCGCCGCGCCGCCTGGGAGCAGATCGCCTCGCTCGGCGGCCGCCCGCTGGAACTGGACTTCATCCCCGACGCCGAGGGCGAGGGCGGCTACGCCCGGCCCCTGACCGAGGAGGAGAACGCGCAGGTGCGCGACGCCCTGACCGAGAATGCGGCCAAGCAGGACATCATCGTCACCACCGCGGCGATCCCCGGCCGCCCGGCGCCGCTGCTGGTCACCGCCGAGGCCGTCCGCAACATGGCTCCCGGCTCGGTGATCGTCGACCTCGCCGCCGAGACCGGCGGCAACTGCGAGCTGACCCAGGCGGGGCAGACGGTGGTCGAGAACGGGGTCAAGATCATCGGCCCGCGCAACCTCGCCAGCGAGATGCCGGCGCCGGCCTCCCAGCTCTACGCCAAGAACCTCGAGAACCTTCTCGGCCTGCTGATCACCGAGGAGGGCGGGGTCGAGGTCGACTTCGAGGACGACATCGTCGCCGCCGCCTGCATCACGCAGGGCGGCGAGATCAAGAACGAGAGGGCCGCGAAATGAGCCTGATGACCGAGATCACGATCTTCGTGCTCGCCGTCTTCGTCGGCTTCGAGGTGATCTCGAAGGTGCCGACGACCCTGCACACGCCGTTGATGTCCCAGACCAACGCGATCCACGGCATCGTCATGCTCGGCGGCCTGATCGTGCTCGGCTACGCCGACGACGGGCTCGAGTACGTGATCGGGACGATCGCCGTCGCCTTCGGCGCGATCAACATCGTCGGCGGCTTCATGGTCACCGACCGGATGCTCGGCATGTTCGCGAAAAAGCCGAAGCCGAAGCCCAGCTCTGACGGGAAGGGCGGCTCCTGATGGTCCGCGCGGTCCTCGAGCCGGGCGGCGACGCGGCCACCGCCCTCTACATCGTCGCCTTCTCCCTCTTCATCATCGGGATCAAACAGGGCACGCATCCGACCACGGCCAAACGCGGCAACCTGATCGCCGCCGGCGGCATGGCGATCGCCGTCGTCACCACGCTGCTGCTCGACGGGATGGGCAACTGGGGCCTGATCTTCCTCGGCCTCGGGATCGGCACCGCCGTCGGCGTCATCGCCTCGATCCGGGTGCAGATGACCGAGATGCCGCAGATGGTCGCCCTCTACAACGGGGTCGGCGGCGGCGCCGTCGCCCTGATCGCCTGGTCGGAGATTCGCCACGGGATCTCGCTCGGCGAGGACTTCCCGCTGGACGAGCTGATCCCGGTCATCTTCGCCGGCGTCGTCGGCTCGGTCTCCTTCTGGGGCTCGAACATCGCCTTCGCCAAGCTCCAGGACCTGATCCCGACCCGGCCGATCGCGGCGCCCGGGCAGCAGGTGATGAACGCCGTCCTGCTGATCGCGATCGTCGCCATCTGCGTCATCCTCGCGGTCGACCACGAGTCGCCCTCGCAGGGCCTCTTCATCCTCCTCCTCGTTCTCGCGGCGATCCTCGGCAACCTCGTCGTCCTGCCGATCGGCGGCGCCGACATGCCGGTTGTGATCTCGCTGCTCAACGCCTTCACCGGCCTCTCCGCCGCGGCCGCCGGCTTCGCCCTCGACAACGTCGCCCTGATCGTCGCCGGCACCCTGGTCGGCTCCTCCGGAACGATCCTCACCCTGGAGATGGCGACCGCGATGAACCGCTCGGTCTCCAACATCCTCTTCTCCGGCTTCGGCGGCGCCCCCGCGGGCGGCGGCGCGGGCGGGGGAGAGGAGCGCCCTCACGTCTCGATCGGCGCCCAGGACGCGGCGATCAAGCTCGCCTACGCCGACTCCGTCGTGATCGTCCCCGGCTACGGCCTCGCCGTCGCCCAGGCGCAGCACGCGATCAAGGAGGTCGCCGACGAGCTGCAGAAGCGCGGCGTCACCGTCAACTACGCGATCCACCCCGTCGCCGGCCGCATGCCCGGCCACATGAACGTCCTTCTCGCCGAGGCCGACGTGCCCTACGAGCAGCTGAAGGAGATGGAGGAGATCAACCCCGAACTGCCGCGCACCGACGTCGCGGTCGTGGTCGGGGCCAACGACGTCACCAACCCGGCGGCGAAGAACGACCCCGACAGCCCGATCGCGGGGATGCCGATCATCGAGGTCGACGAGGCGCAGCAGGTGATCGTGATCAAGCGGTCGCTGAGCCCCGGGTTCGCGGGGATCGACAACGATCTGTTCTACGAACCGAATACGTCGATGTTGTTCGCGGACGCCAAACAGGCGGCGGCGGACATTGCGGCTGAGATTCAGAATCTGTAGGTCTCGAAAGGCGCGGGAGGGGTCGGGTGTCCCTCCCGCTTCGCTGTCGTTTTCGCCTGGGTTGTGGGCGGCCGTCCGAGGTACCCGGAAGCGAAAACGTAGCGCCGCTTGCGGGAGGGACACCCGACCCCTCCGTCCGGCTTCGGGCCTGATCTGAGGGGGAGAGCCGAGGTCCTCGGGGTTCTTGCTCTTCCATGTGCGGGGAGCGGGGGCAGGGGACGGTGGAGTGGGTTGGGACGGTTTGCTGCGTCGCGCTGTTGATGGTCGGGCTCCTC
>Ga0247780_1001408_pt1 | contig 14089 bp, 10 predicted proteins | sample UWRJL079202R5_FD_179927 | JGI IMG/M metagenome (GOLD analysis project Ga0247780, IMG submission 179927) | Plant litter microbial communities from Arlington Agricultural Research Station in Wisconsin, United States - UWRJ-L079-202R-5 | ecosystem: Environmental > Terrestrial > Plant litter >... | reverse complement strand
GAAACGATGGCATTCACTGCTCCTGAGAACTGGCGGATCGTCGGATTTCATGGCACTGCTGGATCCTATGTGACAGAGGGAAGTGTGACTCGTTACCCGATCACTAAGCTTGGAGTAGTTTATGCACCGATTCTGTTATGATTGCCGCAGCGCTTTGGGGGAGTCGAGAAGTTTTACCCTTGTAGCTGAGGATATATATCGACGCGTGAGAGCATATCTTAGTGCCCGATGTGTACCCACGACTTTATTAGCGTTTTCTGTGGGATGGACAATGTGATTGAATATTGCTTGCAAAAACCCTTGGTCAGTGCCTTTTTCTTAACCTCCGTTTGATTTCGTTATGTTTTGGGGCTAACCCATAAGAAACAGGTTCTAGGAATAGAAGACACACCCATACTTATTTTGTTCCAGGCGGCTTTGGGAAAAAGACAACTAGAGTCCCAAGTCAGTCAGCGTTCGAACCATCCGCTCCCCTCCTGCGATGTTGAAATTTAAAGCCTCCCTCGCTGGAAGGAGTTCAAAGTACTCCCAATGCTGCCTTGCACATGAACCCAAGGACACTACATCATTGCAATGCGTGGCATCGTCTTGCTGGGCCGTTCCTTGATTACTCGCAGCCGCGCCAATGTCAGGATAAGGCTGGGGCAACCGAACGCCCTGATCCCACTTAAAGAAGTTGTCCTTGTCCCAGAGAGCCTTCACCCGCCTCAGCTCCACGTGGTTATCGCCGTAGTAGGTCCGCTCGTACACGTGCCCGCATAGGGTCTCGTCGGGGAAGTTGACGAACGCCGCTAGCCCATTTATGGAGTATGGTCGGAGCTTCGCACGGAACTGTCGTAGGAACTGCCGCATGTCGTGCTCTAACCACTTGGCTTGCCATCGGACCATAATATACACGTGGCAGGCAGATGCCACTGCGCCATGGGAAGGCGGTATCAGCGGCGGCTCGTTTCTTGGTTGTCTTTCCTCTCCCGTGGATCCATGTGACTTCAAGCAAGGCCTGTTCGTCGGAGAACTGCTTCCGAAACGCCTTCATCTCCTCGCGGATGGTAGACGTAATCTTCGCGATCACCGCCTTGTCGTTGCCAAACACAATCGACCTGTAGATCCTATAGGGTGGGTTTGTGGGAAACGCTCGGGTGGTCTCTTCGGACCACTGGGTCACAAGGGACTGGTGTAGGTAAAGGGTGGAATCCTCCGCGAGGGAGCGGCGCTTGAGCTGCTTGGTGAGATCCGCTTGGTGGATCGAGCTGTCGATCAGCCGATAGAAGGCGAGCTTGTATCCATCATAATGAATGAAGAATTCGACGCCTAGTTTGCTGTCGGTCCGTGGCGGTTCGCACCACCAGATACTATCAATCGTGATCTGGTCCGGCCAGTCGGTGGAATAGAACTCATCCATGGTTTTCATGAACTCTTCCATTGCTGCGTTATCCAGCTTCGGATACCATGTATACTGGCTTGAAACTACGAGACCATCATCGTTCGTCAATCTCTGGAGCTTGAGCTTCATTTCGACCACGACGCCAAAGTTGCCACCTCCAGCACCGCAGAGAGCCCAGAAAAGCCGGCCCTACTTGGTGCTGCGCTTGTCGGTATCCCGTATTATCATAGTCCGCGCGTTAGCGGTAACGATAGTTACTTCTTTAAGGGTATCGCAGCTTATACCGAAACTTCTCATAAATAGACCTAAGCCGCCCCTAAGAATAAAGCCGCTAACTCCTACGGTAAGGCATCTGCCGCCGTTAACGAGGTATCTGCTATAGCAACCGTTAACGAGGGCCTTGTATAAGTGTCTCCAGAGTGTACCGCCCTATAGAGTTATGGTCTCGGCGTCTATATCGACGGTAACGTCCTTAAATTTAGACAGGTCGAGGGAGATGCCTTCCTTTACGATAGAGGACCCCGTGTACGAGTGGCCGCCGTTTTTAATAGTAATAGAGATATTGTGTAATTTAGTAACCCGGATGATAGTTCTAACCTCGAAGATCTACCTAGGCTGCACTATACAGCCGGGCTTAAAGAAACGGTAAAGCGGGTTGGAGGTTGCGACGGAGCGCTCGTAGTCCTTCTTACCAATTTATAGCGCTGAGATTCCTTTGTTTAGCAGAGCGCTAATAACGGCGTCCATAGTAAGAGCCTAGGGTGATGTTCGGAGGGGGTTCCTAGAGAAGGCACTTACGATTGCTGCATGGATGCCTATCAGGCATTTCACTTCTGTATCCTCAGCGGTGATAACTAATGAGAATGTTGGGGCAGACATCTCCTGTGATTGGACCACGACATCTCCTCCTGTAGGCCTCATAGGCATTGCTGCCATTTGCGGTCCCCCAATCTCGTGTCATCGTCCAAATTCTCGCACCTCAAGAACTTCGCTTCATCGATCTCTTTCATATTGTTCCCGATTCCACATCTCGTTCAAAATGTCTCCGCCTCAGTATCAACACTTTATGCCTCAGTTCCTCATCCGCAATTTCAGCCACCCCTACAAGCCCGAGGGCGGCCGGAAGCGGGGAAAGCGAAAAAACGAGAAGGGGTTATACTATAACGAAAGCGTCGTTCGCACTTTGGATCTCACCACGGATGACCCGGTATTTCGTGAAGTTCCGGTGAAGCAAATCTTAGGCCAAATGAACGCATATGAAGTGGCTGAGAATGCTTCTGGCCGTCAGCGAAGCATCGAGTCCATGCTCGGCAAGCTCGAAAGTCAAGCCGCGAGGGTCTTCCGCAAGATCATCAAGGCTTACGAGGAGCCTCAGGATCCACACCAAGGGACGGCGGCGGTTTGCCTGACACGGGGCGAGCGCAACCTCCTCCGCAAGTTCATCTTTCTCCTCAAGTATCGCGCTTTCAACTTTCACCGCCGCTTCAACCGCGATACACCCGAGGAATACATGTCGAGCGATCGCGAGCTCATGCTCGAGTATATGGCTGAGAAAGGATACAAGCGGCCTCTAGATGTGTGGTTCGATAACATCCAAGCGATCATCGATATCGAGATAGATGTTGAGGACGAGTGGACGAAGGAGCTCCCAAAGCGAATGTACCCCCTTGACGCATTGTGGTTTATTGGCGACATGGAGGGCTACTATACAGCCATTTGCACTCCTTCCGACCCATACAACGAGTTCATTTTGACGGATGCGAGCTGTGGGATCTTTGAGGGACCTCACACGTGCACGGAAAACGAAGAGACGGGCGTCCGGGAGAGTTCAATCCACACCCCCCTCCACATGTTCACCCCTGTATCACCCAAGCTGATGATTGTGCTTCGTGACTGCTCCTTTCCGGACCCTCTTGAAGACGCCAATGAAGATATCAGGAAGTGGAAGGAGCAGGTCCGCCAGAAGGCGGAAATGCTACATGGAGACCAGGGCAGAGGAATACTACACGACCTTCCCGTCGCAAAGCCGAGCAACAGCTACTCCAGCATCATTGACGGCGCGAAACTCGAGTTCCACAAGGGCCATGATGGGAAAATAAGGATGGACGATAAATTCACCTTCCCCTTCTTCCCGATCAGCACGAGGCATATCAACCTCATCAACGGCATCTTTCTTGACAACTCCGGTCGGTGCTCGAACGTGGTATTCAATACGAAATCTTCTTTCGCCAAGACGCTGGAATGGTATCTCACCACTGAGGACATGGTGAAGATTACTGACGGCTTCGTCGAGGATGGGCAACGAGAAGCCGTGCAGAAACTGGAGATTGCTTCCCGCTCTCTCGGATCGACAGGCATGACCATCACAACGCGGCTTGATCCTATTCCGGCAGAGATACAGGCACACCGGAGGTCCCAGGTGATGTTGCAGAAGACGAGTTATCGTTTCTGGAAGAATGCAATTTTCAATGGCGAGGAGGTCCTGCAGCACGAGTCGAGCGTTATACGCTTCTACTTGAAGACAGGTGACCATTCTTTTTATCAGGCTACATAACATAGCGTGCTAACGCCTTTCAGCTGGCGACTTTTCCATAACCTTCTCATACGATCTGGACCAGGCCAGAAAGATGTGGGCGCTGCTCGTGATCGTCCAAGATCTGTCGGAATGCCTTGCGGAGCATATCCGCCAGCGAAACTATCACCTCTTGCTGGAGGCCTACCTCCGTCTCCCCCCAGCGCGGTTTGCCTTGTATGCAAAGTTCTCGCGCGCCATGATTCTAGGCGAACTGTATATTTTGGAGAATGGCGATTTCCTTTCAGGCCCCGAGGATGCGCTTTTAGAAGGAAAGTATTATACAATACAATACAACCTGAACTTCGATGATGAGCCTTCACTAACTAATGGTGTAGAGGCCGGAGTGTTTGAACCAGAGGTGCTCAACTTGGCGGTCTACGGCGTTGTCTCGGAGGACATGGAAAGGATTTTATCATAGGTGTTGACAATGGTGTTTCACCCCTGGCAAGTTACGAGTTCCCGTTTGCGGCTTTTCCTTCGGGCGCACACGTTCCCACCGAGTTGCCGTTAGATAGCTTGGAGTTTCACGGATTCGAACAGTCTCTCGTCCCACTTGATTTGCAGTGCTCAAACTACATGTTCAATAATTGACTTGAATTCTGGCGTTCTCTTGGTTTTTTTATTCAATGCACAAGAAATGTTGGTGGTATGCAAAGCTCGTTTTGTCCCTCCTTAACATGAGAAATCACAGATGTTCGAGTAATGGCTGTCGAATGTTGGTCAAAACATCCTTACTCACATGTCCATCGTGCGGACCATGGAAGAAAAACATCTCGTTATACCCCCCTTTCGGGCATTTGTAGCCCCGCTTAGGTTGCACCTATTATGAGATCGATCGTGTTATTTTAGGTAGTGTCGCTTCTTGATAAATATAGAAATTTGATCCCTTCAGGCCCCCTACTGCCCCACCGGCCAAGTCCGTATTGCCTTGGTTAGCCTAGTGCCATGCTGCGGCTGGGGGCTGTCCCTCGGGTGATTCCCAAGTGTCCGCTGTGTTGCTCTTATTTTCTTCTCGACTTCTGCGTGCCACCATATCGTCGTATAACGAAAAGATGGTGCCGGCGGCTCCGAGCAAACAACGGAAATACGGAGCGCTCATTTCTGAAATCGAAGAAAACGTATACACGGCAACAAACTCCTGTGATTGCTGCCAGGTGTTCTGCATAAAACCCTCCAAGGAGGTATCTATTGGCAACATGCCGAAACCATATGCCCAGGACAACACAATGCGCTGGAAACTAGGATCTATTCCTTTGTCATCCAACTGTCCCCCAAGCTGCCCCCGCAGATCCCTAAGATGTCACGGCCAATTGCCCTTGTCACTATCAACTCAGGAGTTGTTCTAGCGGCGGTGCTTCCACAACTCCTGTGCCGGCTTACACCACTTGAAGTGCGCAAAATAGCCGTCTGATGAATACGCTCGCTTCGAAAGCATGTGGTGGAATTGATCAGCGGAAGAGCGGCCAATGATGGCCATAATACCATAGTCTCTAGCAGTTGTGCGGCAGCCATTACAAATGCGGCCATTATGTGACACCAGCTTCGTGCCGTTATTGTGGAGGAAAGGCAAGGAATAACCGGTCCTATTGGGGTGGACCTTTTTCATATTCATTCTGTCCCATTCCTTCGAATTGGGAACCATTTTGGCGGCCGCGATCCAGTGCCGGTCCTTGGAACTGTCCTCTCCGAGGATCTGGATGTGATGAGGGCGGCTGTACATAATGGTAAAGGGCTGCCCAAGTTGATGGAATAGCTGAAGCTGTTTCTCCCCCAAAACGACGGCCTCAAACGCCGCCGAATCCCTAGAGAGGCACAGTTCGCAGCATCTTGCGAGAGTAGGCATGAAAAGTAAGCGGCCGAAGTCGCCACAATAGGAACACCGGTCGGTGAGCAAAAGAGCCTCAAGCTGGTCGAATCGAATGTAAGGCGTAAACCGGAGACTGCACATGACAAAGACAACGTGCAGGGCGTTCTCCATTACGGTGCGGTAGGCCTTGTCGGCGCCTAGCACCTCGCGGGCGCGCCGGTTCACCTGTCGAAATCTAAGCGCCGTGGCAATGTCGACATGCGAGAGGACATCGAGAAGAAGCTCAACGGGGAGGCGACCAAGGCGTCCGAGGTTGGCGGTTGACGGTGGTTGATTCGAGGCACAGAGAGACTTCCGCATAGATCGAACCATGCGGTCTACTTTGTGCTTAGCGGGATGGATGCCAAAGGTGTAGAGCTCATTCCCACAATCCACCATCACGACGTCGAGGATCTTCTTGTTCTTCTCAAAGTCCTCGATCGGGTATGCTTGATCCGAACGAGCGAAAGACGGAATTACCTCCCGCTCGTCGACGGGATGGAAGAAAGGGTGTGGGGGTTCTGGGTTGGTCATTTCCCGCGATTTCATAAGTTAGGGATCCCAGCTGGGCATGTGGTTAGCCTCTGAACATCTGTCTTCCTGAGAGGTGTTTGCGATGGTAACATACCCACGTAGTACTCTCGCTCGGGGTCGGATCAGGATGCCCCTTGTTTGGTGAATTGGATCATTGGCAAGATTGGACGCATAGATTGGTTGGAAAGAGTCAATCGCAGGGCGCTATCGTTTTCCGGAAGCGTAGGGGTTGTCTGGTGCCAGGCTGAGAACTAGGCAACGGAAGAGAAAAAAGAGCGCCAGACGAAGAGAGAGAGTTTTTGCTTTGCGTGGAGCTGTTGAGGGCGGCGCGTCGTGAATGCTTATGAGGATGCTTGATTGAGTCAAACTGTTCTAGGCTGTGAGGTTGCCTGAAATACTGGCTGAATAGTGGGTCCACCACCTTTCGTGCCTGAGGCTCCCTTCCTGTTAACAGTAGATAATTCGCTGGTTGGGAGGCTGTGTTTGAAGGTTCGGTGCTGAGTAGTGGGGCTTCACGCAGTCATCTGACAACCTTGGTCCAATCGAAGGCTCCCGCCTGAAAAGTCAAGTACGGGTTACCTACCAAGGTATCTTCTGCAGGCCTGACTCAGCGTACCTCAAAGGTGGTCGAATTAAGTAAGTTTCATTTAACTTGTTTGTAGGCTTCTAGGTCTAATTTACTTGACAGGACCACGGTAGCCAGCACAGCCTTCCTAATTTAATTCGTTAAATTTACCAACTTATTGGTAAGTCCAGATGAGCCGAATAGAACTAAGCCTCACAGCCTTTAGACTGATCTTACTCACATTTTTTATGACCTTGACCCTATAAAATCCACATTTTCTCACCTTCTCAAGCCTGCCTGCGCTCGCCAATGACACATCTCAAGGCCGGTTTTCACAACGCTTCACCATGTACTTGGGGCCTACCAACCAAGGATTCTCCCGATATGAGAAAGACCTGAAATGCAAGAAGTCAAAACTGCGTTTTATTAACGGGAATTATGCAAGGCCCGGAATCAAGCATTGTGTTTTTTGTTGCGAAAACCATCATATCGTCTTCAATTTCTACATAATCTTATTCTTCTCCCCAAGGGCCTGTTCAGCCTCAGACCCAGCCCACAAGTCTTGAGCCGCGCGGCACCACTTGAAATAGTCGAAATATCCGGAGCGTGAATACCTAGATTCTCGATCTCAGCCCTTCGGCAGTCTTCTTATCCAACCAAGAAAGACCGCCTTGTTTGGACTGTGTCTAAATCTTAAAACACCCACGGCAAATGACACCATAATCAAACTCAACTTAAGGGCCCCTGCTGTAAATATGCAACACTATGATTGCCGACATGCAGCGGATCTAGCTTTGGTAACCGTGACCTGTACGGAGCATGGTGCTCCCCTCCTGCCATTTCGAAGTTGATTGATGACCAGGGTTGAACTCCCGAACCGTGCTCCCCATCGCCAGCCATAATCTCTTGAAGTTTGAGAGTTGCACGGAAAAATCGCGAGCGTTTTGGTATACTAGTGGGGCGGCGAGTATAAGCGGAACGGGTGAACAGATGGATGGGTCGGAGTCGCCATTCTTCGCTGTGGTTGCGTCTGGTCGCTGCTCGGTAGGTCAGGAAGGAATGTATTCCATGAAATTCATATTTTGGAGGATGGATGGACCGCGCTGAGTTGAACAATGTAGAAGGTGCGGCGAGAGAAGGGTGCAAAGAGGGCACATACCTCGACTTTACATACAATCTTAGAAGTTCCGAAGACCACCGCCTCTAGGCTTGTTTCCGGGATCATGAAGTGGTGGGTTGCTTGATACCTAGCTCTCGATGCGGTCAGCAATTGATCGGTGGGCCGCTGGTCTTTTGAGAAGAGGCAGGCTGTAGTGGCGGAAGGAGCGCCTTGCGCGACCAAAGAGAAAGATTTCTTTTATACCTACCTTATCTAAGGTAGGTAGGTACGAATCGAGTGAGCTGAAATTTCCGTGCTCGTCGAACAGACGAGGGGATTCCGTCGCAATGCGACAGCTCAAGTCGGTTTCCCACAATTTAGTAGTCCTGTCCAGAAAAGGGTACTTGAGGGACCACCTTGATGCCGCGAGGTTTACCTCGTTCGAACAAAAAGAACCAAAATCGCCCCGACGACCATAGTTCTAAAGCCGATCCGGTCTGAGATCTTGGGGATCTGTCTGAGCGGTCAGGCGGGGGCGAGTTGACGACGACATGAGGAGGTATCTTTTGGGAACGGGTCTCTACTTCAAATACCACAAGCTTGCACTTAGGTGCGTTTCCCCTCAGTCAGCCCGCAATTTACTAGTACATTGTTTTTATCAACTCTTTTGACATGGGTGCAGTTTGGGGGCAAACCGCCATGCCATGCGACACGATCTGACAACCAAAAACGCACCAACCTTCTGGAAGCCCAAACAAACACAACAAACTGCGAGATTACATTGAAAACAAAACTATAGCTCTTGTTTTGTTCGACATCCAAACGCGATGGGTGCGGCGCCGCAGTCGTGTCGGCTGGCCCATAAACAGGGCGGCGCGCTAGGCGATCCCGGACACGGTGAGGAAGTGGTTTCCACCATGGTGAAATTCTTTCTTGTGCCGCTGGCTCTTTTGGTGAGAGGACGGCGATGAAGGGTCTCGGGTAGATTGTTCGGTCTCATCACAATAGGCTGTGGATCACGCTGAATTTGGCTGGACAAACATATGTGTGTCCGTTATTTTTGAAGAAGGTAAAGGGTATACGGGGGTAAAAAGGCAGTGGAATTTTGGTCGGTTTTGGTGGATCATGTACTTAGATCTGATTCTTGCTGGGATCCGAATATGGAAACTGAATGCATACCGATTCTTTGACCCGATTTGTACCATGATGTAGCCGGTATATGTTTTGGAACCCGTGCGACATGCTAGCCCAGTCGGATAGTGGCTGCATAATCATGATCTTGATCTTCCACCCCTCTGGGAAAGTGTTCGGGGCCGCAAACCACTGAAGTTTCCAGCTGACCCAAAAATGGGTGCGGCATATGACTGGAAAGGGGGCACGTCTTCCGTTTTACACCTGCTGCCACTGGGTGAAATTCGCCTCCTTCAGCTCAACAATCTTAAACTCATCGCTGGACTCCAGGCAAGCCCGGCAGCATCTGGCCGCAGTCGCGAGGAAAATCTTGTCTCCAACGCCCCCGCAAGAGGAGCACTGGCGGGTGTGGAGAGCAGCTTTCAGGTCTGCAAAACGGATGTAGGGTGAAAGTTTGAATCGACAAATTAGGCCGATTGCATGCGTCGCATGCTTGGTTGCTACACGATGTTCCAGTGTGGCGCCAAGTGTTGCCCGTGCTCGCCGGCTGACGAGCGCGAAATCAAGAGCTGAGGCAATGTCGAGATGGGATAGCATCTCAAATAGTGTCTCATTTGACAAAACTACAAGATTTCCGAGGCCAGTGACTGGGGGCAGCGAGGATACTAGAGGATGAGGGTGGGTTGGTTCATCTTTGCGATATGGAGCGAGCAGTGCCTTCAAGCTGAGCTCTCCCCGGTTGTGCTGGCTCAGGCTGTCAACGGGGTGGATGAAGGGATACTGGTGTGGACACGGAGACGGCATCGTGTTTGGGGTTTGGGGCTAAAGCCTAACGAGCTACCCACTGCCTTGGAGGAGTTGGGGTCAGCCGAAGGAAAGCAGCGCCGGTCGTGCTTAAACAAGGCTTCTCTGTTGTCTCCGTGTTCTTTTTGTCGTGGAAAACTAGCCCATACTTCTGGATGTTGTTGTTTTTATACTGTCATTCTGCATCTTTGGCGGGCCAGAATCCTTTGAATAATCATACAATCCTCCTTTATTAACAATTATATTGTTCTCTTTGCTTCATTCTCTCCCTTTCGCGCCTTTGACACCTTTGACTCTGTTTGGCTTCGTTAAGAGCTGCAAGCCTAAGGTACCTTGCCTTGCCATCTAGGGTGTAAGCCGAGTAGATCTTTTGCCGAGCATGCTTGTGGCCTTCGCCGAAACCTAGGTACCTCGGTAAGAACGGCTGCCCGGCTCTGTCCTATGAAGCTTTACATGGCCCGTGCCAAAGTAGCAACTTGAAGCCATAGATAAGCGAAGGTTTGCGGGTAACCTGCCCCCGCCCCCAAAGGCTTAGGCCAAAAGAAGGGGCTTTCTTCTCCGTGCCAATGATGCATGATTAGGTATTCGCACGGCTTACGCTGGGCTGTAAGGCCTGGGTGATTACATCAAAGGCCTCAACCGCATCACAAAATGCCTTCATACCATTTCAAAAGACAGTTTGAGAATACAAGAAGGCCTTTTTAGAATCGGAGACGGTCTATAATGACAAAATGTATGGGTTGCCTTTACAGTATGGTAGGATGCTGCACAGCAGCCCACGGGCTGTGTCGCTGTGGCTGCAATGCCAATCAACCCCCCTGTTGCGCACTGGCCACTCATCTGAACCTACCTTCTTTCGACGTCACACGCATTCGCTCGCAAACGCCTGCAATCTCTACGTCGCATCTTGTAACCCATTTCATCTCGCAGCGCAATGGCGTCTCCCGGGCCTCCCAGCAATAAACGGGCAAGCGATGAGCTGGGCGAAACAACCACGCCGGCATCAGCATCGCAGCAGCGCAAACGGCCGCGCAACTCGCGGGGCCCCAGCGTCAACAGCGCGAGAGGCACCCCGTTGCCGCCCTCGCAGCAGTCGCAGACCGGAAGCTTAAAGTCAAGCCCACCATCGGCGAACGCTCTCGCCATCGTCCCCGAAGAACAAGAGCTTCAACCAGGAGCAGCAGCAGAAGCCTCAGACGCGCGGCCCTCCTCCATCCTTGGTCTCGCTGGCGTGATCAGCCGCCTGCCCACCAAACTGTGCCGCGCCGTACTCGCAAATCTCCCCTCAGCCGATGTGCGCGCCCTCCTCACCGCGCATACCACCGCCCACCCGCTCAGTCTCGCCTCCTCGCGAGTGACCGAGTCTTACGACCGCCTGTTCACCCCGCGCGCAGACCAGCTCGTAGCGTTTGACACCCTCGTCGCAAGCATCATCACCGACCTCTCCTGCTTTGAGGGCCAGAATCTCACGGTCGACGGGGAGCTCGACAGCCTGCAGTCCACGCTCAACTCACCAAACGGCGTGTTCGCCAACATCCGCGTCCTGCACGCCTCGGCAGTCTCGCCCGCAAGCTTCGGGACCAAAATGAATGCCCTCCAGGCCCTCGTCGCTATAACCCGGTACCTGATCGAGAACAAATTCCTACTCGACCCCCAGCCACGAGAGCTGTTCGACCAGGGTCCGATCGGCAAGGCGTTCCTGGACCTGTGTCATTCGCTGACCAAACCGGAGCGACGGCTGATACTCCGGAGCGTAGAGAAGGAACTGAGCCCGCAGGCAAAGGCGTTTAAGAAGAATCAGGTCTTCTCGGGGGTTGTGGAGGCGTATCAGTTCTTGAAGATGAGCGAAGTTGACGCTGCTGTGGTTCAGGTTCTGCCATTGGGAGTCGGCATGGAAGATTCACAGGTCACTCATAATGGTGATGGGGCTGAGGAGGACCCTGAGGGGGTCAGTTTGCTGAGCGAGGCAATGGATTAGGATCCTCGGTGGGAAGCGTTTTTTTTTATGAGAGGTAGGCGTATTGAGAATATCTTTAGGCCTTTGAGGAGTAGAATGGACGTCTTTATCATCACGATTATGGCATTGTGACCCCCTCGCTGAGGATACATGAACCAATCCATTTCTCTACCCCACGCCAACTCGTTCTAGTTATTTGCCCATTTTCCTCGCTTTTTCCACCACCTTCTTCATCCATTCCTTGCCCTCCTTTATCTCAAGAACCCTTTTTATGAACTCATCCTGTGTTATGCGTTCCATTTCTGGATCCAGACTGTGCTGAATGCCGCACAAATTGTATCCGAAAAGGATTATTCGGAACAAATCGTTTAATTCAACATCGTTAAGCTTATCGACTTCGAGTCTGTTAATCGACGTTGTATTGCTAATAAAAGCGTTAAATGGTTTAGAGTCTTTCTTAACGAACTTAGCTGGAGCTAGGATAACTTTACAGTGTTAAAGGATGGGAGCCTTGATTATTATGTTTGATTAAATTGTTTTGAGGTGATGGTTTCTTCCTTCAGAGAGCCGTGCTCTCCCTTCTTTTTATCCTTCTCAATCGGCTTATTTCGCCAGCCTGAACCTTCTTTTCACCGGCGTGGCGGTATGACTCTGAACGGCGTGTCGGCATGGCACGTACGCAAACCCTTAAAGAAAGTTCTCCAAACGTCGGGTGTGACGTTGAAAAACAAAGTTTTTCTTGACCGAATTGCTACATGGCATTGTGACATGTTGAGAGGCCTCGTTGCATTCTTTAGACACGTGTAACGACTCTCTTCAAGAGCCTCGCTGCATTCATATGAGGCCTACCACAATGCAGTTAACACCTGTTACAATGCAATGAGGGGCTTCTTGCATTTAGTGAAGGCATGGTATAATGTAAGGTATGCCTGTTACAATGAAACTAAGGCCTTCTTGCATCCTTTGAACACATGTCCTTTGAACACATGTGATGAACATCCAAGGGGCCGCCTGCATTCCGGTCGTTCCAGAATAAAGCCATATACTCACATTTCCGCAAAAGCTTTTATACCTATCCAATCTAGAAAAAGACCATAGATCTCCCTGAAGCCTTGCTCAAAGAGCTTCCTCCAACGAAACGTGCTCTACACCCTACACAGCCTCCCCGTTTGCGTCGTCAACCAGTCCCGTTGACCCTGGACCTTCCACCGCTCAGAGCCCACAGCTGTCGTCGCCCAGAACAGATCAGTAGGATCAACAGCACTCTTGATCTTCAACAGCCTCTGATAGTTGCTCCCAAAGTACGCCTCCCCAAAATTCGGCTCCATGCTGTCCCCCTCGTTCCCGTACGCCCCGGGTCCCCACTCGCGCAACTTCTTCATCCAGTCCTCATTCACCCTGCGATTCAGCTTCTCAACCTCAACCTCTGGCAACCCGCTCCCAGCCCAGTTGGCGCCAACAATCGCAAACCAAATGGCATCGCGCCAATGCGAGTTCGCCGAAGACGCGGGCGTCCCCGCCGGCGCCTGGATATTGGTGTTGTACTGAATCAGCGCCGACCCCTGCTCGATGATCGACCGCACCTGGTCGAATAAGGCGTCCCGTCTCGTCACGTTTGTCCAGACCTCCCTCGGAAATAACCGCGACGCCGTCCTCAGGTCGCTATTCGCCACCCCTTCGTCGGGAAAATGCCCTTTCCACGCCGGCAAGAACCGATCGTACTCGAACCACGTCGGCGTGACTTTCACCCCGAGCGCCTCCCACTCCGCAAAGAGCGGCGCGACCATTGCCTGAAAGTCCTTAAGAGCCATCCCCGGGATCAACCAAGGCAGCATGCTCCAGTTGTACCCCTCTCCAGCAGCAGGAAACACCGTGCTATACCCGTAGCTCTTCTTGTCGGCAAACCCCGGGAACCGCCGCCAGTAGGCATACATAACCTCCCAAAACAGCGCATTCGAGATATTCGTCCCCGCCCCCGACACAACCGAGAACGTCACCCCCACGATGGGAGTCTTCGGGTGCGCCTTGATGACCATAGACGTGACCACCCCAAACGTACTCCCCCCACCACCTCTCATCGCCCAAAACAAATCCCTCTCATGCGTCTCATTCGCCGTAACAAACCTCCCACTCGGCAGAACCACATCCAGACTCAGCACCTGATCCGACCCCAGCCCAAAGACAGGAGACACCG
>Ga0247780_1001407_pt1 | contig 14094 bp, 15 predicted proteins | sample UWRJL079202R5_FD_179927 | JGI IMG/M metagenome (GOLD analysis project Ga0247780, IMG submission 179927) | Plant litter microbial communities from Arlington Agricultural Research Station in Wisconsin, United States - UWRJ-L079-202R-5 | ecosystem: Environmental > Terrestrial > Plant litter >... | reverse complement strand
GACGAATACGCCGAGGGTGAGCGATTCGGGATCCAAACGCGCAACTCCATGCCCGCCGTCTGGCCAGCCCTGGCCCGCGCGTACGACCAATATCAAGTTGGCGGGCAGCCGCGCGAGAAAGCCATGCTGCCAATCCTGGACGTGTTCCTCAGAGGTCTGGGCTCCAAGGCCACCGATCCCCGGGACAGACTTTTTGCCGTTCTTCCCTTTGGGCGTGAAACATACGTCGCGGACCGGATCCCTGCCCCCCTTCGGCCCAACTACACCAAGCCTCCGGAAAATGTCATGGCCGACTTCACCCGCTGGTGGATCCTCGAGTACGGCTCGCTCAACATCCTCTCGTCCATCCATTGCCAATCGACCCGCGCATGGAGGCGCACCCTCTGCGACCGAGACCCGCAGCTCAACTCGCCCATTGTCAATCCGAACTGGACCATCACGGGCGAGGGAAACCAGCAGCTCTTCCATTACAACTTGCGAGAACAGTTCCCGACGGCTGTCCTGACAGGCAACAAGATAGACGCTGAGAACACCTCACCGGACAGAGACCTCGTCCGCTCCAGCGCCCCTCTGGAGTTGTCCTTGCGCGGCAGAAAAATAGGGGAAATCATCGCGCTAGACCACCCACCTAAGGAAATGGTCTTTGCATTTAACGATGCTGCAGAGGGCATACTAGTAAAAGACGACGACAAAGACGACAAGGTCACAATCAGCACCATTTTCTACCGCATATTTGACCCCATGGTTCGCACTGGAGTCTGGATGCTCCAGGGAATAAACTACCGCGATGATCTAAAATCGCACGTTTACAGATACCGCCGAGAAAATTCGTAATATGCAGTCACCGAATCGCGACTGGCATAAGCCGTCTCTTCACTTTTCTTCTGGTTGTTCTTTTTCGCTCAGCGCTCTGACAGAGGCCCGTCTTACCAAAATCACCACAGGTCTGAGAGGGCTCGAATTAGACGACTATAACTGCAAACCTTCCCAACTGAGCCTGAAAAGGAAAAAGGACAAAAGGAAAGGACAAAAGGAGAGGGAAGGCTGTGGTCTTGTCGGAGAAAACAGTGGAGACATCTTGACCAATATACTGCTTTGTGAGCGCTTCGCCGCAGTGGGATAAAGTCCGGCGGTAAGTATAGGATGATCAGGTCAGCACAAACTTTGTGAAGAAAAAGATTCAGCGCAACTACGGCGATGATGGGGTTGTTGTGAGGGGGCGACTCGGAGTGGGTTAGGCTGTAGCTAGATTCGAGGTGGTGGTTCTCAGTGGACTGGCACTCGCTGAGACTGATTCCGAATTTGAGTAAGCATACAAGCAATACACTGCCATCTTCTGCCATCTCCTCTCCTCTCTCCACGCTCACAGGCTGGACCAACCACGGCTTCTGTCCGTGGCATAATCGTGTCCGCCCAGCGTATCCTACATTAGACACATCAAGATATGGCTAAGGGCATGCAGCTAGATTTGATCTGGATAGGGTAATATATCCTGCTCAAAAACGCAGGAGGGGATCTCTTGGTCAAGGGTATAAGGAGGTGTCACATGTAACGCGTCACCTTTACATGTGAGACTTTAGGTGTAAAAAAGCAGAAGAGATGAACTCCTATCTTAGTCTATGTGAAAGGTCTGTTTGTCTATTTTGATTCAATGGGTGGAGGGGGGTTTCAGCATATCTGATAGGACTCGATGATTACTTCTTTTCCTTGCATGAAGCAAGTTATGCCTCTTCACTCCCCCTTCGGAGTCTCTACCTTCCACATATCGGCAACAATGAATCTCAGTCCCTCCCCTGGCGCTATAATTCCCACGCCAACAACTTTGTTTAGCCACTTGTACTTCTCATGCCCACTCTCAAACCTTACTCGTGTGTGGACCGTTGTCAGGTCTTGCTGCGGCCCATTTGACTCGCCGTAGATGTTTGCGCCGTCGGCTGTCTTAAGGTGGTACCTAGCGTCCACGTAAAAGCTGCCCTTTGTGGGGTCTCCTAGGCTCCAGTCGCCACCGTAGGGGAGGATTGTGGCTTTTGAGGGGCTGAGGTTAGTGCCTACCGGGAGATGAAATGGAAAAGAACAGAAGGCATACCGTTGAAGACGGGACCTGTGAAAGTACCACCGGTGATGGCGAAGAAGTTCCGGTCGCCGAACTGGCCGACACCAACGGCAACTGGAGTGTTAAGCGTTGCATTGAAGCGACCGAGATAGGAGAGCCCTGGGGGTAGGGGTGTGGTTGCCAAGGAGGTGCCCAAGAGGGCTGCGAGGACGTTTATGAAGTGAAATCTCATCTTGAGACTTTCAGTTCGCGTAGGGGTGTATGTAGAACGGAATAAAAGGGGGCAGAGAACGGCTGATGAGGCGTATGCTCTGCGATTCTTGTTGATCAAGATGCTGCCGACCAGCCTTTATACCTGACTCGTGTCCGTCTAATTTCTCGTATCCTGTTCATGTAATGATACCTGTTAATTGTAAGTCAGACAAAGTCGCCGGGCCGCATCACAAGGCTGACTGTCATTATTAATGCACGGACGAACGTCGTCCCGTTGTTGTGCCCATTTGGGTAGCTCGCACCACACTCTCCCTGGTATGTGAGGATGTTCGCCTTCCAGGATGTGAACTACCATCACCTGACTAAGGAAACTGCGAGATTAAGGCGCCGGAATCGGTATATACCGCCACGGATCGAGGTTCAAGGTTTCCGTCTTTGCATCGGCCCGCTGTTCGCCTGGCTTAGGTGTGCCGGATGTGCAGATACGAGATGCTGTTAAGAACCCAGTTCTCTTCACCAATACCAACACGCATGGGCAAACGGTAGTAGCGGCTAAGCTCAAATGCGGGAACCAAACGTATGAATATGCAGCTTACAGCACTTGATGAGTAAGGGCCACCTTGGCAGGAAATCTTCTGTGGTGGTGAGCGACGATGAATAAGGTTTGGGCAACTTACAACCCTGATACTTTCATTCATTCATGCATCAAGTCCTCCCAAGAAGAGATTTGCTACACGGATAGGTGGCGGGTTCAGTAGAATGCTATGGTGCTGACCGTGACGACTTGGGAGTTTGCTTGAAGGCGGAAGCGGCGGAGTTCTCTGCCCACCGGCATCGGCATTATGATAAACCCCGAGAATTTGCCACCGTCATATCCCACATAACACAAAAGGTAAGAACTGATTGTCTTCGTAAGGGCATATCACATACCGCGCCGCTTCTCAACTCTATCACATAATCATAGAACTTATGCTGCGCCTTGCTTCCTCAGTTGTCTGTTCATGCGTTGCAAGTTCTCTACCGCGCAGAAGCGCGGCATCTATTATGAACGAATAACGCAAAAGCGAAACCATTCTCACCAACGAATTCCTCACGTTCAAGCATTAGACTTTACCACACTTTCATGAAGATGTCTTTACTGGATGATAATCCCTTCTAGTGTGGTCGATGACAGTGCGATTTTGCCCAGCATCATAATGAATGAAGGGTTGAGGTTGAGGAGGGGGAGCTGAGACGCGCAGCAGGCGCATCCGCGCTGGGTGGACAGCAATGCAGGCAACCAACCCCACCTTTTCTCCTCGTCAGAACACTACAAACGCATGCCCACTTCTTTCTCTACTAAGCAATTCCTGATTGGTGGATCAACTCCCCGCCAGGGGCGCTCCCACTGGCGCGGTTAATCTTCCGAGTGAGCCTCAGATACAGAAGATGTCGTAGTCCACTAAGATACCTAGAGACAGCTGCAGCCAACTGTTGGTGAAGGCCCAGCCTATCATGTAATTTAGCTAGCCGCGATCACCGTGGTGACTGCGAATAACCCGAGTATGCCCACCTTACCACCTGAGACCCGAAGGAGGGGTCGGCCTGAGATATCCCGCCTTGGATATCTACTCAATGGACCTGGGAGTTTTCTGTTACTCCAAGTCGCCGTCCACAGCGAGCCACCATATGTCACCATGTTATTGGCACTAGCAAAAGCCGCGCCGCGAAGGGCTGACATCCGTTTGGCGCAGGCGATCAAGCAGTTCGATGATGATGTTTCTGTTGAGGAAAGGGCCACTCTCCGGAGCTACAGTACTGGTATATCCAAATCACCCTCGGGCATACACGACGTCATGCAACTGACCGCCGAGATTAACCGCCGCGCGGCTGGGGAGAGGAGGGACGGGTAATACTTCGGGCCTTATCTAACTAATATACTTTAAGTAATCTAACAATTTACGGCGATAGGTAATGTTGTAGTTGGAGTTACGCAAAACATTACCGCATATAGCGTCTAGCTACTTGTGCGGATAACCCTTCTTGTTGGAAGCGCGGCACTCTGGATTCTGTTCAATTGTAGGGGTTGCAACTGCGTGATTGTATTGCTTGTGTTCACTCTGTTCCTCTGGCTCTGGCTGGAAGCCAGAGGCTTCTTTATAGACTATTCTGCAGGATTCAGGCTTCGTCACTCTAGTGGCTGAGGCTCACTGGCGTACTGGCAGTGCCAGGTATCCAGTCAGCTCCGCTGACTAGATGCCCAGGGCCTCTGAACCCCCTTCTTTCTGACACTTGCTGTCCGCAGGGCCCTGGCGCCCGCGAATGGCGGCTTGGCGGCGAGACAGAATCGTGATCGCCTTTGCCCCGTCTTGATTTTTTCTTATGCTTTGCTCGACTGTACTGGGGTGTGCTTTATACTCGCTTGCATTTTCACTTAAGCAGGCGCTGGGCAAGCGTACTGGGCGCATGAAAATAGGGTCTAGTAGGAGAGTGCGCATGCGATGAGTTGACCGCTTATATACTCCCCTGTCTTTCCCAGAATCATAAACAGCATCATTCTTGCCCATTCAGTTGCAACTGGACGTGATTAAGGAAAGACCGCCTGAAATTTGAGGCGAGCAGGACGTCTGATTCGTCTCGGCTTTAAAGCAGAACGGGGCAGGGGGTTTGCCAAGCTTCTGCTCCTTCCCCGAGTGAGTACTTCGGGCCGCAGCTCAGCCGCTTGCGATGCACGTCAGACGGTGGGCGGGGGTTCTCCCCAAAGTGACGCCCAACCTCCAACCCTGATTCAGACGACAAGAGAACTTGCGAATATTGACAAGACATGGCCTCGACCTCTCCGGTTGGAGCTCAGACAACTCGGAGCGACAGAATCGGAGACGAAAAGGAACAAGTCCACACCCGGTTGAAACAGCTTGAGGATTTCGGCTTCCTCGAGCGGGCGCCTGGGGTCGGCCCAGGAGGACCGCCAGTGCGCCATGTCGAACTTCCCTACATCTCGCGCTCAAATGGTGTGTAGTACTTTTCCTGTTTCCAGGATAACGACGATAGACGTTGACGTAATTAGACGTATTCTTTGCCTCGTCCTCATTCTCCGCCACGATTCGCGACCGGGACCTCGACCAGGTTCTGTCGACCACCGCCAACGAGCCAGAACCCGTATCGCAGACTCTGACTGATGGCTCAGGGGAGTCTCCAATCCGGCCTTTCAACTGTCAATGCAATCCCGGATGTGGTTCTCAGTCCGCGACGGACAGTATTTACCACTCACTGACCCCCGGCAACGCTATTCGGGTGCTGGAGATCATGAGTGGGGCCTACTCGGATGCGGTCGTGTGCAAACTCCACGTCGTAAACCTCCAGCAGGCTGCGCAGTCGTATTGTGCCCTATCTTACTCTTGGCAAGTCGACGGAACGAGGCAGCCCCCCCAAACCATCTCCTGCAACGGACGCGACATCCAGGTTGGGAAGAACCTCTTCGATGGCCTCCGGCGAGTCCGCAACACCACATTGTCCTACCTGATCTGGGCGGACGCACTGTGCATCAACCAGAACGATGTCGAGGAACGCTCGTCGCAGGTCTCCAAGATGGGCGAGATATTCTCTAGCGCATACGAGGTGATTGCGTGGCTCGGCGAAGAAGCTCTTCCGAGCCAAGCATACATGTCGCGAACTTTTGGCGCCTCGGCTGTGCTGTCTGACCTTTGTACCATTGTCAACACATGGAGACAAAACAACAATCGGTTCTCTCTCGTTCCGAAAGCAACATTTGGCCGACGGTCTCAAGACGGCAAGTACGCTTCATGTTCTCCGCTTAGCCGGGATGGGTTCGTCCAGTACTGGTGGGAGGAGACCCTCCAGATTTTCAGCCGCCGGTGGTTCCACCGAGTATGGGTCATCCAGGAAGTCGCGCTGGCGAGGTCGGCCAGAATTCTGTTGGGCGAGTACGAGATATCGTGGGACGTTGTTGGATTGGCGGCCTCGATCCTGCGCACAAACTTCAACACGCTTGTACCGACCATCAGGCAGAATCACACCCGGAAGACGCTGCTCAGGTTTCGCACCGGCGTGTTGAACGCCTACTTCATGTATCGCCTCTCGCGCAGCCAGTCGCACACAGAGCGAATGCGGCCGGATTTCCACCAGCTCTTGATCCTGACGCGGAGCTTCGAGTGTCAAGACGACAGGGACCGCATCTACGGACTGCTGGGACTCCCTTTCTCTCGCCCGTCGCTTGTCGACTCCGGCCCCAAACCAGCGCCGTTCATCGTCCCAAACTACTCCAAGTCAACCGCTCAGGTCTACCTCGAGGTTGCAGAAAAGATACTGCTCGACTCCTGTCGTCTTCGGCTCTTGTCTAGCGTCCAGCGTCCCTCGCCACGCGCGTCTTCCTACTGTGGGACATTCGACGTTGAGGCTTCCTCTTGGGTGCCGCAGTGGAGTTTCTCCGAGACCCAGTCCCTGACGCCCTTTGACGAGTCGGAAGGCTTTGACGTGGCACGGCTTAGAGATGGTCTCGACATCCCCATTATGCATGTCATTCCACTCCCTGGGCCCGCCAAGCTCCGCGTCCGGGGCATCGACATCACCGCAGTATCCACCGTCTCAACCGTTGGCTACGGCTCAGACTTTTGCATCCCCTGGTGGGCAACAGACAAGGACCAAGGCATTGTGATGGGGATTGATAAAGGGAGGATGGTACAGTATCCGCTTGAGCCCACCGGCGAGATCACCGACGCCATACTCTCGCGCAATTCCTCGCGACAGAACCTCACCGAAATTGCCATGATCCTGACGGGCGGGAATGACTGGCATGGCCGACCGGTCACCGACGAGACAGCCCACGTTCTTGACCTCGCCAAACTTCTTCTAGAGGGTGGGCTCCTCTGGACGATGGGCGAGGATACCTTTGGTACTGACGGAGGGAATATCCTCGACGAGGGGTACCACACCAAGCATGCGTATAGGAAGACGCTTTCGGATGCCCAGAGGCAGCAGATGGCAGAGAGCATGGGGGAGTGGGCTTCTGAGGGTAACGGGACTCGGTTTCTCGATGCTGCTGGGACAGTTGGAAATGGAAGACGACGCTTCACCACTGATTCTGGCCTGAGAGGGGTGGGGCCTGGAGCAATGGAGCCTGGTGACAGCGTGTATGTTGTTCAGGGGGCCAGTGCTCCGTTTGTGCTTCGAAACAGCAGCGACGAGTGTTACGAGGTCATTGGCGAGTGCTATGTGTACGTGGCGGCCCTCCGAGAAGGGGAGACAACGCAGGAGGCCCTCATGCGGGATTTTGGGTTCCAGGAGACGTGGTTGGATCTTATGTGAGCGCCTATTTTGATGGTAAAAATCACCGACCAGATCTTAGATACCTAGGCTCAAGAGCGTCTGCTTCCTATCCATGCGTCGTGGCCCTAAAGGGCCAAATGACTTCAGGATGCAGCCGTCTTCAGCTGGAGGAACTTCGTCCACTCATCAATCCATTTCGAGGCCTAGGCGCGGTGAGTGTCAATATACCGCTTTGGGGATTCCAGTTTGTACCTGCAGATAGTGATGTGGCAAGACCCTCCTCGCTACTAACCACGCGGTTTTTGACGAGCCGCGAGAATCCTTCCGCATTTCCATCGACCTCCGCCAAGCTTTTGACTCAGGGGCTTGCCTGTGATGCAATCCTTGGCTTCCGGAATAGCCATCAGGCTCTGGTCCCGACGCCAAAATTCTATCATGTGCAACTCACAAAACAACTCGGAACAAGCATCGCACGAAGACCATGGTAAGCCACCCACTTCGGCGAAACCTCACCGTCTGAGAAGTGCCGGTCTTTGCCATCGTGCTTTCCGTCGTTTCTCTCGACTGCATCGGCGGGTCCATTGCCTCATCATTTCATCCAACGGCGCGCCGCAGCGCGACTGGCTTCACGTCTCCAGCAGTGGCATCGCCGCGCAGCCGTCCGTCTGGTAGCCGTGCTGTTAGGTTCCTTCAATGCAGCCCAGGCACTGGTCCTCGCCAAAGGAATTGCTATCGTGTGTTGGCGAGCGGCTCGAGATAATGCTCACCTCCGAGCGCTCCACTCTATTTTGAACAAGGTGGGAGACTGGATGAGCTGGCGGGGTATTAACAAGGTTATGTTAAATCATCATCATGTGTTCCTGGTGGTCATGTTCCCCGCTCTCACCGTGTTGACCAACGTCGCAAGCAACCCGCTCCTGCAAAAAGCGACGGGGTCGGATATTGGTGACAATACCACCACCGCGAACTAGGAATGGTATATCCGCGAAAAGATACCTGATAGGTTGACCGGAACCGTAGATAACAGTGCACCATAGAACTTGTCGCCAAGCGCGGCTCTACAGACGCTTTCCCCTGAATGGTATGGTAGGGACAGGAACATGAGAACGCCAGGTCCGACCAGCAGCCACGAGAAGACGTACCGCGCGACCAAACGAGTGCCGAGGAGCGTGAGAACCCTGGAGGTTTACAATAGGCGGATGAACTGCGTATTCCCTACATGACTGCCGAAAGTCTCACAGAAAGTTCATGATTAATAGGCACCTACACATGTTGAACCATTGTGTTTGGTTTGCAGTTAACGCAAATCGCAGTCGAGTCGGAAGCCGCTAAAGTTAGAATTGCGGTTTCTTGGCGAGCCGGGCCAAGCTTTCATCTTCAGGGAAAGCCCCGGCAATCTATGATGGTATGCCGAGTACGACATTCCAATGGTGGGCAGAATGGCTACCGTAATTTAGGGTCATGCAATGTGACAACAAGCGTGGAGGTCTGTGTGAGAATGTTTTCCCACAAATAGTGGCGAGTTAGTCTGGCAACTTCACCAGTTAACATGATCACATCCTTCCTTACGCTGAGCGGCAGCAAGTCAGCGTCTTTCGCGAATTATCACCATGAGTGGTTTGAGTGGATCATAACAATAAGATACTCTACGTTACCCAGAATGCGACTGCTACAGTGGGCGGCAAAAAGTTTGAATCCAGTATTTGGTACCACATAAGACGCTAGCCGTATTCGGTATATTTTTTTATTAATATTTTGTGTACCAGCCCTCCGCTTCAAGAACAGCTGTAACACGGTTAGGCATTGTACTTGCCAATCTATCTAGAACTGCTTGGTCAATTGCATGCCAGGCTTGCTTCGCAGCATTAATTAACCTCTCTAAGGTCTCTTCTGTATCTGGAGCGTGCTCAAGTTCTAGATGCTCTCGGTAAATCTCAGCCTTTATAAGAGCCCAAAGGTTCTCGATTAGGTTGAGGTCTGGAGAGTATGGTGGCCAGATCATAACTTAGACACCAAGTCTAGCAAGGACAGCTTTCACTATCCTAGCTGTATGTACTGAAGCATTATCATACATAAAGGTATCTCCAGGCTGTATAAAACCTGGAAGTATACCTTCGTATAAGCAGCTAATAACCCATCTAGAAACACCTTATCTTGCCGAAAGAGGGTCGCCATTAAAAGGAACCAAACCAGTACGACTGCCATAGCTAAAATTAGCCCAAAGCATCTTCTTCACACCCTTCCCACTATATAAAACTTCCTTCACATCATGTTATGTAAGCTGCTCACATGGCTGAAGGAACGTCCAGATTAGCCGTATCCCTTTTCCTCTTTCCACAGTATATTCATCACTCTATTTAAGCCTTTTCCAATCTGCTTCTGTATAATTCTCACACCGCTGAGCCCATACAAGTCGTGCCGCAGCCTATACGATAGTTAATTAGGGTCTTTATAGTTAGCGCCATTTCCACCTACCCATCTCGTGAAGAAGGCCTTAAAGTGATTATTCTTTAACCACATTATCTACTAAATCGAGGAGGTCTTTATAGGATATATAAGGATTCGTATATGTAACTGTATCGTAGATTTGGTCGCGTTACTTTTCAGTAATCCTACATGGTGCTCCAGATCGCGGCCATATCTGATTATCAACTCGAAAAGCCTCACGTCGTATTATGGTTTTTATCGTACCGAGGGGGATTTCTAGATGAATTTTATAAATGCGTGCATGGCTGTATCTTAGAGAATGTAGCTCGCAGATGCGCGAGCGCATTTAAGGTGATAATTCCGACCGTCGTGCCATGTGTTCTGGTTGTTATTGTTAGGAAGAAAGTTATGAGGGGCACAAAACGCGTGGTCTACTACTTCTGGCTAGTGTCCCCCTAGTGGCTCACTAGCGGCTTACGCGGTACAAAATTTGGATTCAAACTTTTTGCCGCCCACTGTAGATGACATAACCGCATGCCAGGGCAGACTGAAATCAGACATTGGCAGCAATCACATTCACCGGCATGTGGGGGTGGTCGTTAGGAGGTCTGACCACGCCACCGTCAACCGAGAGCGGAGCATCAGGTCCACGAAATTCACGGGAGAGAAAACTCAGCGTTTCCAAGCCTTTTAATTTTTGACCGCCAAGCCGATAGACGGAAAAGAGGGGGGAGGAGATCAGAAAGCCGCTACGTGCACGCACGGACTGTCGTCGGCCCGTTTCCTAGGCTTTCGGGGGGCAGAACAGGCCGCTGCCCGAGTGTCAAAGTGTGCGGTGCGGTCCGCTTGCAAAAATGAAGGTGGGGGGTTAAGATAGGAGGTCCACTTAGTCGATGGCGGCGACGAGCGAGCGTATCACCTCTTACTGCATCGGGACATGGTCGAGGTGAAGATGCTCCACCTCCGCCCTGTCAACCCCGGTTCCAAGACTTGCGATCCGTGCTTGGACCTTCCGGTCAACCAAACTAGCAAAATGCGAATGCGCGCGCTTTACATAACGCATGGAAGTTAGTGGGTAGACTTATTAACCCGCTCAGCTCCCCTCGCGACGAGTCATTCTTGTTCTGTATCGACGATCTCCGGTTCCTTGTTCTTGATTTTGGTCGCCTTGGGAGTTGAGGGCGTTGTTGATTTTGTCACTTCAGATTTAAGGTACCATACCATTGGGTCCATCAGCACGCCATCCCCACAGAATCCACCCCCGCCGATCCGATCAGTATGGATCCGACTGCCAACCCCAACGCCACGGCGCCGGGTGGTGCCCCTGGGGCCGGAGGACCGCCGGGAGGCTTCACAGGCCCGCCCGATCCTAGTTTCATCCCGGCCCCGCCGACGGAACTCGCGAAGTCGGTCGCGTATGCCTTTGCCGGCACTGCCGTCACCCTCAATGTCATCTCCTTTTTGGTCTTCGGCGGCCGCATCTACGCGAGATCGCTCCCTGTGTTCCGCCTGGCATGGGACGACTACACCATCATCGTGGCCTACGTGAGTGATCCCATGTTCAACTTCAGCCCCCTTTATTTCGGTGCCACGCCCCATTTGATCAGATCCTCTCACTAACACGCACCGTGACCCAGACCCTCATCCTCGCCAACTCGATCCTCCTCCTCCTCACCACGCCCTACACCTTCGGCACTGACCCACTCGACATGACCATGCAGGATGTCATCAACGGCAACAAATACGCCATCATCGCCCAGCCCATGTGGGCATGGGGTATGGCCCTGATCAAAATATCCGTCGCCGGCATGCTTCTGCGCCTCTCGCCGCAGAAGAACATGCGTATTTTTCTCTGGGTTATGATTGCCGTGCAGCTCGTCCTTTGCATTTACAATACTGTTGTGCAGGCCATCCAGTGCGTTCCGTTTGAGGCAGCATGGGATTTGTTGGATCTGATTCCCGATAAAAAGTAGGTGCCTACCTCCCCGTTCTATCCGGACGGCTTCCTTTTCTTCCAGGGGCCTCGAAGCCCCTTTTCTTTCATCTTGGAGTGAAGGGAATTCCAAGCTGCGAACTTCCCCCTCCCCTGCCCCCCCCCAATCCCAAACCAACCAACCGCAAACCGTCACCCAGCCCCAACCCAAACTAACACCCCCCAAGATGCCTCAGCCGCGAAACAATCGGGCACCACTCCATCGTCGTCGCCAGCATCAACATCGCCACCGACGTAATCTTCGCCCTCCTCCCCATCAACTTCCTCCGCAAAGTCCAGCGCCCTCTCCGCGAGCGCATCATCATCGGCGTCCTGATGGCCCTCGGCCTCTTCGCCTCCATCGCCTCCATCATGAAAGCTGTTGCTTCTGCACGGTTCGGCCGCACTGATGACCCGAACGCCGAGGGGATTACCATCGGGACGTGGTCGTGTGTGGAGGAGCAGATTGCGTTCATTGCGGCTTGTGTGCCGTGTTTGAGGTCGCTGTTTCAGAGCGCGATGGTCAGATTGGGGGTTACTACAAGAGGGGGAGTTACGAAGGGGAGTGGCGGTGGGTATGGAGGGGCTGGAGGGTACAATGCCGCGGCGGGATATGCGGGGAAGAGTGGAAGTGGAGGGGCGATTAGGTTGAAGAGTCTGTCGGGGGTTAGTGCACGATCGACGAGTGAGGAGAATATTTTGGAGGGGGCGGGGGATGCGAAGAGTCAGATTTGGAGGACGACGGAGGTTACGCAGCATCAGGAGGAGCGGGGGGCGGGGAGTATCAACCGCGAGATGAGGGACAGGAGGGGTGATATGGTGTAAAACTGGAATGTTAGATTAATGTGAACGAATAATTTTGGATGAGGGGTTCGAAAGGGGGGAAAGTTGATCGGTCGTCTTCGCCGCCTAAGAAATCCGCATGTGAGTTGCCTAGGCGCTCATTATAGCCGACTATTTTAAACTCGAAACATTTCGCTCCCCTGCGGTTGAACGACCAGTCTTGTGGTGGGAATACCTATAGGTCCTCAGGTAGGGACTTTACCTGACAAAAACAGTCGGCTGGAAGATTGTTAGGGCGCCGGAATAGGTACTTAGGCTGATTCACGAGCACTAACCTGAGTAACATACCAGCTCTTAGGGGGAGCTCAGGTAAGGCAGTTTCGGTCACGTTGCATGCAGTGTGACGGCCCCCGAGCCAACCAGGCCACAAGTGGCTGCGATGCGTTGTTCTGAGTGGGCTGGTGGCTGAACAGACGCATGCATCACAGACAGGTTTTGGCAGCATCGAAGCCGTTCAAAATTATGGGGTTCAGCTCGGGTTGCATGTACTTAGGGCAGCAATGCCATCTTCTGGCCCGTCCGACAGATGCTGGAATACCAAAGATCCAAACCCAACCAAGTCACGTCAACACAATTTTGAAAGCGACACTTGCTCGATTGCGGTCAATATGGTATTTTGTATGCGGGGAGTCGAGCCTGATGGTTCTCAACACCGCCATGGGCATTTCCCTCGCCGTTAGGCAACACTTTTTCTACCACAACTTGGCAGGCAACGAACCCCCCAGCAATAGATACGGGATTTTAGGCAGATCTGGCAATGTTCTCACACAGCAGCAAATAAACCTCGCCACGGGTGCCGCATTTGCATTGCTTGTCAAGACCTTCTTGGGAATAGCGTCATCCGTTGCGCACGACCAATTGACATAGCGGTTCATCAAGACGCACCCATCGAAGCTCGGAACCATCGATGGGCTCTTCCAGTCTGAGACGAATCTCTTCTCAGTCCCAAGGCCGGGGCTTTAACGGCGTTCCATATGGCCAATGATTCTGGCCACTGTTTACTAATTCGTATAACTGAGTAGCTAGCCTGCCTTACCTGATAAGGGCACTCTGTACTGACATAAATTCTGCGGCAAAGGTTGCTCCCAATCGCGTCGTTCTTTCCCCTAGCGATCTTGACCGTTGAAGCCCTGCCGGCCCCGGCCACATCCATGTTGAAAGTGCCCAGAGTGGACTTCACGAGCATGAACTTTGCAATCATACCCGATATAGATCCACGGATTGTCGGGTACGAATTTGAATACATAGGCCCTCGATTCGAGCTTCAGAGGCTCGTCACTGCGTCAATGTCCAGCGGGCAGATCCTCCCCATTGCCCCCCC
>Ga0247780_1001406_pt1 | contig 14113 bp, 9 predicted proteins | sample UWRJL079202R5_FD_179927 | JGI IMG/M metagenome (GOLD analysis project Ga0247780, IMG submission 179927) | Plant litter microbial communities from Arlington Agricultural Research Station in Wisconsin, United States - UWRJ-L079-202R-5 | ecosystem: Environmental > Terrestrial > Plant litter >... | reverse complement strand
CCCACTTTTGATAATGAACCGACCAGTCCTAGGTCGAGTTGAATTTCCTTATCAGTTTTGACTGAATTTCCCATAGTAATTTTTTTTTGGACCACCCTTACAACAAATTGTCCTCCGGACAGGATAACCTTATGAAAGGGAAAGAACACGTTTAAGTATCTTATTAAATAGCTAAATTACAGCCTTAAAAGCAACTTATAAGAACCAGTTAAAAGTCTTAAGTACCCAGACTTAGTTATAGAGTTCCATTAAAAGAATCCAGACTAATTAAAGTTAATGATAAAAACCAGAAATAAGATAAAAACTGACATCTAAATTACTATACTAAAGAGCAAGACCATTATAAGACTTAAAACCTAAGAAGTAGCAGGAAACTCCTTAATAGGTACGGGAGGATATTTATTAAGACCCTTAACTAGGGTTATAAGGACCTTAAACCTAATAAGAAAACTGAGCCTCTAGAGCTCCTAATAAGCTCCATATAAATTACACACGTAACAGTACAGAGAATTAAGACGTCACAGACTAGTATACCCTAAGGTCTCCTAAACTAGTATAGTAGTATATAGTAGAAAAGTGTATCTGTAAGAATAAGTACTATTAAGAAAGGAATTTAGTAAAAAAAAGAGAAAAAGCTACTAAAGGCCTAGGACTGGACTGAGTAGAGAAGTTAAGCTAGGTTTTAGACCTGTAACGGAAGGCCCTTATAAGACTTAAACCCACGACCTCTTATTAAAGGAAATAAGCGTGCTGTTATTATATTAAAGAGCTATTTCGTTTATTAAAGGAAGGAAGTTATAAATTAAGTTAAAAAGACGTTATAAGCTGTAGTGACCCCTTAGAGGAAAAACCAGTAAGAAAAGAGTCTTAGTCCCAGGAAACCAACTTAGTACAGACCAGGTCTACTACCTTTGCCCGCTCCTGAAAAGATAAAACCTTAACTTTATAAGAAAACACTTTTATCACCTTTACTTTAATAACACGCTGCTAGGTTTTAATACATTGTAACTTTATAAGGGAGTTATAGTACTTAATAAATTACGTGGTGTACCATTAAATATAAAGGATTAAGTAAGGTATAAGGTACCCTTTAATTAATTAGTATAAATAGTTATAGTTATGCTTATAACTACTGTAAGGGACTCTAGTTCCTTACGTTAGTATTTAATTATTTATTTATATCTTACTATTTAGACTTACATCTGTGTATTATAATAATAGCGACGTACAGTAACATTAAACCCCTATTTAGGAGTATTAGCTTAACAATCCACCTTTAGAACGCCTTTTACCTGTTAGCGTCCTGTTATACGTTCTGTCTTAACCCACACTACTCCTCTTAAGGCCTGTATCAGGTACAAGTTGTAATATTTAACTAGTAGTTTCAGGGTACGTAACTACACTGTAGGGTACGCAGTACATGGTGCTTAGTAGCTAGAAATTAACATCTTTTAAATACAGAAGGTTTGCCTTTACGTTTTTAATACTCTTTTAAGGATCTAGATAACTATTGAACTGGTGTAATGGTGTAATAGGGAAGAAACTATAAAGAGAACTACACCTACAAAACGTTATTGTCGGCCTGAAAGGCCGACTTCTAGACTACTGGTCTTCTGATTAAAGGAACATAAATGTAACTAACGTAGAAAAACAGATACGTACTTAATATAGAACAAAACCTAGTATGTGACGGTACCTAGCATGGAACGGAGCTTAGCATGGAATAATAAAGGAAACGCGACTGTGGATTAGGTTATCTTCCTTCGATCGAAGGGCTAGAATGTCACTGGGCTTTCAATAGGAGGTCTTCGTGGTGAAAATCGTCGAATCGATTCTTAGTTCTAAGAAGCACGGTTTAAAGAACCGCGTGGCGCGGCCCCTTTTTGACAGTGGCACGCGCCAGAGAACGCATCGCTATATACATAAACGGCTACAGTAATATTACATACAGAGCCTAAAAAGAACGACAGGGTCAACCTGAACAAACGCCCCGAGTCACTACTTAGAGTGAAACGGTATTAACAGCAACAGCATAGATAAGTCTCTAGGCATAGGCATTCTTCACTTACGTGAAGGCTTCCATTCTTAAATAATAGAAGATCTCTATAATGCTATTAACAGCTAGGAAAAGGATTAAAGCTTTTCTATCGTATAAATAAGCAGCTGAAATAAAGAGAATCGGGGCAATAAGTGACGGAAGCTATATATAGTACGATATTTTCTGTAACAGGTATGGAAAACCAAATTTTAAATTCACAGAGCTGAGGCAGAGTAGCTGATGTGGAGTATAGATCTAATTAAGTAGAATTATACTTTTTTTAAGTATATAGATGATGGTTTTCACGTTTAAGTATATAAAAATAGCTCTGGGGTGCGATTTGACTATATATAACCCTACCCCCAGCATAATGCGTCGGGGGTAAGTGCACCCCTTGCTATAGCCTAACATTATCATGCTTTTTAGAATATTGTAAAATACATACCACGACGTCACATCTATCCAACTACCCTAAGAAACGTTACTTGATATATAAGTGCTCTATCTCCGTCTTATGTCTCTAAGTGCCTAAACTACGCGCTAGTGTCTGTAGAGCTAGCAGTCGTAGCTCCTTCGTAAGCACGACGAGTAACTGTCAGAAACGCTACACACTGGAATTAATAGGCTGCAACTGTGTGATTGTCTTACTTGATTTTTCAGCACTCTGGCAAAGCCAGAGTGCGTTATTTTATATGCTTAAGAGTAGTGGTAACACTTACGCGTTCCGTGGCGAATGTTACCAATTTACTGTTCTGGCTGAGTTTAGAGCCTTCGCCTATAGAGTGTTTCTAACTTCTGGTCAGAACCTCTTCGTTTCCGACAATTAATATTAAAGCGTTCCCTGTAAGTCCCCTTCTTTCAGTCTGTTTAATAACGGTCTTTGCTAAATCTAACGTCTTTAGTTCTAGTGCTATGTTAAATCGTTAAATTGTAGGGCTTTGTCGAGATACGTTAATGAATTTAGGATTAAATAAGAGTGTAAGTGTAAGTTTCGGAGGATAGAAATCTCTAGCGCTTAGGGAAGACCGTTAGTTTTATGTATGGGACTAGTTCTGAGTTGCCTCGGCTTAAGTTGAAGCAATTCGCAGGCTATGCTGCAGCCTACGCAAAATGGCAATTTAGGAGAGCAAAGGTGAGCCAGCCTGAGCAAATCTTAAGCAGGGACTGAGCCGAGCCTGAGCCAGGGTGAGTAACGTCACGTGGGTGAGGTATGAAAAAGGAAATTTTGTGTGCGCCTAGATTCGTCGCATATAACACACAGTGTGCGAAGTCACCAAGACCGCCAGTTCGGGTACCTGCATGTTTGTAGTCCCTATCGTTGCCACACCACTCCTGAAGGTTCAAACACAGTTCCATCCGGCGCGGAATGTAGGTTCGGGCTCAGATGTGGCCAAATTACCCAACCCCCAACACCTAGTTGTAAGACGTACAAACAGAAACATGTAACAGGAATGACCTTCTCTCCTACATTTCGCAAGCATCCAGACCCCGAGCACTGCTCAGTCCTCATAGGTAACTGTCGTGCTCCCGTACTCCTTCCCGCGATACAGCAACCGCCATGTGATATCATCCGACCTGAATGTCGCCTCCAGCTTAAAGTCCAACTCATAATACTCCTTGCCTGTCGCCGCACTCCTCGACTTAGGGAAGTTCGAGAGAGGGATGTCGCTGAAATCGCCCCTCACGCGACAGATAACCTGGGCGGCGGGATCGGCAAAGCGCTTTGGCGCCACGTCCTCGGTGCACCCGACCAGCACGCCGGCGACCTCGCGCGCGTCGTGCGGCTCAAAGAGGCGCGAGACCTCGATACCGATGGTCTTGGGCTGGGCTTCGGCCAGGCGGTCGCCCTTCTCGCAGAGCCAGGTCATCTGGCCGCGCGCGAGTCTGCGGCCCGTGATCTCGTCGACGTGTAGGTCTTCCTGGTGGTGCACGCCGGGCCGGAAGAGCTCGGCCGCCGCGGTGCCGTAGTGTTTGCGCGCGAGCCGCACGGCGACGAGGTTGTTGGCGCCGCCTTCGAGCCCGCGGCACACGGCCCCGCGCGCGACGGCCGACCATGGGTTCTGCGGCTGCCGCGTGCCGATACCGCGCTGCGAACAGTACTCTTGGACTTTGCGGTAGAGATAGGGGTTGCGCCCGAAGCCGCCCACGACAAACACCATCTACACATTACACCAGGCACTGGTCAGTTCGGGTCGCGTCTCTGTAGGAGATGGCGCCGATGGCTGAGAGGTATGGTAGGCGCCTACCTTTGGCTTCCCCAAACCGGCTTTCATTACCGAGTCCACCTGGCCGTCAATGAGCTCGAGCGTCCGATTGACACAGGGGTCAAACACCTGCTGCATCTGGGCCCTCTTGAAAGTCAGCACGCGGTCTTCAATGTTCAGCTCCTCGTCGTCATCAATCCCGCACTCGGACGGGATGGGGATTTCCATGCTCTCATCGTCGCCCGAGAAGGCAAACTTGGCCGTCTCGAACATGGTCATCATCTGGCTGCCGTGCCTCGTCTTGGCGGCCGGGATCTTCTTGTACGCGTCCTCGCCGAGCCAGCGCTCCAGCCAGCTCAGGAACTCCTTGTCGACGTACGTGGCGCCGCACTTATCGCCGCTGCCGATGGCGGCCTCCTCGACGCGGAAGCTCGGCTGCACCTGTGTGATCTTGTACGAGATGAGGTCCACGGTGCCGCCGCCGGCGTCGCACAGCACGAAGACGTCCCCGACGCAGATTTCGGCCTTGTTGTAACCCTCGCGCATGCCCTTGAGCGTGTAGATGGCCGCCGCCTCGGGCTCGGTGACGAGGCTGGTCTTGGCGGCGTCGAAGCCCGCGCGGTGCACCGCCTTGAGCGTGAGGTCTTTGGCGCGCTCCGACCACACCGCCGGCACCGTGACGACCAGCTCCTTGCGCATCGACGCGAACATCTCGGCGCCGTAGGTGCGCTCCATTTCGATCCAGGTCCACTCGCGCACCTTGGTCAGGTAGTCGGCCACCATGTCGACGGGGTCCTTACCGGGGTAGTCGGGCGGTCCGCCGTCGGGCTTGTCGAGGATGTCGTCGACCGAGACGTCGAGGTCCGTCATGCGCGAGGTCAGAAAGGCCAGGAGAAGGCGGAACTGCTCCGAGCCCTTCATCTTTTCGTCGAGCCGCAGCTTCATGCAGGCGTGCACGGCCGCCTTTGTGTTGTGTTTGATCTGGTTGCCCCATAGGATCTGGGCGTCTGGCGGGGAGGAGTAGGCAATGCGGCTGGGCACTTTTCTGTTGTTTACGAGCGAGTCTCGTGCGTTAGCGAGCAATACCCAAGGTAGCATCATGAGGGGAGTCCGGAAGGGGCAGCACGAACTCGTTGGTGGCATTTTGGGTGATATGTCCCGGCCAGCTGGTGATTAGCTTGACGCCGGCGGTTCCCTCGCGGGCACCATTATTGTCACAGTAGGCGACGCCCGAGTACGTGGTTCCGAAGTCGAGGCCGATGACGACGCGGGCTGCCATTTTGTCCATCATGGGGAGTAGCACTGGAAGAGCTTGAGCGGCGGATGGTGAAAACAAGAAACAGTCGAGAGCAAGTTCGGCCGGCTTGGGGTTGATAGGAGTTAGCTTCTGGGAGTGAGTTCAAGAAAGACTGAAAAGATTCCGGAGTCCATGGACTGGGCAACGAGGCTGCGGGTGGCCATCGGCGATAGCTATTGGCACAAGGTGGCCCTGACGCCGCCCCGCGTCCAAGGCGCCGAGACTATTGAGGGGTCGTGGGGGTTCGTGATGTGATAATGCGATAATGTGCGGCTGAAAAGCAATGCCCGAAAAAATGCAGATAGTTACCCCTGACCCCTGAGTCGCAGAGCCTCATCCCCACTGTGACGTCCTGCTCTGCCAATCTCGGTCAAAGTCGCTTCACACCCGACCCCCCCCTCGCGTTGCCGAAGTGATGGACCAACTCGACACTGACAAGGCTTACAATATTGAAGGGTACTCTGGGCCATCCCAACCGGCGTTCTCACTTCGCCAGGACTCTCCACAATCATTTCTCGGGGAGAACTCTCTGCTGTCCTTACTTCTCTTCAATCATGGAATCCAACAGCCGTTCCCCATCGCGCTCCCGCCGCACCCCGCTAGAGGACTCCGAACTGGACACCAGAGCCCCCAGGCAACTCGAGGAGCGGAGTGAGAACGGCTACAGACTCCAACACCGCCCGCGGCCAAAGTCAGTCTACGACATGAGCGAGGCAGCCCCGGATCTCCGACGCACAGCAAGCTACGTCGCCGGGCGCGACAATCCCGCCAGAGGCTCTTTCAATCCGCGTGCCAGCCGGAGAGATGGACGCGGAACCCAGCCCGAGGATGGCTACGGCCGAGAGAGCCAGGAGTTCCTCCGCCGGGTCGGCGCCAGCGACTTTACACAAGCCTCGCAATTCTGGAGCGAGGACAGGCAGCGCTTGAGGGACATGGAAGCCCGTCTTGGAGGCGTCGACCAAATGGTAGCCAGCGTGCGCTTGTTCTACTCCTCCTTCGGGGTCCGCGACCTTGCCGAGGCTGCTTCTCTCTGGAATGATGAACGGAAGCGTCTCGCCGACGCACAAGACCAGTTCCACCGTCTGCAGAACGAGGTGCTCGCGAACGTCGATCGCTTCCAGCCGACGTTTGACACGACATTGGTGGACAAGTTTCGCATGCTGCAGGGTGCCATTGGCAGGTTGACCAACAAGGAGCTGACAAAGGCCGTCAAGCTGGACACATGGGCAAGTTGGGAGGAGTCGGTGCTGTGGCCAGACTCGGTAAACGAGACCGCTGCCAAGAGCGGGCTCGCCAAGGGGGAGGAGAAGCTTCTTGTGCGGCAAGCCGTGTGGAAGTTCCTTGTCGAGGCCCTGTTCGACCGCGCGCGGCCGTTTGCCTCGTTTGGCGGTGCCTCTGGGGAGTTGGCCTCACGCTTTGCGTTTGATAAGCTGTTTCCTGACCACGGTAATACCCCATCAATACCTTACCTACCATCCCGCAGTGGAAGACAGTGGCGTGACTGACTGGCTGCTAATCAACTGGCTTCGCACAGAACTGAATGAAGACGCTGCAAAGTGGCGGTCCCTGACCGTCAAGCAGCTCTCGGGGCGCCCCGATGACGAGCAAGGCAGTAAACAGCTCCAGAAACAGCTCGCGACCGAGTTTGGTATCCACGTCTTTGAGAACATGACGAGCGTTTCGCGAGAGGACATGGAGCAGAGCACCGACTTCGCCAGGCTCGTTGCCTCGGAAAAGCTTGACGATGTCCTCAATCAGGCCATTGACTTCTCGCGGCTTCTGATGAGCGAGAGGGCGTCTTTTGCCCTGCGGGCGCCACCGCTTACGGACATGAAGTTCAAGAAGGAAGAGATTGACGAGACGACGACCATCGTCGGCGGAGAGTCCAACATGGTGTACAACGACGAGGAGGAGGACAAGGCAGGCGAGATCAAGTTGTGTGGAAGCCCAATGCTGGTCAAGTACGGCAACGCTGGAGGGCAGGACCTCCATCAGGAGACCTTGTTGCTGAAGGCGTTTGTAGTCTTAGTGTAATTCGTCTGTCCGAAACTGGAGGGAACCTCTTCCTTGTCGGGCTGGTATGGTCAGTAGATGCAAGGAAATCAGGTGTTTTTTCGCAGCAACCTGAAATAGTATCACCTCCTTTCTGTGCTTGATTTCCCCTGAACAATTGTCGCCCCTGACCGCCTCCTGGGTTGTCACCTCATCCGAGCGTCAAAGTCCGACAACGCTCTGGGGCTGAAATTGCCAAGATGACTCTCAGTCCCTAACAGAGCCTTATTGCTTGTTTCCCGGGTCAAGTTCCAGACCAGTCAGGGGTGTACGGACCTCGGGGCCAAAAGTGATTCCCCCATTCAGTTTAGCTGAGGCTGTCGAGGCGCTGGACTGTATGGCCGATTCGGTGCAGTGGCTTGCCCACCATGTGCCAATACCCGCCATGATTGGCGCTGAAAAGGGGAGTAATGTCCTGTATCTGGCTTTGTGCGCTCGATCATCTCCGTTGCCAGTGGGTGGAAATATATTGGAACTATTTGTAGTCAGCGAGACGCCAATATTATGGTGATATTTGCCTGGGGCACCTGCATTTTCCGTGGGGGTCGGCCGCAGACCGAGACAAACCTGGCTCAGGCTCTCAGCCTCAGCAGCTCGACCTCTCTGCGGGATGAAGTCCGTTCCAGTCTCTTGGGAGTAGTGGTGTCTAGGAGAGTCTGGCTTGGCTATTGATCCTTCTCGTAGTTGTGGTTTTTGTGCTGAGTGCCGCTACCGTCGCGTCAACCACGAGCAGTTTGGCACACGTTGACCAAGCTCCGGTGCCAGTGAGCATCGTGACCATCACAAGTCGAGAATGGTCTTGTCAGCTCCCACCCCAACGGCCACGCTGGCGTCGACACTCCCATTGCTCACCGACCTTACGACGGCGGCGGCGCTCGCGACAGCGTGGAGCGCGCCCGCATCATGCGCAACACCAGTGCTCCGCAGCTGGGTCGGCGACTGCACCAGCAACACCTGCACCGTGCCTGCCACCATCGAGACCTTAGGCCCGCTGCTGTGGGCGAACTGGCCGTACCAGATCTCGTTCGGCGTGTGGACATCGACCGAGTGCTTTCCGCCGGGATGGAACGGCCTCGAAGCATTCGCCTTCCACCCCGCGACCGGCTGTCCGTCGGGATACACGACGGCGACAATCGGACGCTACCGCTACGCGACCGGGTACGACGTGGCCACGTGCTGTCCGTCGGCGTACACCCTCTCCGCGGTGGCCGAGGGAACCTCGATTGTCGCGGGCGTTTGCGAGTCGTACCACGCCGTGTTCTCGGGCGAGCCCTACCTCGATGTCGCCTTTGGGTTGAACACGGCGTCGGTGCGGACCGTGTCCGCGGGCGCAACCGTGACAACAACGCGGCAATGGAGCACCGAGAGTTTCATCCGTGTGGCGACGGCCACTACGGCGACGTCCGTTGCAGTGTGGCATCCGCAGGTGCGAGTCCTGCTTCCCGCGCCGTCGTCGTCGTCGCCGCCGTTACCCGGCGGCACCGGCTTCACCGCCTTTGGGCTCGGCACCGTGCTCTCCATCGTGGCTGTCGTAGGGATCGGCATTGGCGCCCTAGTCATCCTGTGTTGCTGTTGGTACTGCTGTTGTCATGATTCCAACTCAAGCTACCACGGCAAGCGCCCCCCGCTGGACACAACCCAGTACCCCGCCGTGCCCGTGCCATTGCGCAACACCACGGCGCATGGTCCCCCCAGGCCTCTGACCCCGCACCACCCCATGACCGACGTCTGGCAGCCTGCACCTCTCTCCACATCGCCGAGAAACTGCCAGCACGGACGATCAGCGACATGCTCAGCGACTCGGGCCACCGCCAGCTCTTCTTACAGGTACGAATCAACATGCTGCGCCTGCCGGGACTCGCGCCGTCCGCCCATGACGGTCGCATCCCGCACAAGCACGTACTGCCTGCAGTGCCAGACGCACTGGGCGCGCTGCACAATCGCCAATGTCCCAGACAACTGGAAGTCCGGCCGAGCCGGCGACCCGCTGATGGCCGAACTTGCCGCCCGCGCCGTGGAGCAGCACAAGTGCTCGCACGGCGTCGTGGCCATCGGCTGCTCGCGCAACGCCCCCGGCTCCAAGAAGTGCTGCGCCTGCACCGACACGCGCGCCAGCTCGAACACCCCCCGCCTGTCCAAGGCCCAGCGCATCGAGACGTACTGTCCTGCGTGCCAGTACCACTGGGCATCGACGCCCGACTCCTCCTGTCCCGCCGCGTGGCTGCTCGGCTGTCGCCACGGAAACATGGCCGCGCGGTGCCTCTCCGCGTCGTCTCCAGCCGCTGCAAATCTCAGCACTGATATTACTACTACGAGAAATGCGTGCTGCGCGTGCCGGGACACGCGGCCGAAAAATATGCCCAAGCAAGCCCGCACAAGGACGTACTGCACGGCGTGCGCGACGGCCTGGAACGCCAGGCCCGACACACAGTGCCCGCCGGAGTGGGGGTTGCTGCGCCCGCGACGCGACTGCGCGCACGCCATGGCGCTGGAGTGCGCAAGCTCCAAGGCCGGAGAAGTGTGGTGCTGTGCGTGCAAGGACGGGAGGAAGTTCTTGGCGCTCGAGGCGCGGTTGGGGAGCTGCTACTGTGCGCCGTGCAAGCAGAGGTGGTGGCGGGGCGTGTTTGATGGAGAGGCCGAGGGGAAAGTCCCGGCGGCCTGGGCGGTGGCGATGAAGGACTTGCCGCTGAGGAAGACGGCCGAGAGCTGTCTGCCGCGGAGACCGGTGACGACGCATCTGATGGAAAAAGAGGGGACCCATGAGAGGATGTTCGACCAGGGTCCTCGGTACGGCCCAGTGAGGTTTGGCGGTTATGACGCCCAGGAGGCTGCTGAGGGTCCGGCGACAGTCCCAGGCAAGGGTAAGATGGGGCTGTTGGATGTGCTGTCTATCACGGTCAAGCCAAGTCCGCCGGTTTCGGAGCCTGATGACTCCGATTATCAGGGGTACGAGGAGAAAGGGCTGCAGAGGAACGGTCCGCGCTTTTCAGTCCCGATTAATGCGACACCGGGGTCTTCGGTGCGCCAGAAAAGGATGGGGAGCGTGTCGGACTTGCCGGCCACGGGCGGAGTGTCAGCAGAAACAAGACCGCTGTTCTCATCGCCTCGTTTGGGTGAAGCCCAGAAGCGAATTAGAGAGGATCAGAAGGGATTGTGTGTTGGGAGGAAACCAAAGTTCCTAGTCCCTGCGAGTCGATAAGGTAGTCCACACACTTCCTGCAGCGATAATCTGTAATAGCAGTGCCTGGTTTTCTTTTCTCGCGCTATATGTGTACTATTTAGAAGTCTAGCTTTCACAGTCATCATTATACCAAGATAGAACTTGAAGTTTTAGCAGTTAGATGATGTTTACTTCAACAGCCGAACCATAACTATCTACAGAAAGAAAACGACCTAACTACCTAGGGATCTGGAATGATGGGAATTTCTCGACGATCCTATAATTACGATAGGCATGGCTGTCCCTAGTCTTGTTAGTTGAGACAAAACCTAAAGATTCGCCAGCGATAGAAGGAAAGAAGCGTTAACCTTGAAAGCTCCATCCCGTTTCTGTCTTTCGAGGTAGCCGAGGTATCATGCCCTTAAACCTGACTACCTAGTAGGAGACTCGATATTTATCAGCGTGTTAGCAGGGCTTTCAATTTCAGGCCCTCTATATTGTGTTTTGCGGCATTTCATCCCTGTGACAAAGCAGTGTTTTCCACTGTTTATTTGAACCTGTTGATTTCCACAATCCTCGTCCTGGCTCGGAGCCACTGCTTTCCACTAGTTACTCGAACCCCTTCACCCCTCTTGAGCTGTCGTCGGCCCTTGTGATTTTGTGATTGGGCCTACTTTCTCAGCTCGATGTGCTTCGCACATGATCACCGCCGAAGAAGTTGGAAAGATCAATTCCCGCGTCGGGGCCTCTGGCAAACATGCATCAACCCCTCATATCTTCCCCGGCCCGTCCTCAGTCGACATCGAAAATTCGAGGGACATGGAGCCTTTGCCGGCCGCTGCCAGTGTCCTAGGCGTTGTCGCCTTTATCGGCACCGTCACCGCCGCGGCTTCCTCTTTTATGCGCGACTTTCGGTCGGCACGAAAGGAAATTGTGGCCGTCAAGAAAGAAATCTCGTCACTTCGGGCTTTGATGGAAATTCTGGCCGACGATTTCGACGACCCGGCTAACACCGAACTCCCTGAGAGTGTCTTTTTGCGCATCGTCGATATCGCGACCGATTACCGCCGAGTTTTGCACGAGATGGATGATTGCATTCGAATTTAAGAGGGTCAAGACTCAGCTGGGCAAATGCAGGAAAGGATGAAATCGAGAGCTTGCAAAGGGACCTGGAGGCGCACAAGTTAGCTTTGAGTGTGACGCTGGACCTAGTCTCAGTGTGAGTTCATTCTTGCTGTCTTGCAGTTTGAGTTGCATGAAGACTGACGATGACGAAAGCTTGCTGCTTCGCGAAGTTAAGAATGACACCGAGCAAATCATCAACACCTCCGCCATCAAGCAGGACACATCTCAGATCCAGAGCGACCTGAGGCAGGTTCTCTTCGAGATCTCGCAGCTTCATCTTGCGGTGCAGTCAAGATCTCATCAGCTGGGGAGTGGCCTCGACTCGGAGCCCCATAATCACGTCCTCGAACGCTATCTTTGGGACTTGAAGACGGATGCCGAGACGGTTCTTGGCGACCCTGACTATCTTGAGGACCTCTCTGACGGTGAAAATGAGGAGAATGGGTGGGCTGAAGGCTCCAATGTGAGCGAGCTGTCCTATATTGCGGGCCATGATCAACGAGACACGAAGAAGGGCAAAGAAGTGGCTACCTCGCCAATCATTTTCACCAACAGCCAAGGCCGTCGGTATCCCATCCCCATTGACAAATGCAAGACTTGGGCGGTAAGTGGATTCGATTACCCTTTACGCACATTCACTAACTTCCATGTGTTCCAGGACATGTCTAAGCTTATCCAGCAATCATTCGCTCACCGTGATGCCTCCGAGGGTCGGGACATAATCGACGGGAGATACGACCTGCTTGGCCCCGATGGAGGGATTGTCCTCCAGTCGCTTTGGGAAAGTCTCGTCAGCACCGGCTGGCAGGTCACAATGAAGCTGTGGGAGCCCACCGCCACCGGCAACAACTCGAAGCTTCCCATTAGATTCAAGGACGCCATCGGCCGCAAATACGGTTTCCCATTTCATAAATGCGCCACCTGGGAGGTATGTCTCGCATGCCCCCGTTTACCCGTGCCATTTCGGCACTCTCGGCCCAGTTCTTGCTAGCTGGCGCACGTTTTCGCTGAAGGGAATGGAAAGTCTTATCAGGCAGATGTTTATGAATATCGAAATACTCGGGACCGAAGTTGAAAATGGCCGGTACCACCTTATCGATGGGAATGGTGAAATAATCCGGCTAGATGTATGGGACCGCGTCACACAACCAGACATGAGCATCACTATGCACATTTCGCCGTTAGGACGGTCTCTACGGCCGCTCTAACCACCCTCTACGGCTAGGTTTCCCCCACCCAACATACGTGCTCCGCCGCCAGAACCTCAGTCACAAGACAAAGGTGGCGTTAAGTCATTGTCCAAAATGGCCAAGTTGTCCCGTGGTGAGGGCCGAGACCGAAGGAAACCGAAGTTAAAGGGAGAGAGACGGCTTAAAACACCAGAATCCTAAAATCAGAAAAGGCCCGTAGGGTGATGGGAAAGGGCGAAGTGAAACTGACAGGGTTTAGACGAAGCTAGCGAGTTACCTGAGGAATCTTAAATTCGCACCCGTCTCAACTCAGCAGGTAAAGTTTACATGGGACACTGCCTAAAGCTTATTCTAGATGCCTCAGCATATGATACCGTTAGGCCCAGCAATTTGTTTAGCATGAACCTTCACCTACCCCCATCTATCTTAAACGTTCTTAAATGTAAAAAAAACAATAAACTCGGTTATATCCTCCGCTGGCACCAGGCTGTCGTCGAGCACTGAGCCTGCAGCATTAGGTTGAGCTCTCTCTAGGGTCAGACAGGGACTCGGATGGTACTGGACAAATCCCGGTTTGGCTCTGGCAGCACGACTGTTAATTCTTATTGCGGAGGAGATAGAAAACTTATCCCACTTGGGGTTATTCTAGGCTTCCTTCTGGTTACTGTCCTCCGATTGAGAGGGATTGTGGCATGCCAAGACTTGAAGGATTTGAATGATGATGGGTCGGCCGCCCGATACCAATTCAAGCCTAACAGGGTGTCTTGGCAAAGGCTTAGCAGTGGCGGGGATCACAACTTATCATGGCAGTGCTGGCAGGCAAAAGGACCTAACTTATAATAAATTCACCGTGGGCTGGACCATACTTTGTAAAATACCTACATTTATTTCAGTCTCAGTCAACGTAGCAACCATGCCGGAGCCAACCGTCTACCTCCTCTCCGGCGAGTTCATCGCCCCTGCAATCACCCCATCAACACCCCTGTACCACCTCAGCCAAAGCTTAGACTCTCTCACCCACAAAACCACATCCATAAAGTTCTCCCG
>Ga0247780_1001405_pt1 | contig 14119 bp, 6 predicted proteins | sample UWRJL079202R5_FD_179927 | JGI IMG/M metagenome (GOLD analysis project Ga0247780, IMG submission 179927) | Plant litter microbial communities from Arlington Agricultural Research Station in Wisconsin, United States - UWRJ-L079-202R-5 | ecosystem: Environmental > Terrestrial > Plant litter >... | reverse complement strand
GCGATCTAGACGCGAAGAATCATCTTTAGGAGCTTCTGTGGAATAAGCTGGGGAACTTGTGGCTACAGATGCCGTCTGGGAGCCGAATACTGACACGAACCCCTCCAACCTACCCGCCTCAGGGGACTGTTGCCCCACCAGATGCCCCGAAAATGCCACTTCGTTTGCCGACGTTCTAATTCTGTCATCTGAACTTCGATGGACGTGTTCCGACATTGCCCGAGTTTTGGGTTGCAGACATGGGAGGTGCATTTGCATGTTGAGCATGTCTTCGGAACAAGATTGAGAATCCTCCGTCTGATAAGAGGTTGGCATGGGGGACCGGAAGCGGGTGGGAGCCGTTTTCCACCCCGGCCCGGCAATGTTATTGTGGCGGGATGGTGACACGAGACGGGCGCGGGTGCGACGATCCCCCAACTCATTGATCAACAAGAGCGGCCAAGAGCACCGCTTCCACTGGCGTGGTGTGAAGATGACCCGCCGCGCGCGTCGCAGCTTGTGCCGTGGCGTATCCCGTGCCATTTCCTATTCGAGTAGATCCGGGCATAGGTCCGCGCAGCCTGGGCTGGCCTCCCCCGCGGGATTGTCCGTGGTTTACCATTGCAGCGCCTGGGCTGAGTGGCGCGCGTTTCACGGCGAGGAGTATGCCTCGGCGTGCTTGCGGCTTCCTGCTTTATTCAGAACCACCGCGGCGAGGCAGTCAAAAGGCCAGAAAGCGACCGCGACGCATGATAAGAAAGCTCACTGCTTATCCAGAATGGTCTACCCCTTGTACGATACCCAAGCCCACTCGTTCTTGTGTGTAGTCCGGTGCCGTAGAAAGAAACTACGCAATACAGACAAACCTTGGAAACAAGACTCAGCTTCAACACTCGACCGCAAACATGGCCACGACGACAATGACCATCACAAACGAGGCCGAGGCCGCAGGGATGGCTACACCGGCAACGGCAGAACAAATCAAGGTCGAGGCTCCTGGTCAAAGTCTGGAGGGCGGCGAGATGGAGGTCGTGGACATGCCCGATCTCTGCGCCTCCTTCATGTCTGCTCCCGTGAGGCTCAATCCCGCGTTTGATGAGGTGAAGCGTGAGGCGGACCAGTGGATTTCCGAGTAAGTCTGGACAGACACGGCAAGACCAGCTCGACAGCCTCTCCGTCTCACACCAAAGGATGATTGGCACTTGCTGATTGCCTGCCTGCAGCGTCATGGTGGGAACAGACCCCAAGTGGCCGGCCATCAACAAGAAGGCCAACCTGGCGCTGCTGTCGGCGCTGTGGGACGCCGACTGCAACCCGTACGCGCTGCGCACCATCAACGACTTCGCGTCGTGCATCTTTGCCTTTGACGACCAGTTCGACGAGGGGCCCCTGGCCACGGACCTGGACGCGGCGCTGGACGAGATCGCAAAGACGCGCGCCATCCTAGACGACCAGGGGCCGCGCTACTCACCAGAATACTACCCGATCCGCTACGTCTTCCAGACACTCTGGGACCGCGTCAAGGGCAGCCCGGACGGCTACCTGATCGGCAAGCAGTCGTCGGACAACTTCAGGCAGCGCTGGAAGTGGGCGCACGACGTCTACTTTGACGCCGTGGCCGAGCAGGTGCGGATCAAGGTCGAGGGCCGCGACGCCAAGCTGGTCGAGGACGAGTTCCTGGCCGTGCGGCGGGGCACCGTCGGCACGTCCATGATCCTGGCGCTGCTCGAATGGTGCGCCGGCATCGACCTGCCGCGCAACATTGTCGAGCACCCGTCGATCCGCGAGGCCTTCCGCGTCGTCAGCGACCTGCTGCTCGTCGTGAACGACATACTGTCGTACAAGAAGGACGTCCAGTACGGCGTCGACCACAACCTCATCATCTCGTGGAAGTCGCGCGGCTGCACGACGCAGGAGAGCATGGACAAGGCCGGCGACATGCTCAACGACTGCTTCCGCCGCTGGTACACGGCCCTCGCCGAGCTGCCCTGCTACGGCGAGGACACGGACCGCGACGTCTGCCGCTGCCTCGACATCTACCGCAACGTCGCCGTCGCCTCGCTGCACTGGAGCTTCGAGACGGGCCGCTACCTGGGCAAGGAGGGCGCCGAGGTCCGGGCGACGCGGAAGCTGCGCTTGCCCAAGTACATGTCGTCGGCGGGAGGTGTCAAGATTACGGCCTAGATAGAATGTTTGCCTGTAGACCAGCACCAGCCTTTTCCTGTTGAGCGATAACAAATTATCTAGAGGAATCTTATCTTGTGCTTCAAACCTCGTTTTCATCAATGCATTTTTGTTTCCACACCCTCCGCGTATCGCCCAAATCACCACCCCCCCCAAAGGGTCAAGCCATCTCGACGGACGGAGCAGGGGCCACAGGGCTCCAGGGCCACGTGGGGCTTCTGGGCCCAAGGCCACAGGGCCATAGGACTCAAACGTTGAGTTGAGCTTCTGGGCCACAGCGGAGCACAGGGCTGCAGGGCCAAAGCCATAGGGCTACAAGCTGGAGCCCAAGTACTCCTCTGCCGGGGTTTGTTTTGTTAGTGCGGTGAATTTGCAAGGGTTGGAGCCAGGGTGGGAGCCAGGGTGGGAGCTAGGGTAAGCCACCACATACGTAATAGTGGAAGCGAAGTTAATCTTCTAGTAATTTCTACGGCAAGGTACTGTCAAAATCCCCCAATGGCCACCCACTGCTTCCACCTCCGAATCTACCATTGCACAATGGCCGCAGCTCCGGCATCTGCAACTGAGCGGGCGCGCGCAAGCCTTTCAATTTCGAACCTCTTGAATCCAGCCGACGATGGCCAGCCACAGCCTACTCCGGACCCTCCTTCCACACCACAACGAAAGCCAAAACAAGCCGATCTTTCTCGCTCGGATAGGATTCGAATCCGAGCCCTCCACGAATGGGGTGGCCATACCTATGAAGAAATATTCGAATTAACAAATAGAAAATTCACACAACGGCAAATCCAGCGCGCCTGTACAGGGCCAGCCACTCCGCAAAAGCAAAAGAAACGAAAAGGCCGAATGACTACCCCCGAGAAGCAGCAGTTACAGGCTTGGCTTGAAGAAGGCAGGAACCGATACACTCCAATTTACCTCCTTCGCCCAAAACTTCCTCCTTCTCTATGTCAATACGGCGAGACTGCTATTCGACGAGCTATTTCCGACATTGACTGGTTATCAGTCATACGAACGAGAGAAATCGAACGTAGCGATCAAAACAAGCGGCAAAGAGTCAGATGGTGTCAGGAAATGAAGCAACGGCGGCCTAATCCTGAGGATTGGTTTACATTCTGCTTCTCAGATGAGACGTGGGCGATGAACGATCCGATGTGGAAAAAACGAGTCCTGATGCATAAAGATGACGATAAGAGGAAATACGCATTAAAGAAGAGGAAACCAAAGGGTTGGATGTTCTGGACCTGTTTTGCTGGTGGGCGAAAAGGACTTTGTTTCTTCTGGGAGAAGGAATACGGAGGTATTAACGCGGTAAAATATATCCGCTATATTATTCCTCTTGTCGCTTGCTTTCGGAACCAGATTGGCGATGGTTTCGTTTTCCAGCAGGATAATGCACCATCCCACCGAGCTAGAGCTACGAAAAACGCTTTCCGTGAGCTGGGAATCGAGTTGGTAGTCTGGCCACCATATAGTCCTGATCTCTCTCCCATTGAGAATGTCTGGGCGTGGATGAAGGATTGGATGGAGCTACACAGTCCTGTTGATATTCAGGATTTGAATCCTATCCAACTACGAAGGTTGGTATACGCTGCGTGGGAGGCTGTTCCGGAAGATTGGCTTCGAAGACTGGCATATGGAATGCTCCGGAGGTTGGATCCAAGAAACGTGGAGGGTCGCGTGCGGGAGCAAAAGGATGCTTCCGCGGGAAGGCCGTCGATACCAAGTCTCACATAAGCGTTCTCAGCGGTAAGGATCTCGGGAATATGTGACTGCCACCTCCGGAGTTTGTGACTCCCACCCAAAAGCGCTGGCCTCGGTGAGTGGCGAAGCAGACGCGGACGGCAAAAATGGCAGGCGGCGGGCACGCCCGAATTGGAATGGCGCCGGTCAGTTGTTGCGGAGGTTGGTTGAACTAGGGTATAAGCCGGGCCATCTCGCGTGGGCGCACTGCCAAGTAGCTAAAGCCCTGGCTGCTTGCTCGTTTGGGACAGACCCGACGTGAAGGGGGTTGACTTTGCAGGTTGCATTATCCTGACGGAAAAAAAAGGAGAGGTTCTTGGGTGACAGTAATGCGGGCGAGGTGGAAAGATGGCACCCATATAATCTCACGGTCAACATTGAGTAACGAGCATCTGCCCAAGCCTGCTTCAACACGACTTAGCAGCCATAGGCCATTTCTGTATCACACTGCTGGCGCCGGGCTACCATGTCAGCGACGCAAGGGCCGCCTACACTCCTGGTCTTTGGACCGCAGACCTCGCTCCCCTCGGACGAGGTGCTGGCCGATGTGCGGAGCGAGCTAGTCGGCAACCACAGCATCTCCGCTCTGTGCAACGCCGCGGTCCACCTGCCGCGGTTCTGGGACCGGCTCGTCGCGTCCGACCCGAGCCTGCGCCCCGTCCCCGGCGCTGAGCAACTCGCTCGGCTCGCCCGGTGGATCGAGCACGGCGGCTCGCTGCTTGCCCACCACGCCCAGGGCCCCGTGCCCAATCACCTCGCTCTTGCTGTCACTCTGCTGGTCCAGATCGCGCAGTACGCGCGCTATCTCGGCCACCTGGGCGATGCTGCCCGACGGCGGGGCGGGCCCGGGGCCGCGGACGCCCAGCTCGACATAATCTCCGCCGTCGGCGGCCCCGGCAGCGGCGGCATCCAGGGGTTCTGCGTCGGCCTCCTGAGTGCCGTGGCCGTGGCCAGCGCGGACGGCGAGTCCGGCCTGGGACCCGCGGCGGCGGTGGCGCTCCGGCTGGCCGTGTGCGTCGGCGCCTACGTCGACCTCGACGGCGTCTTTGCGCCAGACACAAGCCGCACGCTGTATTCGTGCGTGGCCGTGCGGTGGAGGGAGGGCGAGCAGGTCGACGTCGGGAAGCTGGTCGGATCGTATTCACAAGTGAGTCATCTGAGCCTCTTCTTGATCCTCAGTTCGCAAGCACCCTGCTGACATCAAACGCTGCGAGCAGGCCTACATATCAAGCATCAACGACGAAACCTGCGTGACGGTCACGCTGCGTGATGTGGACTCGGACGAGTTCGCCTCGAATGCCCGTGGCCTGGGCCTTCGTGTGCAGCTCGTCCAAGGCGTCCAGGGACGCTTCCACACCGCCGCTCACAAGCAGCACGTGGACAAGCTCATGAGGATGGTTCAACGCCAGAAGGAACTGCAGTTCCCGCCCCCGCAGGGCCTTGTGCGCTCCACAATCGACGGCGCGGTCATTTCCCAGCATAGAGATGGGGATGAGGCCTTCCAGTCAACGCGACTGGTCTTGGAGAGCGTGCTGGTGAGCACAGCAGACTGGTACGCAACGCTCAAGGCATCCATCCAGAGCATGATGTCGGCCACGGCCAACAAAAAGACGACGGTCGTCGCAGTTGCGGGACTCGAAAGCATCCTGCCGGCGTCTGTCGTCCAGTCATTCCGCGTCCTCCCGCTCGGCAAGCTACTCCAAGGGAAGGCGAGCAAGGTTAACGGCACAAACGGCATCAATGGCACAAACGGAATCAGCGGAGCTCACATCGAGCAGGAAATCCACATCGCGACAGCCGACGACGGGGACCTGTCCCAGTACCCACCGCACTCGGTCGCCATCGTCGGCATGGCCGGGCGCTTCCCCGGCGCCGACTCGGTCGACGAGCTCTGGGAGCTGCTGGCGGCGGGCAAGAGCACGGCCGAGGCGGCGCCCGTCGAGCGCCTGGGGCTGCCGCGGACGGGCGAGCACGCTCAGACAAGGTGGTGGGGCAACTTCCTGCGCGACCCGACGGCCTTTGACCACCGCTTTTTCGGCAAGTCGTCACGCGAGGCCGCCGCCTGGGACCCCCAGCAGCGCGTCATGCTCGAGGTCGTCTACGAGGCCCTCGAGGCGGCCGGCCACTTCGGCCCCGCGCCCCGTCGGTCTGCGCAGCCAACGGACTTTGGCGTCTACGTGGGCGCCGTGCTCAGCAACTACTACGACAATCTGTCGTGCCACCCGGCCACGGCCTACGCGACGCAGGGCACGACGCGCTGCTTCGTCAGCGGCAGCGTCAGCCACTACTTCGGCTGGACGGGCCCCGCGCTGACCATCGACACGGCCTGCTCGAGCTCGCTCGTGGCCCTCAACGCGGCGTGCCGGGCGATCCGCTCCGGCGAGTGCTCGCGGGCCGTCGCCGGCGGCGCAAACGTCATCAGCAGCCCCTTTGACTACCGCAACTTTGCGGCCGCCGGCTTCCTGAGCCCGACGGGCCAGTGCAAGCCCTTTGACGAGGCGGCCGACGGCTACTGCCGGGGCGAGGGCGTGGCCGCCGTGGTGCTCAAGCGGCTCGACGACGCGCTGCGCGACGGCGACACGGTCCACGGCGTCGTCGTCGGCTCGGCGGCCAACCAGAACCACAACGCCAGCCACATCACGGTGCCGCAGCCCGAATCGCAGGTGGCGCTGTACCGCGACGTCATGCGGCAGGGCGGCGTCGCGCCCGGCGACGTCTCGTACGTCGAGGCGCACGGCACGGGCACCCAGGTCGGCGACCCCGTCGAGGTGCGCAGCATCCGCCGGGCTTTTGGCGGGCCGGCCCGCGAGGACACGCTGCACTTTGGGTCCGTCAAGGGCAACATTGGCCACACCGAGGCAACGGCCGGCGTCGCGGGCCTGGTCAAGGTGCTGCTCATGTTGCGCCATCGCCGCATCCCGCCGCAGGCGAGCCACACCAAGCTGAACCCGAAGCTGGGGCCGCCGCTCGAGGACGACAAGATGGCGATCCCGCAATCCCTAGTGGACTGGCAAGCGGGCCCCGGGCTGCGACGGGTGGCCTGCGTCAACAGCTACGGCGCGGCCGGGAGCAACTCGGCCGCCCTCATCCGTCAGGGACCGGCCCAGCTGACGCCGGCGGCAAGTCTGGTTCAGCTGGCCAAGTATCCGCTCGTTATCTCGGCCAACTCGGCCAACAGCCTCGCCAGGTACTGCAAGAAGCTGCTTGGCTGGCTGAAGAAGGAGGCGGCAGCGTCGACAGCCCCGGATGCCCTGCTGTCTTCTCTCACGTTCAACCTGGCCGACCGAGCCAATCTCGTGCTGCCCTTCCGCCTGGCGACGACGGTGACCAGCCTTGACGACCTGCAGGAGAAGCTCACAGCGGCCGCGGCGGGAACCGACTCCGACACGACTAGCCCGCCGCCGCCACCGTTACAGAGCAAGCCCGTCGCCGTGCTCGTGTTCGGCGGGCAAGAGAGCAACTTCATCGGGCTTTCCGAGGTCTCGTACCACACGTCCAAGGTCTTCCGCCGCCACCTCGACGCCTGCAACGACTTGCTTCTCTCGGAGGGCCGCACCGGGCTCTTCCCTACAGTGTTCCAGCGCGAGCCGGTACAGCGCCTGGCGGCACTGCATGCGGGCCTGTTCGCCGTGCAGTACGCGTCGGCCGCCTCATGGCTGGACAGCGGGCTCGAGGTGGGCGCCGTCGTGGGCCACAGCTTTGGCCAGCTGACGGCCCTCTGCGTCTCGGGCGTGCTGTCCCTCGCCGACGCTCTGAGGCTGGTGGTCGTGAGGGCCGAGATCATGGAGAAGCACTGGGGCCTGGAGCGAGGCACCATGCTGTCTGTGAGGGCGGACCGCGAGACCGTCGAACAGGCTCTGGGCCTACTGCAGGGCAACGAGTATGCCGAGATCGCGTGCTACAATGGTCCCGAGAGCCACGTCGTCGTCGGCTCGGCTGGCACTATCCAGCTTCTCGAGAAGCACTTCAGCGAGTCGTCGATCCGCACCAAGAGGCTCGACGTCACGCATGGTTTCCACTCCAAGTTCACCGAGCCGATGCTGGAGCACATCTCGGCCCTGGCCAAGGAGCTGGAGTGGCGTCGTCCGGCCATCCACCTGGAGACGTGTGATGAGGTCCAGCGCCAGACGGACCCCGACTCCGAAATGGTGGCGAGCCACACCCGGCGCCCGGTTTTTTTCCAGCACGCAATCGAGAGGCTCGCCATGCGTTTCCCGCAGGGCACATGCGCCTGGCTCGAGGCGGGCCGCGGATCCTCCGTCATGCAGCTCGTCCGGGGCTGCGTGGCTGGCTCCAAGCAGTCGCAGCCGCTGTTCCTTTCGCCTCAGCTCGCGTCCACATCGACAGACGCGCTGGCATCTCTCGCTGACAGCACCGTCGAGCTTTGGAGGCGCGGTCTCGCCGTGCAGTACTGGGCCTTCCATCGCAGCCAGAAGCCCGAGTTTGGCTATCTGAGCCTGCCGCCATACCAGTTCGAAAAGACGCGCCACTGGCTGCCCTTTACCGGGAGGGAGCCAGAGGTCAGCGAAAAGGGGGTGGAAGCCAAGTCTGCGCATCTACAAGGAGGAGAGGGAGCTCATGAGACGCAAGAGCTCCTCACCATCCGCCATCGTGCAGACGACGAAGCTGTATTCCGCGTCCATCCGCAATCCGACCGCTTCCAGGCCGTTGTGGGCGGCCACGTCATGTGTGGACAGGCACTCGCGCCGGCGTCGCTGTATTTTGAACTGGTTGCGCGCGCGGCACTCTTCCTCGCGGATGACGTCGCGGCGACCATGTACGTGCCGGTCGTCGACGACCTGACCATGATGTCGCCGATCGGACGGGACACGGGCACAGAAATCACGCTGAAGCTGAAGCGGAGGACCGAGGATAACGGAGACGGGGGGCCCGCGTGGTCCTTCTCCTTCGCCACACGGCAGGTTTCGTCCTCGTCTGCATCCGTTGCCAACACGGCTGCTGAAAAGTCCACCGGTACGGTGCTTCTCCGTAGACGCTCCGACGACCGTGCCGCTCGGGCCTTCGCACGCCTCGAGGCGTTGGCGGGCCACGGCCGCTGCGTCGCCGAGCTGCTCGCGAGTCCGGACGGAGAGTCCATGCGCGGCCGACGGACAATATACCAGGCCTTCTCCGCCGTGTGCGACTACGGGCCGTCGTTCCAGCGTCTCGACCACGTATCCTGCGTGGGCAGAGAGGCCGCGGCCACGGTGCGCGCGACGCCCGACACCTCGGCGCCGGCCGACCAGCGCCTGTGCGACGCGCACACGGCCGACGTGCTAATGCAGGCCGCCGGCCTCCTGGCCAACTACTTCAACAACGCCAGCGCGGAGCACATCCTGGTGTGCAACAACATCGAGCGCATCGAGGTGGGCGGCGGCTTCGACCCGGCCGCCGGCGAGTGGCGCGTCCTGGCCACCCTGACCAGCGGCGGCGAGGACGTCGGAGGCCACGAAGTCGTCAAGGAGGCCTCGGCGGACCTGTATGTGTTTGACGCGCGGACGGACAGGATGGTCATGGCCTTCTCTGGCTTCCGGTTCTCGCGCATGCCGCGGGCTCTGTTGGCGCGCCTGCTGCAGGGCGTAAACAAGACAGATGCGGGGGCGACGTCGTCAGTGTCTGCGTCCGACGCCCTCGTACAGGGAGCGCATGTGACCGATCCCAGCGTCACAGCCGCTTCTGCGTCCAAAAAGGCAAAGTCGGCCGGGCCCAGCAAGCGTCAAGAGCTGTTACGCATCCTGGCCAGTGTCACCGACAGACCGATCGGCGAGATCATGGGCGAGGCGACGCTGGACGATCTCGGCGTTGACTCGCTCATGGCCACCGAGGTGCTCAACGACATCCGCACGGGGCTGGGCCTGACCATTGACCTGTCCACCTTCCTCTTCTTTGCCGACGTCGACGCCCTGGCCCAGTATGTGGACGAGCAGCTGGGCCTCGGCGGTGCTGCTGGCGACACCGGGAATGGCGATGTTGGCGAGGACATCGACGACGGCAGCAACCCGTCGGCAGTAGCTGCTTCGCTGGCTGACTCTGGCATCGCCGACGTTGGCTCCTCGGGAACAACGTCTCCGCCAGCCGAGAAGCCGACGGCCGTCGAAATCGCCCGCCCTCCCATGCCCGCCCTCAGCAACGCGCTCGATGCCTTTCGCGAGACCCGGCTCAACTACGATGACCTGGCCAGGGACGCCCAGGCGCTCGGCTTCTGGACCGACGCGTACCCGCAGCAGAAGCGGCTGGTGCTCGCCTACGTCGTCGAAGCCTTCGCACGGCTCGGCTGCGACCTCGCTGCCCTGCAGGCCGGCGAGACGGTGCCGCGGGTGCAGGGCACGCTGGACCGCCACGCGCGGCTCGTGCGGCAGCTCTTCCGCATTCTCGAGGACGGCGGGCTCATACAGGGATCCTCGTCCTCCCTGACCCCCTCGTTCACGCGGACGGCTGCGGCGCTGGACCTGGCCCCGGCGGAGGCCGTCTTTCACGACATCATCGACCTCCACCCGCCGCACGCAACCGTCAACAAGCTCGTGCGCGCCGTCGGGTCTGAGCTCGCTGCCTGCCTGACGGGCGAGAAGGACGCCCTGCAGATCCTGTTTGGCGACCCGGCCACCAAGGCGGTGCTCGAGGACGCGTACGACAGGTGGCCGCTCTTCCGCGCGCCAGGATGGGTGCTGGGAGACTTCGTGGAGCGGGCGCTGACAGCAAAATCCTCCGCTTCCACTGGCGACGGAAGCGGCGGCAAGTTCCGCATCCTCGAGGTCGGTGCCGGCACGGGCGGCACGACAAAGGTCGTGGTCGAGCGGCTGCGCAGCCTGGGCGTCCCCTTCGAGTACGTCTTCACCGACATCTCGGCCTCCCTCGTCGGCACCGCGGCCAAGCGGGCCGAGTTCGCGGACCTCGCCGGCGACGGCAAGATGTGCTTCAAGGTCCTGGACATTGAGCAGCCGCCTAAGCCCGAGGACGTGGCGGCGTACCACATCGTGCTGGCCTCGAACGCGATACACGCGACGCGCGACTTGGGCACGTCGCTGCGGCACCTGCGGGCCATGCTGAGCGACGACGGCGCCCTGACCCTTCTCGAGATCACCCGCAACATGTCCTGGCTCGACGTCGTGTTCGGCCCGCTCGAGGGCTGGTGGCGCTTCGAGGACGGGCGCTCGCACGCCATCGTCGACGAGCGACACTGGAAGCGCGTCATGAAGGCCGCCGGCTTCGCGGCCGTCGAGTGGAGCGACGGCGAGTCGCCCGAGTCCAAGACGGTGCGGCTGATCGGAGCGTTCCCGACGGCCCCCAAGACGACCACACCCGGCGGAGGCGCCGCCAGGAAGCCCGAGGGCTACGGCGCCAAGGCGGTCATGGAGACGGTTGTGTACAAGAAGGTGGGCGACCTGGAAATCCACGCCGACGTGTACTGGCCCGTCGCCGACGGCCCGCCGGACCCTAAGCCCCGGCCCGTCGCCCTCATGGTCCACGGCGGCAGCCACATCATCTACTCGCGCAAGGACGTCCGCCCCGCGCAGACGCGCCTCCTGCTCGCGCGCGGCTTCCTCCCCGTCAGTGTCGACTACCGCCTCTGCCCGGAGCTGACACTGGCCGACGGGCCCATGGCCGACGTGTGCTCGGCGCTGGCGTGGGCGCGCGACATCCTCCCGGGCCTCGACTCGCCCGCCCGCCCCGCCGGCGTCGTCGTCGACAGCGCCCGCGTCGCTGCCATCGGCTGGTCCTCGGGTGGCATGCTAGCCCTGTCGCTGGCCTGGACGGCGCCCGCGCGCGGCCTGCCGCCCCCCACCGCCGTCCTGGGCTTCTACTGCCCGACCGACTACACGGACAAGTGGTGGACGACGCCCATCGATATACCCGGCGCCGCGAGCTCGGGCCTCGCCTTCGACGTGCTCGAGGGCGTCCACGATGCGCCCCTGACCAGCTACGGCGTCATCGGCGCCCACGCGGCCCTGCCGGACCCGCGCATCCTCGAGGACGCGCGCTGCCGCATGATCTTGCACATGAACTGGAAGGCCCAGACCCTGCCCGTCATCGTCGACGGCCTCCCGACCCGTGCCGCCGCCGACCGCGACGACGAGGCCGCCGGGGCCGGCCGCGTCACCGACTGGAACGCGGCGCCGCAACCCGACCTCGACCGCGTCCGCGCCGTTAGTCCGCGCGCCCACGTCGAGGCCGGCACGTACGCGCCCGTGCCCACGTTCCTGGTCCACGGCACCGGCGACGACCTAATCCCGTGGCGCCAAAGCCAGGACACGTACGACGTGCTCGTAGCCCGCGGCGTGCCGGCCGGCCTCGCGCTCGTCGATGGCGCTGCCCATATTTGCGACCGGAGCAGCGACCCGGAGTCCGACGGCTGGAAAGCTGTGTTGAAAGCTTATACTTTCCTTAGCAAATATGTACTTGAGTAGTTTTAGTAGCTCAGCCTCACGCTATTTTACTTGGGCTTTGTGTTCGAATATGTAAAAGTTTGTAAAAGTTGGATAATAAGTAGAATATCGCGGCGGCGGATTTATTTAAAGTGTTTTTAAAAATAAAATAAAATATTTTAAATTTATTAAATATAAAAACGTACCTCCTCACCTCCTCCTGCGCCCCCCCCTTCACGCTCTCCTCCAGCGCCTCCTCCGCATCCCACACCTCCCCCCGGCCCTCCATGGCCTCGCGGCACCTCCGCGTCGCGTGCACCGCGGCCAGCGGGTCGCTCGCCTCCATCATGAAGGCGATGCGCTCCTGGGAGCGCACCAGCCTACCGAGGAGGTACTCGAGGCCTTGGGCCTGGGCGACCGCAGGGGCCGCAGCGCCCCCTCCACGCCCCCCACCACCCGCCTTCGCCGCCTTGCGGCCCTTCTTCACCTCCGCCGCGGTAGCGACGGCGGCCCGCACGATCTCAGCCGCGTCGCCCGCACGAATGTGGGCGACGAGCGCCGCGCTCGCGACACGGGCCCCCGGCGGCAACGGCTCGCAGACCCGTCGCCCACGGCGGCAGGCAGCGCAAGCGCCGCCCTCCGCACCGGGGACGTCGCGGCACAGGCCGTCGGCGCCTCTCTTCGACATGCGGTCGACGCACGAGGCACATGGCAACGGGCGCACCGCACCCGCTGCGTCCTCGACGCCGGCCGCTGCGTCGGCCTCCCCCGCCTCCGGAAAACCGCTAGGTTAATAAAATAATTAGGAGTAGTTTTATTTAATGTTATAACAAAATAGCGTAAAAAGAAATTTAAATTTATTTTTTACAAAATTAACTTTTTTAAAATTAAAGTAAAATATAAACTAAAAAACAGCAACTTTTTAACAAATTCTGGAACTAAATCAAGTTAAAAAGGAAATAAAAACGGGGGTAATTTACTAGTAATAAAAACGGCGGGCGTTAAAAAAAAAGGAAAAAAAACCAATTAAAAAAAATGCGTTTATATATAGGGTAACCCTTTTCGTTACGCTGTTAAAATAACGTTAGGAATTGCCGCGTAAACGTTACAAAACTGGCTAATTAAACGATCATATTATAGGGCCTACTAGGGGAAAAGGCGGATATTATAGGCTAAAAGCCTAGTGTTAGAATCTAGGCGTTACTAGATCTATATTAACTACGCTTAGAACGCTATTTTATCCTGTCCGGAGGACAATTTGTTATAAGGGTGGTCCAAAAAAAAAATTACTATGGGAAATTCAGTCAAAACTGATAAGGAAATTCAACTCGACCTAGGACTGGTCGGTTCATTATCAAAAGTGGGTCTGTTCGGGACTCTCCGCTCGGGCCCCTACTCGGGCCCCAAATCACGTGATATGATATGTTTTCAGATACGTCACGTGACCAGGAGTACAAATCTGAAGTCAGATTCAGGGTTAGGGTTACGGTTCAGGAGTTATTCGCGTTTGAAAAAATTAAATAAATGGGTATTCGGAAATAAAAACAAGGCTATATCTAACCAAAGAAGATATTGTTATACATAAGTTTTTACCTAGAATTCAGAACTACAATCTCTTCTACTATAAAGCTTATAATAAGAAAGATATTACTGTTTAAAGTTTAATAATAGTATTTATTTAAATAATAACCGGTTAATAAGTAATATAATAAGTTGTATTACCTACGTTTATTATATGACTTATTACGTAGAATCCAGAACTGGAATCTGTTTTACCATACTGCTTAAAATGAGAAAGATATTAGTGTTTAAAGTTGGATAATAATAGTTATTATAATAATAACCTGTTA
>Ga0247780_1001403_pt1 | contig 14162 bp, 20 predicted proteins | sample UWRJL079202R5_FD_179927 | JGI IMG/M metagenome (GOLD analysis project Ga0247780, IMG submission 179927) | Plant litter microbial communities from Arlington Agricultural Research Station in Wisconsin, United States - UWRJ-L079-202R-5 | ecosystem: Environmental > Terrestrial > Plant litter >... | reverse complement strand
CGCCTGCCGCTGCCGACACGCCCTCGCCGGCGCTCTACCCGGCCGAGCCCAGCCCCCTTACGGCTGAGTTCGGTTCGGCGAGCGCCCGGGCCGTCACCCCTGCCGGCGCCACGCCCACCCCCCCCTCGGAATTCCTCTCGCCGCCTGTCGTGGTGCTGCCGCCGCCTGCTCGCCGCCGCGTCTTCCTGCCGTCGTCGCCCCCCCGTCGCCGCACCACCACCCGCCTATCGCTGTCGCCCCCGCTGCCCTCGCCCAGCGTCTTCGAGCTGGGAGAGGGAGAGGGAGGCAGCCCCGGCACCTCGCTGGGGTACAGCATGCGGCCGCGGCTGCGCATCGACCGCGGTCCACTGGTGGACCACTGGGCGTCGCTGCCTGTGGGGCCCCGTCCGCTGCGTCCGGTGGTGGTGGTGGCCGCCATTGTGGTGCTGGCGTCGTGGGTGCTGGTCGCGGCCATCACGGCTGCGATCGGCGGCCACACCGGCACCGTGGTGGTGGTGGCGCTGATTGTTGGTGGTGTGGCCACCGCTGGTGCGCTGCTGGTGTTGGGCCTCGCGGTGCGGCAGTACCGCCGCCCGCGCACGCCCGACTTCGGCGCGCTCGAGGACCAACGATGGTCTACGCTGGGGTCGGGGGCCACCAGCGTGACTGACAGTGGCTCAGTGTTGCCGCCGGCGGTGTTTGTGCCGTCGCGCCGCCCTGCTGTCGTCGCTGCTGGTGGTGGTGGCGGTGGTGGTCGCCGCGCGTCGCGCCCTTCGCCCAAGGGCAAGGGCAAGGCCGTGGACCGCGGCGCCGCCCGTCGGTTGGTGGGGACGCCGTCCCTGGCCTCGCTGGTCTCGAGTGCCGGCGCCAGCGAGCCGCTGGGTAGCACGCCGCTGCCCTTCAGCTCGCTGGGCGACGACCTCCCGTCGTCGTAGGCCAGGGGGGTGTGCTTTGGTGGTGTGGTTTCGGTGGGCTCGGCCAGCCAGCCTTCATCCAGGCTTGGCTGGCACAGTGTTGACATAGGCTTCGTCAGCCGTGGACTCGGCACCCCCCGCTCCGTCCGACAACACCAGGTTTACGTTGGCCGTGGATTCGGCACCCCCCCGCCCCCGACCGATGATACCAAGGCTTTCGCGGGCCATGGACTTGGCCATCCCGCCGCTCCGACCGACAGCACCAGGCTTTTGCGGGCCGTGGACTCGGCCACCCCGCCGCCTGACCGACGATACCAAGCTTTCGTGGGGCCATGGACTTAGCCACCCCCAGCCTCGTTGACGACACCAAGCTTTTCGCGGGCCGTGGACTCGGCCACCCCGCCGCCTGACCGACCGCACCAAGCCTTTCGCGGGTCGTGGACTCGGCAAGCCCGGCCGGACTGTGTATAATGTGGTGGGGGAAGCAGTTGGGTGGGAAAGCTGGGCACTGCCGGCAGGCGGATTTGGTTTGCAAGAGGACGCACCAGCCTCTGGATTTGTCTGGGCGGAGGAGGATTGGGTCTGGCCTGGCCAGAAATAATTTGGGAGGGCGAGGAGGGATGGGATGGGGCGGCGCCTGGATTGGCTGTGGGTTTTTGTTTTGGCCCGCAGGCCGGCCACGAAGGGCCTCACGATAAAAATGAAGTTATACGATGCAGGAATTATGAATGGATGAATGGCATGAATTGGCACTGCATCCGCTGGGATGCAGGCGGAACAAACGTTAAAAGACCTATCTGCGTGAAGTTATCAAATAGCGCGCGACATGCGCGCTCTGTTCTCCCGATATCTCTTCTCCTTCCCGACTGTCTTCCTCCTCTTCCGCCAAGAACGGTTGATGTTTCCACGGTTCTCCCAGAACCATTTTTGGAAATCACTCTTTGACGCCTCAGAGCTTCCGGTAGCGTCTGCCGCGGTGTCGCTGAGACCATCAAGCTCGTCCTCCTTTCCATTGCTACTATCGTCTTCATCATCATCCTCGTTGATGTCATCTTCGTCCTGCTCCCAGGGCTTGAACCGACGTTGCGGGTGTGCTGTGTCGGGGGTTGGCGCAGCGCTCCTAACGCCGCGCGTCTCAACATCCTGGCGGGAAAACGGCGTCATTGGTGCATGCACCTCAAGATGAGCCCCATCCATTTCCTCGTCGACATCGGCGTTATCGGCATTGTTAAAGAAGCTGAAAGCGTTGGCATCAGCGGGCACTGGGGCCTCTTCTCCATCTGCTGGCGCCGGGCGTTTGTAGAGTGCCTCGAGCGGATGCACCTTCGCGTCCTTTGGCGGTGTTGCAGGGGGAATCTGGATGGTCAGGTTCCGGATGGAGCTAGAAGACTTCGGCCTGGCAAGTTCGGATTTGGACAAGGCGGGAGAAGCGGCTGGGGATGCTTCGTCCTCCGCCTCAACAGGTTCAGGCGTAGCCGCACTCTCCTCAATGATGCGAGACTCTTCAATCTCATCGTCAGAAGATTCATCCGCACCACTTTCCGACGCACTGCTGTCGCTACTGTCGTCCGACACCGGTGTCTGAACCTTCTTGGGCTTGCTTGGTAAGAAAACCGAGGCCTTCGGCGCCTTTGACTTGGTTTTCGAGGAGTCGACGACCTCGCCGCTCTCATCAACCCATCCCTTCCCCTCCACAAACTCAAGCGGAGCTTTTGGCCGACCAGATGTTGCCGCGATCTTCAGGAAAGTCGGAAACTTTGTCGTGTTCTCAAACTCGTGCACCACAACCTCGCGCGACTTCTTCTTCCGCTTTGAAGTTGTGTCAGTGGCGTCAGCCGATGTGGAGGAGGTCTTGGGAAGAATGGTCTTGATGAGACATTCCTCATGCTCGGTGTACTTTGACTTGACTCGCTGCTTCTTCTCTTTCTTGTCCTTTTTGTCCTTCTTGTCACCCTTCTCGCCCTCCTCGCCCTTCTTCTTGTCGCGCTTATCCTTGCGCGCTTTCTTGTCCTTGGGTTCCTCCACCGTCGTCCAGCCGCGCTTGACCTGGCGCCCCTCCTCGAGAACAACGCCCACAATGTCCTTCTCCTCGGTGCGCTTCCTCTTCTTGGGCTTCGCGGCGTCGATCTGACCGCCGTCCTGCGCCTTCTTCTCCTTGTTCTTCGCCATCGCTTCTTCGCCTAGTGGGGCAGGGATCGATTCTGGCCTCGCGCGCTCGACACGGATCTTGAAGCCTTTGACAACGGCGCCGCTGAGTTTCCGCTTTACTTTGTCGGCGTCTTCTTCTGGGAGATCGAGAAAGCCGTACCGTTTCTCGGGGAAGTTCTCCAGCGAGTGGTACGAGATGTTGCGAGCTTTGGGGAGGAGCGTCGACGAGAGGACAACCGTGAGCAGATCGGGGTCCAGAGGGCTGATGTGCAAGCGGACGAAGGCAGCGCTGTCAGAATTGGCGTCGCTGGCGATTGCTGTCATTGCCATTTACCTCGGGAAGAATTGAGGAGCAGAGATCCCAGGAGGGAGGGCAGGGCGTTAAAGGAGGTCAGGTGGGACGGTTGCTTGCTGCTGCCTCTGCAGAGCTGACAAAGAAGCGCTTCGGCAGAAAGTTCTGCATCTGGAGCTGAGCTCACAGCTGGCGGTCCGAGCACAATCAAGGTTGGACCCACCCCTGCCAGCTGCAAACGCCGCCCTGTCTTTCAGCCGAGACCCCTGTAGAGTTCGTCCGGAAGGGACTTCGTAAGAGATCTGGCTCTCGGACAGGTGGTTGGCAATTGAAAATGTATCTTTAGAGTGAACTGGTCGAAATTACACACCTTAACGATTCTCATGATTTGGCTTCAAATATCATTCGACCTCCACGGTCCACCTCAGGACGGAGCAAGCGCCCATGTCATGTCGGACAACTTGGCGACCTATGAAGTTCCATCCCGGGTGCCATGTGTTCCACCGGCGTTTATCTCACAGCGTACAAAGTACATATGATTATCTTAGAGCGGGGAACTAACAATACAGCCGAAGTAAAACGCTCGGAAGCAACCCCCCAAGCCCTATATCCCGTGGTACGCCACCCGTGTATGACGCAAATCCCTTTCCCAACCCCGGCATTACGATACAAGTCTAGTTCAAGTCATTACCACTGCGGTCGTTAATTCCGCTTGCTCGCGTTCGCGTTTGCATTATTGGCCTCGCGGACCTCTCCGCCAGAACCCTTCCACCAGATGTCCCCACCCCATCGCATCAACCGCTCGACAGCACCGGTAGGCGTCATGGCGGGTCGGACATCCAGGAAGAATACAGGCTCGCCAGTCTCCTCAGTAGGGCCCTCATAGTAGTCAATGACATACCGCACCTCCTTTGGCTCGCCATCAATCTTGCGCGAGACGAACCAATCGTGGCGATCGAATGGGGGCTCCGTCCTAAAGTCACAGTTAGCATCATTTCCCTTCCAAAACACCCCCATTCAACCACAACCACACTTACGCAAACTTCGACGGGTACAACCACCCCATCATCTGGAGCATCGCTGCCTTGGGCGTCATATCCTGCGGCCTCCCCTGGAAGCGAATCAAAGTCGGCTGCTCCAGCCCCCCCTCCTGCGCCTCCAACCTTCTCAGCGCCATCGCCGAGTTCTCCTCGCCCTTCTTGGTGACCTCCCACCCCCTCTTCAGCCCCTTTCCAAACCTCCGCTCCCACTCGATGATCTCCGCCCAGGCGCCCTCATTGAGGAAATTGTGTATAGACACCATGCTCTCGACAGCCGTGATGTCCGTATCCGTATGTCCCTTGCGCAGCAGCGCGTTGTACATCTGCTGCGGGGAGGGGTATTCCCAGTTTCCGTCGCCGCTGCCCTTAGGGATCGTGGATTCGTCTCGGGTTGTCGGCAGCGCGTATGTCTGGTCGGGGGCGGGCGCCTGGGAGATAGAGGAGAACATGTAGTTAAGGGGGTTGAGCTTAGAGAGCGTCGAGCGTTCTGGTTCTGCCTTGTCGCCGTGCGGGACGGGGCAGGATGACGGTGGTGTTGTCGCGGCTGCTGCGGAGTCTGTTGGCCGCTTGCATGCTAAGGGGTTCAGCGCTTCAGCGGTGCGCTTGTGCATCGGACAACTAGGCTAATGGCGGGATGCGGTTAGAGTAGGTTGGGGGTAATCGCGTGGACAGACTTACAGGAGGCGTGCCATCTCCATTGCCGTGCGCAGGTCTTGACGTCGGGGCTGCAGATGCAGATGCTCCGGGGGATGTGGTGTCGGCCCAGAACCAGCCCATTGCTGCGACTTTGTGGTCAAACGAATTGGAGGAGAAACTCGTATCGTAGCTCAGTAGAGACCGCCAAAGATGTCGTCGAGACGAGGCGGATTGGCAGTTCGATTCGATTCAAGATAAGAAAAAATCCCAGCCGCATAAAGTTCCGCGGTACACGGTGGCAATGTCGCGCGGAACCAGCCGGGATGACGCGCATTTTTATTTTTCTAGCCAGCGCCAAGCCCCACCCCAGGAGGACGGCTCGGCATTGCCAGGTTCAGAATGTCTTGTTGGTCAATGGTCAATGACAATATTTTTTGTAATAATCTACAAGTTACTGATGCTTTATTGCGAGCTTTCGTCGCGAGTGTATGGTTTCTATCCGCAGACCAGGCTTCAACGGGAACTTCGTCTCTTCGCACCATTGCCTTGAACCCCTCTCACCAGTCTATCCATGTCACGGTGATTCCTACCACCGTCGCCTCATTATATACAAGTATTACACATTGGGGGAAAGGAGATCGTACTTGACGCAGCGCTCAACCTAGAAGATGATCGTTAGCAGCGGTTCAGCGCAATTATGAGAATCACAGGACTTACGTCTTCAATACTGGCTTGCATGAACCTCCTCGTCTCAAGCCCCAACCACACCACCAGCATGGAGAAGTCTCCCCCTCTCACCATTTCCTTTCCGCTCTGAGCACCCATTTGCCTTAGAATGGGCAGCGAGCTGCTCAGCAGATCCACATCAGGGTTGAGCGTGCGACCTATCCCCTCAAGCAGGAGGATGCTGATGACCACATTCACAAAATCGCCCTCCAGTCGGACATGGTGCTGCCGAACCATGGTCAAAACTTCCTGTAGGATGTCGCCGATCTTGACATTCCCAAGTGCAAGCGTCCGGCTCTTGACGCCCAGAACCAGGTGCTGCATCTTCAAGGCAAATATTTCCTTGTCAAGGACCGCATCTGGTTGGCGGCACCGCTCACACATGAGATGCCCTGCCTTGTAGCCGTCGAACTCAGCAACAGCGCGGAAAAGATCCAGGAAGTTCTGCCTGTTTGTGGCGTTGAGTTCTGTCACAAGGCCAGTGTCAATGAAGATCAGCTGCGGCCGGAATCCCTCGCGATCGATCTTAGACAGTTCAGCATTCCAGAGGTCTTCCTTGTTACGGAACGGCCGCAACCGTGAGAGAACCTCCTCGGTCACATCATGCTTCTCCTCTGGATGTTCCTCGGTCTTGCGACGGAAGCGGATGGTGGGGTGATCCGCCTGGTAGAACCGCACCATGATATTTCCAGGATGCAAGTCTGCGTGGACGAAGTTGTCCAACAGCAGCATACGAAGAAACGCATCGAGCCCCTCCGATGCGATATCTTGCTGAAAGACCCCACCTCCGTTTGTGATGAAATCAGCAAGCGGTATGCCTTGGGCGAATTCCTCAACCAGCACATTTCTGGTGCTGAACTCAGTATAGGGGAAGGGAAACCATGCGGTTGGCCGGTCCTTGAAGTTCTTGCGAAACTTGGAGAGATTCGCTGCCTCGATGCGGAGATCCAGCTGCAGCTTCATCATTTCCCCAAACTGCTCGACTTCATCCGGTAGAGAGAGCCATTCTATCGTTGGTATCGCGTTCAGCGCTGAGGCAAAGAACCACATGATCCGGAGGTCGCGACGCACGGTCCGTTCCACACCAGGATGAAGGACCTTGACGGCAACATAGGACGACGGGACGCGCTTTGGCGAGGCCTTGAAGACGCTTCCGACATTCTTCCGGACGTTTTGGCGGAGGTCGGTCTGCGGATCAAGAACGTCAATGTCGCCGGGCACTGCAAGGTCCGGCTTCAGCTTCGCCCGGTAGACCTGCGCAATCGCTCCGACGCCCAGAGGCTTCTCGTCAAACTCTTCAAAAATATCTTCGAAGCGACGCCCATCAAAAGCAGCCCGGACAATCCGCTTTGTCGCATGGAGAGAATGTGCCGGGGCATCCGCATGGAGCTTAGACATGATTTCGCACATCTCCGTCGGGAAAATATCAGACCTCGAGGCCGCCCATTGCCCAAGCTACACACATCTTGTTAGCCCTGAAACCCTCCGACAACAACCCATAGACATGCATACCTTAATAAAAGCCGGGCCAGCCCACTCCATAGCCTTGACCAAGAAGTTGTACCACCACAGCGTCCCCGTCCGCTCATTGTCCCTCTCAGGCTGCCTTCTCCCAATCCACATCGCCGGCACGGCCAAGATAACCGGCACGAAAATCACCACCAACTGCAAGAACCTCACCCCCGTACACACTGGCTCCCAGATATACACATCCAAAAATAGCACCACCTGGTGCCTTATTCTCGTAAGCCCCGTATCATTCTCATCCACCTCCTTCTTGATCTCCTTCCGCGACACCTCCAGCATCCGCCTCTCCGCCGTGTCCTCCGGCCCATTATTCTCCTCCTCGGAAAGCCGCACAAACGCCGCCGTGGCCAGCGCCCCATTGGCGCCCGCCATCAGCAGGATGCGCGACCCGTTGCGACCACCGGAGGAGGAGCGCCATTGTTTTGGCTGGGAGCGTGCCACAGCTGCCCGGGTAGAGAATGGCGAGGACGCGACGCGGGTGCGTCCGGAGGGACACCAGAGGGGTGTCCTGGAGGTGTTGCGCGCGAGGCGGGTGAGAGATGGCAAAGATGCGGATTCCGTGAGGCGGCAGGAGAGGCGGCCCACAGCGAGGGCCAGTCTCATGGCGTCGCGCCGGGGTGGAGAGGGCTGGATGAGAGTTCGAATTGGGGAGGGATGTTGGTACTGCTCAGAGGCATTCTCGGTGGTGATGCGACGGGGTGGTTTTCATGGGTCGTCGTGAATCCGGGCCAGTGGGTATCATGGCGCCGACTCGAGTTGGAGGGATCGGCTGGGTCGAGAGCTTTGTGACGTCGTTGAATGGCGCTTGCCGGAGGGGCAGGGGTTGTCCCGAAATTAACCGATCTGGTTCGGGTTGCGGCGGGCGCGATTCGAGATTGAGGGTTAGGGTCAGCGCTGCCTCTTCACGCCTCTCATTGTCAACACAAGGTCACGGTGCTAAGGTGTGCCAGACGATCCAACTCTAATTTGCAACGGAGATAAGTATATTAATTGCATCTTGAAAGGGAAAACAGACCCGCCCCCTTGTTTCTGACGCGAAAAAGCGGTAACAAACTCGGATAGTGCCAACATCAGACAAACTCAGGAGCAGCGCGAACTCTAAATCTGACATTTCCCGGGCTTTCCCAACATTTTTCTACAGCTTCTTCCATTCAATCACCACCGCTTCTAGATCTTAATTGCTACATGATTGAAGACGACCTAGTTCCCAGAGTTAGCAGTCGGCTCCATACGTCATGATGTTGCGACACTCACCTCGCCGTGGCAGCACTCGTTTACAATGGCGGGGCCCTCGACTGTTTTCCCGTCCAATGTAATCCTCACAGGGCCTGTGGTTGCATGGTCGAATGGAACCTCGAAATACGACACGGACGACCTGCGTTTGGTCTCGAAAGACCATTCGAGGTCCCCAATTACAACTGTCAAGCGGCGTGAGCCCTTCGTTATAGCTACAACGGAAACGACATCCCTTGCTCCCTTCGTAGCAGACTCGCAGCCGCCTTGGCCCCATTGAGTTCCTGTTTCGTTTTATGAGTCTGGATTGACAATGAAGAGGAGGGCGACTGGGACTATCTTACCGCCGTCAGGTCCCGCTCCAGTCGGCGTCGTCCGGTACCAGGCCACTGCTGTCTCTCCGGGAGGATCAATCTCGGGAGAGCCAGCCTTGAATGCGGCAATGAAGTACGGGAGTATGGCGCGCAGAGCAGTATGCGAATGCTCGGCGGTGTATTTCTCCGCCCCTTGCACAATCTGCAATGGCGCAGTATCGCAAATGTAGCTGGACTCGCCATAGTCGTTCCCTTCTTCCATCAGTTTCCAAGCAAACCTCAACGGAAAAATTACGCACAGGTGATAATCTGGACAAAATCGGGCTTCACTTCCAAAACCTGCTGCCACCGGTCGTACCAGAGGGATTCGCTGGAGCAGTACCAGTTCTTGTTCCACTGCGGCAAGTCTGGCATCAAGAATTAGCATGCGTTAGGCAGCACCTGAGTTGGTGGCCATACTGGTATAGAAACAAGGGCTGACAGGCATCATGTACTTCTTGCCCCTGAGGTTTTCTTTGTACAGCCTGTCCTCGGTCGTCGTCATTGTTGTACATCCAGCTTTGGGCCATGCGTCCCAAGAGACTAATTCTGGTCAGAGCGTCCTGGTCAATGATGAAGAAGCAGCTTACAAGCACCGTCGATCAGGTCCAGCTTCTGACCAACTCCGTAGGGCCCGATGCTTGACCAGTCAGGGACCAGGAAGATGCCTCCAGTTTGATCCCGAACAGTGTTCCAATTGTCCGCCCAACCAGGGCCCTCAAAGGTGGACACAAATGGCTTTCCATCCATGAACATCTGCGCCGAGGAACACTTGTAGCGGTTGATGAGGTCAACCACTTGGGGCACAGCCCATTGGCCGGCAGCCATGCTACAGTTTCCAGCGTTCAGTCAGCCGCCTGGTAGAATATTCTAGCCGAAGATAGCAAAGTGTCAGCCATGGAATGCATACTCAAACGAGATGAACAGGACAAAGCCTCCAACTTGCTCTGTCATACGGTAAGCCAGATCAAGCTGTTCCTCTGTCCACGGGTCTGAAGGCCCAATGTTCAGTGCAAAGCCATCGATGCCGACTTCCTTGGCCGTTTCTACATCATGGACCCATTGCTCTGAGGATTGCCCGCATGTCAATCCAACCTGGATTGCAGATTGGTGTTCAGTACGGCCAGTCGACAGCAGTGAGTGTCCAGGGGCCTCACCATGTAGTGGGCAAAGACTTTGCGGCTACTGCTCCCGGAGCCAGACTCCTTGTGGACAAGGTCCTTGAGCTTGTCCATGAACCGCATTGTCTCGCCTTGACTGGAAGCTGTCCAGGGGGCACGGTGTGAAATCAGCAGCGCAGCCGGCAGGAAGAGGTCAAAACTAATGATGGACCCAACAATGGAAAGGATAGTTATCTGCAAAATACAAATCGACAAAGATGAAGACCCCTGATGAAGACCACTGATCACCACCTGTGCAGTTCTTGGCGCGCTAACACAGTGAATGGTACTCGGCGCCAGGACTCGGCGCCAGGAGGCCCTGGTTCACCCCGGATTCAACCCCGCACTTGCAGTGGCATGGAGTTGCGCGAAACGTTGTAGAATGATTGAAGTCCTAAAAATGTGTTTCTCGAATTTGCTTCAAGGGGAACGAGGCTCGTCAGTGGTTGTTGCTAAGGTGTCATGTTGCTGCCGCAAAGATAGCACTAGAGCTCGCGGGTGGATCAAGACAAGCAAACGGTGACCTTGGGATCCTCAATCCAGGCACAAGATGGATGCGCCGCTGGAAAAATGCGCAACGCCTTGAACAAACAGTTGAGCGCGGCTGACAGCAGCCTCAGCCCCACATGTGAATCAGCGCCGACCGCTTGGTGTGGGGTGGATTTTCTTTTTGGGGTTGGCGGGCGGTGAGCCTGGGCGGCACGGATTTAAAATATTCCCCGAGCCCTGGGAATTTGGCTCCGCACAATTGCAATTCCGCACGCTCTCAACATACCGCCATCCAAATTGCATCTGCGCCCGACCGACCGACGACACTTTTCGCACGTCACCCAACTCGATCAGTCGCAGAAATGGATTCCTCCAAGGCCCCCGTCAAGCTCGTCAAAGTTACCCGAGTCCTCGGAAGAACCGGTATGCGACCTCGCCGTCGACCCTCTGTCGAATTTTTTTGTGCTGTGAAGGCGGGCCACTGACCATGGTGGGGGGAATAGGTTCTCGTGGTGGTGTCACCCAGGTTCGCGTTGAGTTCATGGACGACACAACCCGCTCCATCATCCGCAACGTCAAGGGCCCAGGTACGAACTGATTGACATTCGCTGCCGAGCAGCAGTTTGCTAAGACCTGGATAGTGCGCGTCGACGATATTCTCTGCCTCCTCGAGTCCGAGCGCGAGGCCCGCCGCCTCAGATAAAGAGCGACCGGTGCGATGGGAGGGGAAGCAGCAGCGTGGGGGTTGGAGGGAAGGCACTGCCTGTATTGTTGAGGATTTGGGGAAACATTGCCATTTTTTGACTTGCGGTCGAGCCGGGGCGGAAAATCAAGGATGGGAGTTCGGTAGAACGGTATCGTCGTGATTCATTTACGTCCGCAAGAAATTCCACAACACGCAGCAGCGATTTTTGTCGATCCTGCGGAACCACCACCACCATGGCCGGGCAGCGCGAGAGGGCAAGGCATACCATGATGGCGAGAGAATGGTGGGGTTCGATACTTGCAGTCTGAGCTTGTCAACCCGAGATCAATACCCCGTTGCGGTTCCCCAAGCTCTGTGTTCACTTTGGATGGTGATATGTGTTGGTAGTGTGCGCTATGAGCGGGATTCTTGGATATGGGCCGGCTGGCCTGGTTGGAGGTCTGCCTTCGCGCATTCGAGCTGCAGTCCTTTCCAGGCGAGATGGCCATCCACTCCGAGTGCCTCCTTCGATCACATACGCCCTCGCTGGGGACCGCCGGAGTCTGCGTCGGGATGCGGGGTGCTTCGTGGGGTTGTCGTTCATGACGGGAAGCGAGCTTCACGCTGGGGCGGCCAACCAGCCAACGTGCAAGCTCAACGCTCGAACGGTGGATGAGGTATACTCATGTCCCCAGTCGTACAACATTCTGAGGAGCAAGTGCCCAGGTTCTGGCAAGGTGATAGGGTGCTGCTCACTCGGACATGGTCCCGCTCAGGTTTGCCTGACCTGTCTCGGGCGTCAGGATCAAAGACGCACCATTGGCTCGCTGAAGCTGACGTGACAACAGTATCCCGACAGCTGCTGCTCGCGTTGCTGACAACCCGAGTAGAACGAGTAATCCAGCTGTTTCAATCTTGAGTTCTCGACAACGACATCAACATCACGTGCGGTCATGACACCGCTCAGGCTCAGCGCCACACACCAAACATTGAGAAGTGGGAGTTTCTCCAGCGATTGTTCAATGTCGTTTCTTAATCCCGAGCACATGTCTTCAATTCGCTCTCCCTGCGACCGCTCCGCTCCGGCACCCCCCATGTTCGGCTCGGCTGCTTCCATGCCCTCCCAGTCACCGGATTCGAAACCGCCGCGTCGGCACCTAGTACCATAGAAGCAACTGCTAGGCACAGTTACTACCGTATTTCCGCTATTCAATGCGACTCTCTCCACTACTTACCTCGAGTCGAGGCTAGCGCTCATCGTTCCCCGGATTCCGCAAAACAACGGAGGGTACATCCCGAAACCTCCGCCAATCGCATTTCACGTCTCATTTATAACCAGCTTAGCGAAGCCGTCTTTCCCGGGCTCAGGAACGAGATCAAGGATCCATTTCGAAGATTGAATTCCTATGCCTTGTTTCCTATTTAGCTCCCGCGATGGTCTCAACATTTCCATGATGTTTGTCCCGTCTTGTTGGGTCTTTGAGAATTCGGTTCAGGTCACTCTTTGAAAACATGGGGTCCCTTTCGTTCGTACAGCTCTTTGCTGTGTGCTTGTCCCTTTTCGCCTCAGGGGTCCTGTCGGTCTTTGGTTACACGTCCTCGGGCGGTAACTTCATCATTGACGCCGGCTCAGCAAACCCGTTGATCTTCTCTGTGGCCCAGTCCAGCTGTGACATCAAATCAATCAAGTTCCGCGGCAATGAGCTCCAGTCCAGCGGCCAGGACACACACATCAACTCTGGGCTTGGTTCAGCCACCGTCTCAGTCAACCAAATCTCAGGGTCGTCCAAGTACATCAAGATCACCTGCGTAACATCGACCCTGACGCACTACATGGTGGTCAGAGAGGGCGACAGCACCATCTTCATGGCAACTTACATCACCGCCCAGCCCTCCATCGGCGAGCTCCGCTTCATCGCCCGTCTCCAGGCCGACAAGCTCCCCAACGAGCACCCCTTCGGTGTCGCCTCCAACACCAACGCCGCCAGCTCGACGGTCGAGGGTTCCGACGTCTTCGTCGTCAACGGCCAAACCCGCTCCAAGTTCTATTCCTCCAACCGCTACATCGACGAGGACTCCCACTGCGTGTTCGGCGGCAGCGATCTCATGCACGTCTGCATCATGACCCCCCAACAAGAATCCTCCTCCGGCGGCCCCTTCTTCCGCGACATCAACTCCAGCAATGCCGGCGCCTCCACCAACCTCTACAACTACATGAACAGCGGCCACACCCAGACCGAAGCCTTTCGCACCGGCTTCCACGGCCCTACCTCATGGCCTTCTCCCGCTCCGGCATCCCCTCCGTCAAGTCCGCCGACGTCTCCTTCTTCAGCGAGCTTGGCATCACCGGCTTCGTCCCCGCCTCCGCCCGTGGCACCATCTCCGGCATGCAAGGCGTCGTGCACTGGTTCAACCCCACGGCCCAATACTGGGCCAAAACCATCTCCTCCGGGTCCTTCACCTCGCCCCCCATGAAACCCGGCACCTACACCATGGTTCTCTACCAGACCGAATTCAAACTCGCCACCTCCACCGTCTCCATCTCCGCCGGCCAGCGTCTCACGTCCAACATCGCCGGCGCCGTCACCCCTACCAACCGCAAAACCCTCTTCCAAATCGGCGCCTACGACGGCCAGCCCACCGGCTTCCGCAACGCAGACAAGTTCCTGCGCATGCACCCCTCCGACTCGCGTATGAGTCCCTGGGGCCCCCTGACGTACACCGTCGGGTCGTCACAACTGTCTGACTTTCCAATGGCGCTGTTCCAAAGCGTGAATAGCCCCCTCACCATCAAATTCACCCTCGCCTCTGCACCAACTGCGCAGGCTACCCTGCGAATAGCCACCACGCTGAGCTTCGCGGGGAGCAGGTCGCAGGTGGTGGTGAACGGGTGAACGGGGCCGGCGCGGGGAGCGCTCGCGAAGATTGATAGTCGCGGGGTGACGAGGGGGGCGTATTGCGGGTGGGGGGATGTGTATGA
>Ga0247780_1001402_pt1 | contig 14187 bp, 18 predicted proteins | sample UWRJL079202R5_FD_179927 | JGI IMG/M metagenome (GOLD analysis project Ga0247780, IMG submission 179927) | Plant litter microbial communities from Arlington Agricultural Research Station in Wisconsin, United States - UWRJ-L079-202R-5 | ecosystem: Environmental > Terrestrial > Plant litter >... | reverse complement strand
TCCTAACCCACCCTTCCCCTTCCCCCTTCCACTGCACCCTCTCAATCGTAACATCCCCCTCCCCCTCTCCCGTCCTCACCACAACCTGGCAATACTGCCCCAGCCTCACCAACATCCCCCTCCTCTGCCTCCCCCCCTCATCCTCCCCTTCCATCTGCAGCACGAGACACACCCTCACCAAAGCGGGGCCAGAAGGCGTGAACGCCGGGACGGGGAGGATTTCCTCGGAGGCCCAGAGTTCTTCGTAGGGAGTGGGGAGGCCGGTGTCGGGGTTGGTCATGGTGCCGGTCTCGAGGGTGGTTCCGTCGGGGAGGGGGTGGTTGGTGCCGGTGTCGATGAGGGAGGTGGTGTCAGGGGTGCGAGAGGAGATCCAGTGGGCCCAGGTGCACTGGGAGGGGGTACCAAAGCGGGTGGTGGCGTCTGGGGAGGGGAGGGGCGTCGAGGTGGACGTTCCGGCTATGGCCCAGTCGAGGGAGGAGAGGGAGAGGGTGCCTAGTGAGTTTTTCAGTGTTTGGCTTCAGGAAAGGTGGAAAAGCCCATTGGATTTAATGGGGAGAGTTGAGGGTTAGAATCAAGGGCTGACCGTCAGAAGAAGGTTTCGGATCTAGCAGGATGCGGAGATCGACGAAGCGGCGCCCGGGCGAGGTCAGAACGATTGTCGAGGTTGGCTCGCTTGCCGCGTCGGGGAGCCATGCGATGTGTTTACGGATCGATATATCTGCCATGGTGTTCAGATACGGGAGAGTGTTGATGCTATATTGGGCGGTTTTTGTTGTGGTGAGAAAGTGTTCTGAGAGCCGGTTCTCGTGAGCGGGGAAGTCACGGGAGAAGTGGCTTTTTAACCCTAACCCCAAACTTACCCAACGAGTACAGCATCATCACCGCAAAGATTGACATGGGACTGACAGCGTAATTCTCTTTGCATTCCGCTATCTGCGGAAATACCTAAGTAGAGCCCCAGATGTTTCGAGCTACCGAGAATTCCCCCTCTCTCCTCTTGCTGCTCTCACATTGCCTTTTATCAACTCCTTCCCTAAAGGTCCCCCATTCCTTCGTCCAACGAGCCCCACTACTTGAACTCGAAAATAGCTCCCTCGAAGATGACTGTCTCATTCTCTCTAGCAGGATCCTCGGGGAACAAGTGCAGGGACAGCATCATCTCGTCCTTCAGCCGATAAAAAAGCATAGAGCCAGACCAGTCAGAATAGCGGACATCGACGGTGAACCGGTTCGCTCGCTTCAAATCTAGCGCAAATCCATAATCTCTGACCACCTGGCCCGCGATCTTGGGTTTCACTGCGAAGAGTTCACGGTCACGCTCCAACCTGTGGTAACCGATGCACTGTGAGAATGGTGTCGCATCAGTATGTGATTCATCTCGTAAATAAATGGGGGGAGGTCATACGTTGAAGATATTGTGATTGAAGTAGAACTTCTTGAGAGTGGAGGTGTTTGGGGTGACAGGTTGCTCATCTTCTGCCTCTCCAGAGCATTCTAAGGATACCACGCAGCGGAAGGTGTCGAGGGCGGCAGCGGCCATGGTTGGTGAGAGGTGTGATGGTGAAGAGAAAAGTAGGATATGGTGGAGACTGGTTTGATAATTTGTTTCTTGTAAACGATAAGAAGTTTTTTTTACAGCGGGCAGCACATTTGGCAGTGAATAAAGTGAGACAAAGCGGGGCTAAAAAGGAGTTGTAGAAAGATAGGAAGGCGCGAAGCTAAGTTAGATACGTGCTATAAAACGCGCATATATAAGGTAGATACAAGATACAATCAAATCAACAACCTCAGCTCGCCGTCGCCGTGGCGGTAGTAGTTGGGAAAGTCGGCGGGGCCTCCGGGATTTGCAGACGGGGATCATTGGGGTTGGTGAGGAGGGTCGTGTTGGTCTCGGTCGGGATGGGAGAGCCGCCCTCATCAGACAAGGCCCAGAGGCAGGGACTCTCGACCCAGTTGTGTATCCCGCACTGTTTGCCGGGCGGGCAATTCGCTCCGCTCACGCCCTGGTGCGTGATACAGCGCTTGCCTCCGCCGTTGAACTTGAAGTGCCCGCGCGCATTGGGCCAGTCGAGGCACAGCTGGGCCACTGCGGTGCGCCATCAGTTGTCAGTACCACATGGATGCAATGCAATGACCGCCTGAAAGATTGTAGGCAAACAAGAATAAAGAAAAAGAACTGACTGTTGGGGACTCCCGTATTGGAGTGGCAACCCGAGAGTAGGTTGCCGACAAAATGCGACGACTAGGTCTTGTGCTAGGCTCCCCGGATCTGGCAAGTTGATCCGCATTGCGAGTATGCGACCATGTAGTCGATTGCATGTGCGCCCTGGGCCAGTAACACGCCGGCAATGGCGACCGAGCTGAAGAGGTGCATCGTTGCAAGTACTACCTAAGTAGTACAGGAATGTCTTTGAACGGAAAGAGAGACTGCGAGCGGTCAAAATGGTGCCTATCCCTGGCTCAGTGGGGAGGGAAGAATCCCGACTTAAATGAGCCGACACCAGACATCCCAGCGGCCTAAATGCCAAGCCCGAGGTCGCGATAGAGGCATGACCACTTCGGTACCTGCCGGTACCTGGCATTGGTACCTTTGGCAGATGCCACTGTTCGATAACACAATGATACCGCATTTCCTAGAACGGTCATGTACCGGCCCTGTAATCTCCTATGGAGCCGTTGGTGGCGTGACGGAAAGAATCCGCATCTGTTTCCGCATATTTTCTCAATTTCCTTCATGTCGGTGGCTTGCTACTAGCCTTCACTGGGTTGAGGTTAACTTTTGTGCGACGTTAACCTATCACGCGCTGCGGTGACGATGGAACCTCTGCCTCGCCCAGTTCAGTTTAGGTCCGCCCCTGCACAATGCCAAGGCTACACGGGCTGCAAAGGTTTGTTTTCTTTTGTCCGGATTGGTCAGTTCGCAGCCCGAAGGAGTCGCCCGGCCCCTAGTTCTCGACAACCATGAGGGAACTTTCAGGGGAACCAGATAACCTCCGTGACGCTTCGGAGGCTAGGCACCAACAATCTAACTAACAGTTTCAATATATTGTTCTGAATCTCAATAGTCGCCGTCGTTGGAAGCGCACAATCAGTGCAACTTCATGCGGTTGACGCAGCCAGATCCCTGTGCTCTGATATTACGCCCAGAATCACGGAGGTATTTTGAGAGGCTTTTCTGCACGGCTGGTCACTAATGGCGGCAGCTGATGAGTGCGTGTGACGATGGCCTTGTTGATAGCGTCTTTTACTCTCGCATGGAGAAAAGGAAAGACCCAAGCCTGGAAAAGGGAAATCCAGAGACCTCCGGTACTTGATCGGTACATAGGTACCTGCTTAGGTCGGCAGAGAGAATTTTTGGGCCTATCTGGCTGAGGCCGATGGAAAATATAAGAGAACGGCAAGTCCCAAAGTGCCGCTCCCACTCTAAATCAGACAACTGAGGACCCTGTGGTTTCTATCAAGGGCCCTCTGTCATTCTTCCACATTCCTACCTCCCCGTCCATACCAGACACATCAACGGCATCCATTCATCATGCGCCTTTGATCCGTCCTGTTGGTGCCTGTGCTGGCTGGCACCGGGGTCATGGCGGACTATTTCAACATTATGACCTTCTGCAACCCCTTCAATAGGTGTTACTCCTATGGTCACCAAGTTAGGGCAAATACCTTCATCCCGATGGACGCGAACGAAGGCTGCCGGGATCCGCCAACTTCAAACGCCCTGAATAACGTAAGCAACTCTCCTCTCCCACTGACTCTCGCTGGCTGCACTCTCTGACACGGCTTCGATGCATGTTTAAGGTCTGCTGGGATTGGGGCAACATGAGGGGTCACTTCAACTTCAATGGCCAACCGAAGCGATGCATGCGCAAAACACGCGATGTCGGATTTGGGGGGTGCCCTAATTATAACGACGGTTCCATCGACGGCCACTGCTTGATGTCGCGATTTGATGAAGTTGCTTGTAATTGGTAGGAAATTGTGTGTTGTATCGTCCGTTCACATCCTGGTCGCTCGCTGGGCCGTGACTCGTTTTTCTGTGTCAGACGCCTAGGTTCTAGGGTCTTGCCGTCTCTTTTTCTGGTAGGATAGGTGCCATGTTGTATGTAAATACAGTTACCTGAGGTTTGCTGCGTCTAAGAACCTCCGTGGGGCTCTGCGTAAAGCTCTGCATTTGGCCTTGTTATCTGCCATGATTTGGGAACAAGCCCTGACGACTACTTGCTTTTGATCAGTCAGCCTCGTCCCACAGACTCGCCAACAACTTCCTGTTCCTCTTCTAGTGTTAGTGAGACACCACTGGTACATCTGTTTGATCAGATTATAGACTCACCCAGTCCATGGCTCCCGGGCATGTTGAACAGAATGGTTCTGTCATGTTGTCAGACAATGCCCCCAACAAACAATCCGTCAGAGAACTCGGCAGACTCATATCCAACACGATGACATCCCCTTCTTGCCACGTCACTAGCGACCTTGTCTGATAGATATAATCTACTGCCGATTCAAGATGCTCTCGGGGAATAAGCGAGTCATCACCGTACTCTGATCACAAAGTCAGCACGAATAATCACTGCGTTTGGTAGTAGCAGCTCGGGGTCACTTACCAACACCGACGGCTGGTACTGCCCCTCGATATTGAGATGCGGTGGCAGCAGCGTATCATTGTTCAGTGCGTTCAAGAAACGCGAGACAGCATTGTTGAAGAAAGCCGGCTCTCCCGTACGGGGATGATCCCGCACTGCTGAAATAATAGTGTTGTCAGTCCTGAAACAGCGGATCCTTTAACCTCATTTAGCCCGCTACCAACATCGTCAACTCTGGGTTGAAGCTCCGCACAGAGTCAACGGTCTGCGCCGCGCCCGGGCGTTTCCGTTAGGGTTTATTTTAAGGAACTTGTTGAAGGAGCAAGTCCAAGAACCACTAGTGCCAAGCAATGGGGAGGTCGGAGTCTTATTTAGGGGAGTTTTGAGGGCTAGGGGGCGGCGGCTAGCGTCATGTCACATTGGCCCTTGCACAATTCGATCGTCCGGGACGGACGGAGTCTAATGCGCTGTTGAAATTGAGTGCTGACGCGGTCGAGATTACCAATGCCGGCCGGTAAGGTTATTTAAATCTTCACCATATTCGCCCCGACTCTTGTCCTCTGTCTCCCCACGATCAGGAACCAGACCACGATCTCACAACCGTCCACACAATAAAACCGGCCTCAACAATGCGTCTCTCTTCCTTCTTCATCTCACTCCTCGGCGGTGCATCCATCACGGCGGCTGCCCCCTCTCCCGCTGAAACCCCCAAGCAGCTCAACGACGGCGAGCCGTCAACCTCCACGTCAGACTCTCGAACTCGTGCGGTCCATCCTCCCCCTCTCCCTCCCTCCCACCCCTCGCCCATCTCCTAACAACCACACATCTAGATAGCACTAGCGGCACCACCCTCTCTGGCAAGCGCGCAAACTGGGCCCTCATCGGCTGGTCTGGCCTCGGCTGTACCGGCAAACTCGCCTTTGGGTACGCCGGCAGCGCCACCACGGCCTGCACAAACACGAATTTTGCGCGCTCGGTCGGGCTGCAGAACGAGTGGCCGCTTTCGCCCGTGTCGTTTGCCAATTTGGGGTGGGGGAGCTTGACGAATCTGCAGTATGTGAGTCAGTTGGGAGCGAATTATTGGTGTTATAATGGGGATGTTGGGAGCTTTCAGGCTAGGAGGTTGGTTGAGGATTAGATGGGGGGTTAGATGGGGGGTTGGGATTTAACTGGGGATTGTGCGTATTTAGGTGTGTGTGGTGTTTGTGAATGTTTTGATGCGTGGGCTGGGAGGTAAAGTGCTACACAGAGACCCCTGACGTGCACGAAAGACATACCCTCTACTTGGCCGAGTACAGCAGGAGGATCGAAGCTGGCAGGCGTGTCCTAAGAGAAAACAAGGCTATAAGCGCACACAGTGGTATTGAACTAGAGGTCACCAAAGTGGAAAAAAAACCTCGAAACGGCGAATTCCGCAATTCTGCCACAGTAGGTGCGTGATCCTGGGCCGCTCCTGAGCTAGGATGAGCTATGAATGGGCTACTGTAGCCCAATTTTGGACCCTCGACTAAAGTTTCCATCCGGGGATTCCGGTACGGTTCCTCAGCTTATACTAACCATACCCTCCTTGATCTCTCAGTGGATGGAGGTGACACCGTACTGGGGGGGGGTCAGACCAAGGCTGGTAATACGGTATATTGGAAAACATGAGCTATATGTATTTATTAAGGCCTGTTAACAGCCCCAGCATTCGTATCACCTTCATTCGCTCGACGCTTGGCTTCGGCATACATTCCCACCTTTCCCATAAAATCAGCAAACTCATTCACGTTGGCTAACTCACCGTCTCTCTTTGTTAGAAAATGCAGCAGAAAGCCCGACGCGCCAAAAATCACATTGACGGCTAGCCACCCCAACACCCTCGCTAACGAGATCTTCGCCTCGAGCCGGGACTCCCACGGATCCACCACCAGCACCGTATTGTTGGGCTCAAACTGGCGATGCAGCGCATCCCACGACCCCATATACGCACGACGAACCAGCGTCTCGGTGTAATTGAACAGATTCTCCCACGTCGCTAATTCCGTCGTGTTGATAATAGCCAGCATGGCCATGACATCGGGCACCATGTACAGCGCCTGCTGCACCCAGGGCCCGGCGACGATGTCCCCCCCGTCGGGGTCGCCGCCGTCGGCTTCGACCAGGTTGTGCTTGATGTAGGTGCTCGTCTGGGCGACGCGCACCCCCGCGGTAAAGTTGACCTCGAGGTAGGTGTATACCTGGTCCTCTTGGACGCCGGCGCCGCCTGGGACAATGGAGATGAGCTCGCTGCGGGTGGCGCGGTTGGGGAGGGCAGAGGGGTCGAGGCCGAAGGGGTCAATTAGGTAGGGCTCTTGGTCGTAGCGCTTGCTGAGGAGGACGATGGCTACCATCTTGCGGGCGGACCAGAGGAAGGGTTCTGGGTACATGGGCTTGCCGAGGCCCAGGAAGGTGAGCTCGGGCATGGAGCGCGAGCGGTTGTTGGCGAATGTGGGGGGGATGGGGAGGGTGGTGTTGGTGGGGTCGAAGAGGATGGCGATGCCGGGGTGGTCGATGGCGGCGGTGAAGGGGCTGTAGTTGGATGCGCTGGTGAGCTGTGAGTTGTTGAAGATGCGCGAGACGAAGCCGGGCATGGGGGTGGATGGCCAGGTGATGGAGTGGATGACGATGCTGGGGACGGTGGCGTTGTGGAGCTTGGAGCCGCTGAGGAACTGGCTCTGATTGACGACGTGGCGACACGGCTTGCGGCCGGGCGTATTGTCGGTCGGGGAGGTGGCGTTCTCCCAGGCCAGGCCGGCGAGGGACGCAGCTTCGGTGATTTCCTGCCGGTCGAGCATCCCGCCGCTCGACGGCCACGTCCACCGCCAGAACTGCACGACGGGATTCGCCGAGTTGGCCGTTGTTGGCGTTCCGAGCTCGAACGAAGACTGCCAGTCCACGGAACCCTCGATGAGCGGCGCCGCGAGCAGGGCGGGCACGACCAGGGCGAGGGAGAGCCGGACGGCCAGGTCCTGGACATCGGTCCAGCTGACGCTGCCCCGTTTGGGGAAATGCCAGTCCATGGCGCGAGAGAGCTCATTGCCGATCTTTTCGTCGTCGGGGTCGTCTCGCACTTTTTTCCAGACCACAAAGCCGCACTTGAGGACCAAGGTCCCTGCCCATAAGCCAGCGATGAACTCGACCGCTTTGGTGAATGCTGAGAGGACCGTGATGATGTCGCTTGCCCGTAGCTTGAGCTCGCCGTTGGAAAAGGGGGATGAAGCGCCGTCGTCGCGAGCTTTGTACCCATCAAGAGCGAAGATCAGCACCATGCACAGCGCGAAGGAGAGGGCGCCATGGGCGAAGAGTAGAGCCACTCGCGGCGGTGGCGTGTTGATTGAAGGCCATTTGAGGTTGCTCAGTCGAAGCTTCCGCTGAGATGGCTGTTGCGGCTTTGCAGGTTCGGGGCCGGACCCTGTCATTGAGGCTCAAATTTGATCGATCTGCTGAGACCCGAGGGCGAGGTTCTCTGCTTCTCGGGGCACAAGTTGCGGTGTGGATGCAAGCGGATGGGTTATGCCTCATTGTTGCGCGTGCCCCCCGTGGCACCTATAAACAGCACAACAAGGCCTTTTATACACCCAATCGGCCATCATCGGGCCCGCTGAATACCCGAACAGACCGGCCGAAGGTTCCAGCTTTTTTTGGGGGGGGTTTTTTTTGTTTTTACTTGCAGGCGCTGTGCAAGCACATGCGTGCGGCCCCGCATATTGGCCAGTCTTGTTCAGAGAACCGCAGCGCCTCCCGAAAACTTGCCGGCGCCTCCATGTTTATCTCGGCCAATGGCTTCTTCCAAACCCATGCAACAAGGACCCCTTGTGACCCCCGCATCGCGACCCAACCGCTCGGGCCTGTCAAGGATGTTGTGATCTTTATCTTTCTTCTCGCCCGCCTTGTTCAACTCTTTGGCTTTCACCGCTGTTACCAGACTATCGACCAACTGAGCACCAGAACCATGCTGAGCCCAAGACTGACTCTTGCTTTTCTTCCCCTAGGCTTTGGCCAGTTCATCGTCCCTGGGATTCCACCATGCTTGGTAGGTCTTAAAATGCGTTGCTTGGACGTGGTAATTCTTCTTGGTGGGTTGCTTCACTGACCAGACGACAGGCTGCGTGTCAGACGTTGGTTGCGAAGTCGGCCTTTGCCAGCTGCTTGGGCCTTGATCTTACGGCTGCCGTGAGCTGCGGCTGTCGGGCAAAAGAATTTGCAGACGACCTCCTTGACTGTGCAATCCCGGTTTGCGCTGAGTCGGATTTGTGGTGTAAGTTCGAGGGTCTCCCCTCCGATCCTGATCACGTCGAATAGTCGCTGAGGACTCTTTGAAATTAGCCGCTGCCAGCGGAATAGCTACTGTCTGCGCCCAGTTGTAGGTGCTCTGTGTTTATCCCCTTCCCGTCCCTACCCGGCCTGGTCTAACACTCGCTGTACCATGCAGGGGCGCTACTCTCACACAGACTTTCACTCTGACCCTGAATGACTCGAGAGTGACTACGATTGATCCCGTCACGGCGATTGACCTATCTGCGGCGTCAAAATCCACGAACACGTCTGGCACCCCGAGCCCCAGCGCCACAGCAAGCCCTCTGGCCACTAGCACCAGCCAGAGCAGCGTCGAGAAGGCCGTTGTCCCCGCGATTTCACTTTTGGGTCTGGCGATCCCAATCATGATCAATGTTCTGTGAATCCGAGCTTGAACGGAGAGGTGGAATAATGCCCCAACAGAATGACACTTCATGTAAACGGGAAGCGGGAAGTTGCATTTCGGGAGGTGACTTGGCGTTGGAACTGCCCACATACTACCTCGGGCTCAGACTACTCCGAACTTAAGATTGAATAATACCCTACACAGAGCCGAAGTCGAGTGCCCCGCATGCCGTCTATCCCTCCTCATATCTTCACACCACCAAGACCATTGGCGTTTTGTCGGAGTGCGTCAGGGTGTGGTAGGTTAATTACACCATGCATCACAAAATATTCAACCAATGGTCCGCAACCAGCAAGTCCTGTGTGAGGCAATGACCGCAGAGATCATTCCCGACGTCCAGGAGATGAACGACTACAACCGCATCTTCACAGTGCCCGTGAGTGGATCTGATTCCCGTGATCCCGTCCCTATCGTCTGGCTAGAAACCCCAGTTCTCCAAGTCTAGCAGCACGTCCCGCTGGGCGAGATTTACTAGCTGCTAGCTAGTATTAATTTCGTAACCAACGCAGCAGACTTCAGCCCCGTTGTAGATCTAACCAGATGACTTGGCGTTATGAACCACCACCGACTCTCCATGTGGCTGGTGTCCATAGCCGGGAGGACTGGGATATAGGAGCCGTATGCCATCAGCACCGCAGCGGGGCTCCTTTACCATTTCCTGTGTGATGACGGCCGGCGAATCCTTGACTACGGTGAGCACTTTTTCAAAGTTCCCCTAGTTTCGAAAAAGCGTCGCCAGACCGTGTACACTGAAGCTCGGCTACATCTATTTATACAGGGAGGTGCTTACTACCCCTAGTGACTCGGGGCGCCTGTTCAGGCCGACCCTGTCGTTCTTTTTAGGCTCTGTAATATTACTTTAGTCGTTTTTGTACATAGCGATACGTTCTCTGGCGCGTGCCACCGTCAAAAGGGGGCCGCGCCGCGCGGTTCTTTGAACCGTACTTCTTTCAATCAAGAATCCGACGATTTTTACCACAAAGACCTCCCATTAAAAGCCCAGTGACATTCTGGCCCTTCGATTGAAGGAAGATGACCTAACCCACGGTCGCTTTTCCTTTATTATTCCATGCTAGGCTCCGTTTTATGCTAGGCACCGTCACATATTAGGTTTTATTCCATACTAGGTACGTATCTGTTTTTCTACGTCAGTTGCATTTGTGTCCCTCTAATCGGAGGACTAGCAATCTGGGAGTTGGTCTCCCAGGCCGACTGCGACGTTCTGTGGCTGTGGTTCTCTTTGTGGTTTCTTCTCTGTTGCGTCACCGCACCAGTTCACTAGTGTGTTTAGATTTTCATTTAAAGCCGTAATTTAAGTGAAAGAACAGGCCTTAAGAGAACTAAAGTTATAATTAACTTTTATTAACTGCAGGTTACTCAACCCTTAGATAGCCCCACTTACCTAGTTAACCTTATTTAGCTAACAGATGTTATAAACCTTACAGTTGTTAAGGACAGATTTAACCGCCCTTTTTTCTAACCGATTTATCTTAGGGATGTCTTGAAGTCTAATGAAAAGGCGCTAAATTCTACTAATTAGTTGGAGAAAAGCGAACGGATGGGTGGATAGGTATAAGGCTGGAGGGAGAAGGTCTGCGGAGCTTGGCTGGTTTGAAGTTCTGAACGGTGTATCCGTATGATGCCGGAAAGAAGACAGAATTAATCCTAAGTGGCTTCCGTAGTGAAAGCTGCAACTTCTTGGACAGCTGTGCTGTTTAATGGGAAAATATTAGCCGAAGCTGAGCCGGAGCTGATCTGGGCTGATCAAACGTGACGAAGAGTCACTATTCTGGCCTGCCTCGGCTATAGTTACCACGGTCCAAAATGGCCGTGGAGTTGTGAGGACCCAAAACTGGCTCCTCGTATCACCACCACCACCACCCACGTAACGGAGGTCCACGGCGGTAGCACTAAGAGCGCAGCGTCGAGGGGTTGCTCAAGTAGTCGCAGCAATCAAGATGAGGAGAAGGGTTCCAATGTATGGGTGTGCAAAGTGATCAATCGGAGCGTGGCCTTCCTCTGATCAGAGGTGCGGCCACCGGCTTATTGATGCTTGATCTCGGCTGCCGTCGGCAGCCGGATCCGGAGCCTCCCAGCCTCCCGATACTCGAGCGAGACGTGGAGAGCGCGTCCAACCTCCTGCTGGGCGCCAACAGGCTGCCCCCGCTTCTGGTTGACCATGAGGTCTGTCTTCGCTGTGATTTCCATCATATTTCAATGCGAGGCGTAGTGATGTTGGGGCGACGATGCAGGATGTGATGCGAGAGAAGACTTGGTAGCTCGGAGAAAAACGGGAGGCGTTGGGAGTGGGAGAATGTGGTTATTAAAAATCCGACTCCTTCGCGGACACAAGGGCAACCACTTTGGGGCAGGTGGAGCCTGAGTCGGTCACGATGTGGGTATAAAAGGACCCAGAGCAAAGGCCGTGATGACTAGGAGGAACTGCTCTGCGGAAACCGACGAAAAAAAAAAAAAAGAGCTTGAGGTGACCAAAGGAGTCAGGAAGCATCTGATTAGCCAATTCTGCCGAAATCAGCTTCCCATCCTTAGAGCATCTCGCCAGTCACGCCGCCAGCGATTCTTTAGCTAAGGATAATTTCCGTTGTCTTGGATCATTTGTTAGTCCTGTATGCGCTAACATGATACAAAGCGTATTTTACAATAGGTCGCCCCTTTCTGCCAGTCGCTCTTGGCTTTGAGGAGGATCCCTAATAGAAAGGTGAATCTGGAAGGCCCTGCTATATCGTCTGAAATCCACTCCGCGCACGATCATAAGTAGCGCGCGCATTTTCCATTCTTTGTCTCTCTTCGCCTTTTCCCTTTCCAAAATAATCTTGCAGCCCAACAACGCAACCTTTGCAACCAAGCATCACGATGGTAAGCTCTCTTTCATTACTGCAAAATCTAACCGGATAGTCCACGACGGAGGAATTGATATATAATGTGCATACTAGGCCACCCCGATGCCTCCTGCTCGTCCCTTCTGGGCAGGCCTTGATCCCGACAAGCCTGAGCCTCTCGACAAAGTCCTTGCTGCCCTTCACTGCCATCAGGTTTCACCGCCGTCAGCCGCGGACGCATTCTATTTCGAGTTCACCGTCAACCGTGAGGACCACCATCGTATCGACAACGGTTTCCCTGAATTGCAAGAGCTTTCCGGAGCTATTAGAGGAAGCCGCGACGTGCTAAAGCCGTCGATACCTTTCGTGAGTAACAGTCCAACGCCCCTACCTACACTCACCTTATCTGACAAAACGCCACTTCGTAGGAGTTTGACCCATCGACTGGAAAACTTGCGACTATGGCCGCTTCTATGTATGTGAAGGCGATGGATAATGTCAGTAGCAAATGCTCCCGCATTATCGAGAATGGCCTGGAATCCCTCGGTCAACTTGACAAGCCAATCGGCCAGTTGGCCCTTGCGGTTGAGTTGATGCACCACGGTGCCAACGGAGGGCCAGCCGCTAGGGTCGCACTCCACACCACTATTCAGCACAAGACTCCTACTTGTCTGATCATTTTCTTCAACGGCAATCACGAAGGCGCGAGTAAATACGCCCAGTTCATTACCGAGCACCCGGAAGACACCCATACCGTGGTTGCCGTACAGCTTGGTCTACCAGGTCGGCTCGATAGCGAGAGGAAGCTGCAGCGCCTGGCTCAAAAATCCTTCGTCTCGGTTTTCACCATGGTTGGTGGGGCTGTCAAGACGGTTGTGCAACAGGAGCCGCTTTCTACACCGGGAGGGGGGGTTAAGCTGTGGCTGTCGGACTTGGTCAAGGAACGTGAGATTCTCCCGGGCAAGTTTGTTCGACCTCTTGACGTCAGGTATGGTTTCTTCTTCTTCTTCTTCTCCTTCTTCTTCGTACAGCGTCGCCATGATCCGTTCAAGCGCTCCTCTAACCTTTTTCCTATCCTAGGGCCAACCACCACCAGCCCAACATCACCATTCCGTATGCCACCATTGTCACCACTGCCATCAAGGCTTACCACTTCTGCAGCTACGACTACATCGACAGAGCCAATTCCACCGCGCCCAGCAGCTCAATTACGTCGGGCAGTAGCAAGCGACCGTCATCCACACTTCCAAGAACTGGCATCATGTCTGATAGGGGTAAACAATCCTTGTCGACTCTTGCAGGCAGACTCGTGGCAAATGGGGTGTTTCGTCGCCGCCGCCATGCCGGCAACAAGCAACAACACCTGTCCACTTTTACGCCGCAGCAGTCCCCTTCGATTCATACCGGTGAAGACGCAGTCAAGGAAGACCGCCCCGTTGTTGCGCCGGAAGGCCACCAGCGCGCCCTGGGTACTGCTGCTCTTCCTGGTGGCAGAATCCCCCTTCTCGTGACGAGCCCGATTAGGGCCATGATTGCTCCCTGGATGCGGCTCTTGGCGCGTCTTCCCCGCAAGTGGTAGACGGCTGTCAAGGAGGGTATGGGGCTCCCCTCCCCCGAAACCATGGGCTGCTAGGGATAACGATAAACTGAGCACTGTTTCGTTTCCGTCAGAGCAAGCATAGCTAGAGGTAGCATAGAGAAAAAATGACACAAAAACACAGTATTCTTTACTCACCGTTCACAGAGTTGCTTTAATGCGTCGATATTGTGTTATGTTGGGCGAACAGAAAAACGGTAGCGTTGTCGTCGGCTATGATATTGGTGGTGGTTTGAAGAGAAATATCAGCTCGTTGTGTCAGGTATAAGCGCAACTTATACTTCCATTCCACAGTAGTATAGATGCCATCATCGTAACCACGATAGAGTGAGGGACCCTCTTGATTCCTCACGCTATCAATAAACATTGTTCATTAAGATCTATTGTTCGGAATCTCTTTGATCCACAACCTATTTGACAATGTGTTTCCCCCCCCCCCCG
>Ga0247780_1001401_pt1 | contig 14201 bp, 6 predicted proteins | sample UWRJL079202R5_FD_179927 | JGI IMG/M metagenome (GOLD analysis project Ga0247780, IMG submission 179927) | Plant litter microbial communities from Arlington Agricultural Research Station in Wisconsin, United States - UWRJ-L079-202R-5 | ecosystem: Environmental > Terrestrial > Plant litter >... | reverse complement strand
CTCGAGAGGTTGGATAGCCCGCATGATGTAGTAGGGGAGGGCGATGAAGGCGGGCATCTGCGCAAACATGGAGATCCAGCGCTTCCATTGTAGCACCTTGACATCTTTCTCCGGACCCGGACCTGCTGCGAGGTAGATCATACTCCTGCCGTCCCAAAAGTCCCAGAAGTGATACTGCAAGGAGGCGAGGCCGTCCCACGTAGCAGTAGGAAAATACCCGGGCACCGAGTATACCTGCTCACCGACTAACCCGTGGAGTATGTGGATGGTGCGGACAAAGATGGCGTGCCACGGGTGGTTGAGCGGGATCTCCTCTACCATGTTCATTAAGTTATCCCAACAGGCATCGATAGGCGTATGGTCGCTGCCCTGCCAGGCAACCTCTCTGATAACGTTGGCTATGGCTGTCGCTCTCGTCTCGACGGCGCTGCTGCTATTGTCGTCTCCCGAAGCTCTGAGCAGGCTTTGAAAGGTGTAGAAGATGGCGACATGTTCTTCGTGCCAGTCAGTAGCGTAGGCCTCTGCCTCGCTGAAGTCGATGTCCATGAGAGGAGTGGGAAAAGACCCTATTGGAGGTGGCGAGTGAAAGGCTAGGAGTGGTAGTTGGAGGCGGCGAGTGAAAGACTAGGAGGGAATGACGAGAGGGAATTAAACTCAAGAGGGGATGCGGACTATTTATAAGCGGCCTTCTTTGTTCAAACCAGGATGCCGCTTACCTCTTCCAGCAGCGAGGTCGACAAGGGCACAGCATTCCTTTCTTTGTCAACTGCAATCAACTGCAAAGGGCAAGCTGTTTATCTATCCAAAATAGCAAAACGAGGGTCTAAGAGCTACATCCCACGCCGAAATCCACCACAAGCTCAAACAGAGCGGAGCCTTCTGCTTCGGCCTGCCGAAGCTGGTGCTCCTGTGGTTACTGCTGGTCATTTGGTTGCGCCCCGGCAGCGGGGTGGTATCTGGAGATGCCAAACCTTGCTGTCTTCTTCCCTTCCTTGTTTGTTGTGAAGCCCTTGGAATCGTCGTGATTCATGGCGACGAATTTCAGTGGCTTTCCAGGTGTCCAGACGGACCTCACGGCACCCGGTGGTTCCCTATCCCTCCAAGGCTCGTTCTTGCCAGGAATAAGCGGCTGGTGGTACCATTCCAGCCCATTCTTCGTCTCCCCCGGAGGTATCGGCAGGTCCACCTCGTTGTTGTGGTTCTTGAAGGGGGAGGGATACTTGGGCTTCTTCTTCCCCTTGACGAGCTTTTGAAATTCCATCAACGCTTGCTGCCGTCTCGCCTCAGCAGCGTACATCCAGGTCTGGGCAGGTTCTTTCCCACTGCCGCATGGAACCCCATTAAAGGAGTACTAGGCAAAATAGAGTCAGCATCACCCTAAGAGAGGGGCTCGGTAGTTCCTACATAGGACGACTCGGTGGGGGCCCGGCGAGAGCTGGATGCGGCATGCTTTGAAGACATTGGAGAGGTGGACGCAAAGACGGAAGGATATCTGGACGAGCGAGTCGAGGGGGGATGGGGTGGATCAAGAACAAGGCAAGACGAGCGAATGGGCGAAGGCGAGATTGAACCGAGTGACGAAGACGAGAGCGAATGGGAGATTCAAGACAAGAGCGAGAGGGAGCGAGGGACGAAGCTCTATTTACCCTCGTCTTGCGCTGAGCTGGGAAGCTGGTGCAAGGACCAGAGAGTTGCCCGACCACGCCGGAGACGATCTGGTGGCCAGTGCCGTGTTTCGTGGCGTCCAGGCCATGGCGGTCAGGGGGAAACAACAAAGAACCGCGACTTTGCGGCTGCCTCACGCTGCCCGCCTGAGACACCCGGCCCACCGCAGCGACCACCGCAGTGACCTTGGGTCCCGTCCAAGGAAAGGCAAGGAGCTGTTGCGACGTCGGAGAGATTTGGTGGTCAGGGGAGATGACAAGGAACCGTGATCACGCTGCCCGCCCGAGACGCCCGCCCACCGCGGCGACCTTGGGGTTCCGTCCAAGGAAGGCCAAGGAGCTGTTGCCCACGGAGAAGAGCTGGTCGGGGGAGATGACAAAGAACCGTGACTTACGGCTGCCTCACGCTGCCCACGTCGACAAGATTGGGTGGTCAGGGGAGATCACAAACCGTGACTTCACGGGAGGCGGCCACTGAAATACCCGCTCCACCACAGCGACCAGCCTGGAGGGCATGGCCCAAGGCCAAATTCGCGGCAACGGGACGGCAGGCCGAGAGCTCACAGAGGAGCAAGTGATGGATGAGCCGAGTGTCGCTCTTCGAGGGCCATCCTCTCACCGAGGCCGGAGTATGCAGAGCAAGCAGGTGATGGAGGAGCCGAGTGTCACCCGAGTGTCGCTTTCGAGGGCATCCTCTCCGATCAAGGCCGGGAGCATGTAGAGCAAAGGGCCCGCGCTAGCCAAGACCAAGCGGATCTTCCGGCGGCCCTGGTCTCCCCATCGAGGCTGGGAGCTTACAGATCGGGTAGCGATGGACGAGTTGGAGCTTACCGACAGTGATGGACGAGTTGCGCTGTCGTGGGGAGGGTCTTCCCACCGAGGCGGGAGTATGCAGTGCAAGCGTGCCTACGCCGGGCAGAGACCAAGAACACGATCTCCCGACGGCCTAGTCCTTTTCGGCCGGGAGCTTGCCGAGCAGCCAAGTGATGGTGAGCCGAGGTGTCGCCTCCGAAGGACATTGTCTCTGATGCCGGAGCATGGATCAAGCAGGTGATGGAGGAGCAAGTCTCTCCCAGGGAGCCGGAGCCTCGACACAGACGTGCCAGACCGCGACACATTCTACTACCCCCTCTACCCCCTTCGAGAGACATCGGGGGACAACTCCCAAGGATGGAGCTTGCAGACCAGCAGGCGACGGAGGAGTGGGCGTGTCGTCTATCGTCTTCCCGAGGCCGGGCATACAGGGAAATGGCGGGCGGTGCCGGCGATGACGCGGCGAGGGAGAGGAGGCAACGGCGATGGATGAGCGGTGCCGTGTTGTCAAGGCCCAAGAGAGGAAACGTCCAAAGGGCGGGGTGCACAATGTACTGTTTTCGAGCAAAGCGAGCAGCCCGCCGCTAGGCGCCCCCGGGGGGTTGCCGGAGGCTTCCCCACGTCCCCCCAATCATCCCGGGGAGGGAGGCGAACCCTCCGGGGGCCCTCCGGGGGCGCCTAGCGGTGGGCTGCTCGCTGCGCTCGAAAGACGAGACGAGGTGAGAGGTGAGAATTGGCTAGCTGCGTAAACAGGGCCAGGCGCTCCGGCGTCTCGGTGAACGAGGCGGTGGGATAGGAGCCCAGTGCGCGGCTGGGCGTGGTGGTGAAGGGGGCTGTAGGGAGGCCGTCCGATGGCGTGCGGTGCGATGGCCCGGACCCGGACGCCACGTGGTGTGGGGCCGTAGGTCCCGGCCTTTGCAGCTCAGGGAACCGCTCCTCATCGAGGCCCAGGACGTTGGCGAGCTGCGAGACAGCATCCTCAGGGGCGGCCTATGCGTCGTGCGCGAGATCCCTCAAGATGTTGTAGAACTCTTGAGGCACCCTTTAGGCTTTCCTCGGGCGGGTCCACGGATGATCACAGTCCGTCGAGAGTCTCGACCCTCAGAGTAGGGTGCTTGGTTTCAATCGGTTATGATGTTGGGGTCGCGATGGACGACCTTCAATTGGACCAAAGCCTTCAGGGAGTGGATAGTTTTCGGGTGAAACGAAGAAGTCGGAGCCGAGAGCGGAGGGCGTCGCCACCGTCTCGCCTATCACCCAAGCTCCACATGGTCGAGTGGGAAAGACGCCCTGGAACCACGAGGGGGAGGACTGAAGCCTCACTGGAGTTCGTGTCCACACCAGAATGCAGCTCCACGCCGGAACATTCCGAGGGTGAAATCTTAGTGGAAAGATTACCACGAACACACACACACGTCCAACAGTCCGCCCATCGAGTGTCCCTGCAGAGGAACGAAGGAGTTACTCGGAATTGCCTCGGCCAGTAAGAGAAGCTAGAGAAGTTGGCCCGAGATATCATCAGCGCCGACAGTCTATGATCGCCACGGCCTACCACGAGGCATTCCCGGAAGGGTCAAGACAGTACGAAAAGTATTATGAAGACTCTGCTCAATTTACCCCTCGCGTCTGTAGCCACTACCCTTCACCCTCGGATTCAACCTCAACCCGAGATCGCAGAACGTCAGCTCCGTACCGCCAAGCATCAGGACCGGCTACAGAGGACCAAATAATGAAGACAGCAGAAGCGAGTTCCCGAGCTCGGTCAAAGTCACTTGCTCAGGATGCTAGGACAGAAAACAACTTTCTAGAGAGCGGGTTCACGAGGGTGTCACGTAGCCCACAGCGTCTACCATCAACCGCAACAAGCGCGGGAGGAAGGGAAGTGACTTATGTGATTGTGGATGGCGATGCTGAGAGGCGGAAACCAAGTGCAAGTGCAGCGTCTGAAAGGAGGAGGCCCCTAAAGGGCATCCTCAAATTGGCCCCAAGCTTGACAGCTGATCAGCAAATGGGACAGCAGCAAAACCCCAAACAACCTTCCCATAGCCACAACCCTCGCCACTTTGGAACCGGACTGAGCACCCCAGTCCAGCGACGATTGAGGTTGGTCGCGGTGGAGGATGGGTACGATGATGAATACCTATTCCTGGACCCTAGCTCGCGGTTTGCATCTGCTGAGCGAATATTCTTTCAAAGCAGCCACGATGTGCCTTATCGAGAGCCACATCGCCGACACTCTCTGAGAAGAGCACCAGAAATCGAGATTACGGAGGCCAAACAAGAAGAGGTTAGGAAACATCGACGATTACTGCATAACGGTTTTCCTCAACCTGCATCAGGACACAGGGCCTCCATTGGCCTTTCTCGGAATTCAGAGGGAGTTGATGAAATGTCCTTTGATTTTGCCGGCGAGGATCCGCAAGAATCACGCCGTCTGAGATGCTAGCGAATGAGAGCAGCAACGAGGTCCAAGGAACCGCCCGCTGGTGGAGAGGATGCCATTATTCGGATTAGGGGCAACCGACGCCAGGTCGACTTGTACGACGAATCCTCAACTACCAAAGGTCGGATGGGCGCTTTGACATGGCCTCGGATGCCTGCCTTGGTAAAGATGTTACAGCCAAAACCGCGGAGTTGAGGGGCATCTTGGGCTGGGATATTGATCAAGTCCAGAAGGCTATCGTTATTGTGCTTCTTCGGCGCTACTTCCAGTCATGCAAATTGTATTGGGACTTGATGGAGGCTAAGGCCGTGGATTATCTCAGGCTTTGCGACAGGGATCAAGGCTATGCACGTGGTTCTCGGGAGCTTATCACGCGTGCGCCAAGGGATTAGGAGGTCCTTTGTTACCACCGTAGATTCAACGTCATGTTCTAGTCTTCATTCGCTCTCCTCGATATTGCTTTACGGTTCCGACCCACATCCTATTACAATCAAATCCTATTAGTAATTCGCCGTGTAAAAGAGCGACATGCTAGCGGTGGCGTGGTGGTCGGTTTTGTGCCCCTTTGTCAGGAATAGGGGTTCAGGGGCTCGTGTCAACAAAGTAAACAGAGCGCCGAGGGTAACCGGGCAACGACTGTCCGTTTCATTGCATGACTTGAGGGGCATACCTAGGTGTAGCCTCGACCAAATTGATGCAAGCGATTGTTCAAAGCCGTGCGGCACTGGTCAACATTTCTGCCTTCCAATCTGGCAATTTACTAACTAACACCGGGCAAGCCAAGACAACGGGCAACCCAAGACAACTAAAAATATCCCATGCTGAATCAATCTGGTTCCGCTTTCATTAAACAACCCCCAGCGCGAGGTTGACCCGTAAACAAGACAAATAAAAAAGAACAAAAAACAAAAGGAATCCCCAGAGAAAAAAGTATCCCCCTCACCCCTCCAGCAAATGCTTCCTAAAAAACGCCTCCATCCTCCCCCTCCCATACGCGCCAAACCCATCCGAGTGCTTCGCCATGGGCAGCAACACGAACTCATAGTCCTTCCCCGCCTGATTCAGCGCGTGCACCAGCTGGTACGTGGCGCTCGGATCCACCACCCTGTCCAACATAGGCACGCTCAAGTACAATTTCCCCTGGAGCCTGCCCGCGTGCACCACATTGCTCGAGTCCTCATACGCCTTTTGCACCGGCCATCCCATCCACTGCTCGTTCCATGGGAGATTATCCATGCGGTTGTCGTGGTTCCCGGAATCCGCCGCGGCGGCCTTGTAAAAGTCGCCGTGCCAGAGCAAGGCCGCAACGGCGTTTTGGCCGCCCGCCGAGCCGCCAAAGATGCCGACGCGGGACAGGTCCATCCACGGGCGCGTGGCGGCGGCGGCCTTCATCCACGCGATGCGGTCGGGAAAACCAGCGTCTTTGAGGTTCTTCCAGGACGCGTCGTGGAAGGCCTTGGAGCGCCAGTTGGTGCCCATGCCGTCGACCTTGACGAGGAGGTAGTCGGTGCCCGCCCAGCCGCGGAAGTAGTCGAGCTCCGAGTAGCTCTTGGGGGTGCCGAACTCGTGCGGGCCGGCGTAGATGTCTTCGAGAATGGGGTATTTTTTGGCCGGGTCGAAGTTGGCGGGTTTCACGATGATGCCGTAGATCATGGTGGTGCCGTCGCGGCCGGGGGCCGAGAACATTTCGACGAAGGAGGCGGCGTTGGTGGGGACGGGGGTGCGCTTGACGAAGAGGACGGTGCCCGTCTCGGCGTCGCGGACGACTTCGGTTTCGGGCTGGTCGACGCGCGACCAGATGTCGGTGAGGCGCGTGTCGTTGTCGGTGAACGCCCAGGTGTGGTCGCCGTCGCCCAGCGTCTCGGTGCCGTTGCCGCCGTAGGTGAGCGTTTTGCCGCCGGTGCCTTCCAGGTTGACGCGGTGCAGGTGGGCGTAGTACGGGTCTTGGTTGGGGATGATTCCGAAAGCTGTGACCCAGATTCTACGTGTGGCAGTGTCGATGCGCTCGACCTTGCGGACCAGCCAGTTGCCCTTGGTGATTTGGTTTTTCAGGGTGCCGTTGATCAGGTCGTAGAGGTAGAGGTGGTTCCAGCCGTCGCGCTCGCTGGCCCAGATGAGCTCCTGCGTGTCTTGGAGGACTTCGCAGTAGTACTTGTTGCGGTAGTTGATAAAGGTGTCGCTGCGCTCGTCGACGAGGGTGCGGATCACGCCGTTGACGCCCATGCCGAGGACGCGGAGACGTTGGTGGCCGCGGGCGTGGTACACGAAGCGGTATTCGGAGCTGGTGGGAGACCATCCGATGTTCTTGATTTCGTAGGGATTCAGAAACAGCGTGTTGTTGGTCGGAATCTCGTTGCGCGTGGCCAGCTGGAAGATGCGGGGCCGGTCGATTCGGACGGCGTCGCCTGGTTTGGGGTAGTAAATTGTGTCGTACCGGGGCTCGAGCCGATCGGCTGGGGAAGACTCGATTAGGGTGATGGTGTGTTCTTGGGCGGGCGTGTACTGCCACGCAGCGACATGGAGTTTGTCGGGGGAAAGGAAGATGTATCCCGAGTCGAAGGGGCTCTCCGGAGTACCCGTCGTGCTCAGTTGCTTTTTGTCGCTGTCGCTGTAGGCAACCCACAGGTTGGAGTCTTGGACATAGACGTAGGGATACCAATCCTGTCTCTTGGTGCCGACGGCAGCAAACACTCGGACGAGGAGCACACTGGCTAAGAGCGCGAGTCGAGCCAACATGGTGGGCGATGTCGAGTCGAGAATGCTTGTCTGCTCAAGTCCTTTTCGAAGGTCAGAGTCAAGGTCTTAAATATCTAGAGATCCGGTCTAGACAACAAAGCATGCTCGATCGTCGTCAATGTGGACGGCCCCGCGGTCCGTCCGATCCAAGGGACGGGACAGCTAGTCTGTTGCCATTCGGGCCTTTCCTTGGTCCTTGAGACCAACATATCTATGACATGACGGTATGATGGGCATGAGTGAGGTTGGTGATGGCGGCATGTTCAACTGGAGCGGGAGAATGTCTGGCCCGTTGCAATTTTCGGGCCCAGCCGCACGCCAAGAGCCAATTATACGAAGACCCGAATTGGGGCGTTTGTTTCGCTCGCAGCCGCAGTGCTCCACTAGCGATGGGCTGGGTGATGATCAGAGTCTCCGAAAGATACAACTGCATTCACTCGTCGTTGCCCACAACGCTGCGCAGGGACGCGGCCCAGTCCCGTCGGTGCGGCTACTGCTGATTGACATGCATGGCACGCACGTGCGGCTGAAAGAATGTGTAGGGCTGCGGCACACAACCACGGGCACTATAATAAGACTCAAGGCGCTTGAGATAACCCTTTCCGGTCGCGCTTGAGCCTCCTGTATTGGGGCATGGGAGATAAGTCCTGCAGGGCTAGCTGGACCCCTTTTTCTACCGTTTAATTACCCCGAGTCCCTCACCGTGCGTCTCGCATTCGCTTATGTCTGCCAAGGCTATCATTTCTGTTATCAGCCACCTCCAATGCGAATCACAAGAGCGATGCTTCTCTCTAGAGCACCCAGACCCCTTCACTAATTAGGTACTGCCTGTAAATTCGCTAGCACGACGCAAAAGTCCCAGATCCAACCCGCTCTAAACTCTCCACCGGTATCATTCCCCATGCACCCCTCGGCACCGGAAAGACCCCCGTTCTTGCGGCCGCCGGGGCCAAGTCGGCGAGCGCTTCGAGATTTATCCTTAGCCTTTAACCCGAGGTTGGTGATGATGAGGGAATGAGGATGTTTCGTTCCAAAATACAGGTACCCTTGAGATCCTTCTTCTACGCACCGGCACACGGTCGAAACAAGCCGGGACGCTCCTCCAACCTACGCCAATGGGCTGTGGAAAGACGACCCCCATCAGACGAAACCGGAGACTTGGGCATCTAATAGCCGCTTGAATATACCATAAGGGAGCTTGGAGCAAGTGCAACTTCTGACAATGGGTCTCCTTCTTCGATGTCGCGTAGAAGGTGCGCCGTTTCGGTCAGGTGACAGTTGTCACGGAGCTCATGCAGCGTGGAAAGCAGCCATCGGAACTCTCGAAGCCTTCAAAAGTCCAGATGAAAGAAAGGCAAGGTGTACTAGCTTACAAAACAATCTACCCACGCACCTAAGCATCTATGTGTTGGAAGCGTGGCACTCTGGATTCTGTGGAATTGTAAGGGTTGCAACTGCGTGATTCTATTGCTTGTGTTCTTCCTGTCTCTGGCTCTGGCTGGAAGCTAGAGGCTTCTTTATAGACTATTCTGCAGGATTCAGGCTTCGTCACTCTGGTGGCTGAGGCTCACTGGCGTACTGGCAGTGCCAGGTATCCAGTCAGCTCCGCTGACTAGATGCCCAGGGCCTCTAAACCCCCTTTCTTTCTGACACTATAAGTTGTGGTAATCCCGATTTCTCGCCACTCCTTCTGCTTGTGGAGTGATGAGTTGTGTCAATTACAATAGTTATACTTTTAAGCAAAATGATCAACGTATAAATCCTCTAAGAGTTATTATGTGAGAGATCCAGATAATTAAGCTTTAGAGTAATAATGTAATAATAACTGTTAAAAGCCTTTAAAAACCCACGGCAACTATAAAGTTTACTAGAAGATATCATATATTATTATCATTATTATAATAGAAATTGTTGCTTTTTATAGGTTTTAAGCCAGTACTACAGACTTATGTAAAATAACAGAAAGGTGAACTAATGTAAAGTTGCAGCTAAGAAGTTTGAGAATATATAAGATTCTTATGTACTTTGCATAGCTGTACTATGTATTATAGGGAACTTTATCGCTGTAAAAGTGTATTTCCTGACACTATATGTTAATAAGTAACATTCTTATATAATTGACCATTTTACAATAAGTGTACTTAAATCCTTAACTATTAAACTGTTTTTAAAATGTTATTAAAGTTTAAGACTTTATCATAAGTAAATATAGCACTGTTAAGCGCTTATAGATTAATGACTTATTTATCAGCCTATTTAGCCATTAAATATTTTACTAAGTCTCGTTTAACTATATTTTTTATAAGGTCTTTAATTATACTTAATCTCACATCTGTATTTACCTAAGACCGTCTTGTCAAAAACGTAAATGGTATTTTACACTGTATATATCACTTTGCACTAAATAATAGTTACAATAAGTTTAAGTTAGTAGATTTAATATGCAATTTAATAACATTAGAATAAGTAGTTAGTAAGAGTAGAAGTATATAAAGTATTACTATCTAATCTGTTAAAATCCACAGGCAGTATAAGGGCATAAGGGTCCCCACTGTAGGGGCCCTTCAGGCTCCCTATATTACAAGCGTAGCCTATGTCTAGGGGGTTTTAGGCAGTATAAGGTTTAACCCTCTAATACAGCCTATAATGTCCTGTATTTACAGGTTAGTATTATTAGTAGGCTATAAGTTATTATTACACTTTAAAGCCTTAAAATAGAGTGGGCTGTAGCGACCTTAGTGCTAGTAAACTAGTATAACTGAGTTAACTGCATACCCTGTAACGTTTTGCTATGTACCTTACACTAGATTACAGTGGATTCACAGCGTTATAAGCGCTATAAATATAGTGGGTTTATTAGTGTTTTGTTTTACTAGTTATAGTTAAGGGTTCTAAGTTAGTTATTGTAAATAGTGCCACAAAGGAGCTTATTTATTAGTGTGGAAGCGATTTTTAAATTTTACTGCTTATATAGTTTTGCAGAATTTACAGCTTACTAAATAAGATCTGACTGGCGTGCCAGGCTCTGACTGGAACCAGTAGGGTATATAAGTTGTAGAAAATACAGTACGATCACTACCTATAACTGCAAATTAGTAACTTTAAGCTTATAAATACAGTTGTTATAGCTTATAACTATAGTGTTATATAGTACTCCTAGTGAAAATGTGACAACCTTGCAGGCCGTCACCTGAGCCGGCACGGCCTGACGGATTCCCCGCAGGGAAGAGCAGTGTAGAAGGACGGTACGTATGGTACTACGCACTGGGCCAGGGGTGTAAAGACCCGAAGCCCCTACGACTAATCAGAAAGGTGCTCCGTCGCTCTGAGTGCTCTGTCACAGAGCAAGGGAGCGGATAGAGCAACCGCCCTGGTTGCTCTGTCGCCAAGTTAGAAAGCAAACAGAGTAAGGTATAAGGGTACCTCCCAGGTAGTTAGTATAGATAGTTATTATCGTGACCACGATAGCTGTAAGGGACTCCTGGTTCCTTACGTTAGTATTCAATTGTTCATTTATGTCTTACTGTTTAGACTCACCTCTACGCATTATAGTGACAGCGACTTACAGTGATATTAAACCCCTGTCTAGGAGTGTTAGCTTAACAAGCCGTCTTTAGAACGCCTACTTAGCTCTTGGTATCCTGCTATACGTTCTGTCTTAACCCGCGCCAGTCCTCTTAAGGCCTGTGTTAGGTGCAGGTTATAATAGAAGAGTTATAACGTAGTAAGCATTATAAATCCCTTATAACTACAGGTGATACTTACTTATAAAAACTAATTCTTTAATATAATTAATATATTATTAACTAAAAACTCTTATTAGTAGCATATTACGTATGTTACTAACTTAGTTCCCGATGTGTAATAATACTTTAACCTCTCTGTAGATACTTAGTTTACGCTTAGCTTTAACTATATAGACACGTTATTAAATTTAACTAATATATTTACAAGTAAGAAGGAAAGAGGTCTTCTTACCATAGGCGGTAAATTAATACTTTTTAAAACTATAATCTGCTAGAACTTAAAGAGTAGAGGCTAGGTATGTATAATTAGATTTCCTATAAGTAGTAAGACAGCTTCATAAGAGGCTCCGTCTAATCTTATATAACATTATAAACTAATAGACCTAACGAATAATAAATTTAAGTCTTTAAAATATCTTAAAGAAGCTATAAAACTGGATTTAGCAAATATTTACATAGGTTTTAATCTTTATAATTCTAAGGTAATAAATATAGTAATTTAAGGTAAGTCTTCACGTAAAGGCTTTAAAGAAGTTAAGGTTTAATTATCTATATTAAATGTAAGTCTTTTTATATTATAATAATGTAAGAACTAACTTATAACTACGTATATTATAAATTATATAAAAGATTTAAAACTTGTATTTATAACTATCTAGCACTTAATTGAATATTAACCTTAATTATCCACCTTTTAAGCTGATATAAAAGGAAGATTTTATGTTAAAATTAAAATACAAATGTACTAATATCGCCTTAGCTAATAAACTTACTGTAAAATAAAGTAAAGCATATAATCTTTAACTAATCGTTTAAAGATATCTTTTACGTTTTTATAATATATATCGTTTTTTTTTTATATAATACCCTGCTTAGTTACTAGTCTAAGAATCCTTTTACAATTCAGGTAAATAACCTTAACGTTATAAATTCAGAGACTTTATACATTTTTTTCACCTTTTAAAAAACTTATATTAACTTTCAAGTTCTTTCCTAAATGTTTGTTCTTTTAGTTATTAAATATAAAAAATAACACACGTATAATTAATAATTTATAAAATTGCTAGGAGCGAAAGTGAGGAATGGAGCGCCCTGTAGCGTAGCGAAGGGTCGTCGCGTAATGACGAACGAAGCGACGCCAGCAATTTTAGCGTGGGGTATTAAGCGTATTTTAATAAGTATAGCAAACAAAGCGACAGAAACCGGTCAGAGGCCAATATATCTGTTTAAAAACGTGAAATAAATATTAAAAAGAATAATAATTAAGGTTAAGAAAAGTAATCTTTATAAATAGATCTTAATTTTTATTAATCTTATTTTATAAAGTTTAAAAGAAATAATAAAAAGAATAATACTTAAAAATAAATCTTACTTTTTTAAGACTTTATTTCATAATGCTTATACGCTCTATTCTACAGAGTTTACAGTTTTTATTTTACAATTTACAATTTGGAGTTTTTTTTCACTTTCACAAATGCAATTCGAACTGGGAACCTCTTTAATTTATATTACGCTATTTACCACTATACTATTTCTATTTCTATCTGTAAAAAACTGAAGGTTTTTTTTAACTTAACTAGGTGAATTAGAGTAATAATTTAATAATTTTTAATTATAAGCTTACATAATCAAATGATACGTTTTAATATGCATCATATGATGTAGAATCCGATTTTTACATTGTTTTCAGGGTTAGGGTTAAGTGAAGGGAGATATTTATGTTTAAGGTGAAAAGATCATGACTTTTACAATTATTATTTTAGTTTATAATATAGAAAAAGACAGTATTATGCGTAGAATTTAACTGTAATTCTTAATCTAAAGCCTGATTTAGAATAGCTATTAAAACCAGAGAGATATTGAAGTTTATATTAATGTTATTATTATTATTTAGGTTTAAACAGTAATATCTTTCTTATTACAAGTCGTATAGTAAAAAGAGTCTCAGCTCTGTATTCTTCATAATAAACTGTATAGGAAACGTAATTATTACTGCTTATTATGCTACTTATTGACAGATTATTATGATAATAACTATTATCATCCAACTTTAAATACTAATATCTTTCTCACCTTAAGCAGTATAGTAAAACTGATTCCAGTTCTAGATTCTACATAATAAGCCCTATAATAAATGTAAGTAATAGAACTTATTATATTACTTAATAACCGGTTATTATTTAAATAATTATTATTATTAGACTTTGGACAGTAATATATTTCTTATTATAAGCTCTATAGTAAAACAAATTCCAGTTCTGAATTTTAAGTAAAAGTCTACATATAACACCACCTTCTTTAATTAGATTTAGCCTTGTTTTTATTTCCAAATACACATTTGTTTAATTTTTTCAAACGCTAATAACTCCTGAACCGTAACCCTAACCCTGAATCTGACTTCAGATTTGGAATCCTGGTCACGTGACGTATCTGAAAACATATCATATCACGTGATTTGGGGCCCGAGCAGACCCACTTTTGATAATGAACTGACCAGTCCTAGGTCGAGTTGAATTTCCTTATCAGTTTTGACTGAATTTCCCATAGTAATTTTTTTTTAGACCACTCTTACAACAAATTGTCCTCCGGACAGGAAAATTGCTGGCGTCGCTTCGTTCGTCATTACGCGACAGCCCTTCGCTACGCTACGGGGCGCTCTATTCCTCACTTTCGCTCCTGGCAATTTTAGCGTGGGGTATTAAGCTTATTTAAATAAGTACACCGAACAAAGCGACAGAAACCTGTCCGGAGGCTAATACATCTATTTAAAGAGATAAAAGAATAATTAAAAATAAATCT
>Ga0247780_1001400_pt1 | contig 14206 bp, 15 predicted proteins | sample UWRJL079202R5_FD_179927 | JGI IMG/M metagenome (GOLD analysis project Ga0247780, IMG submission 179927) | Plant litter microbial communities from Arlington Agricultural Research Station in Wisconsin, United States - UWRJ-L079-202R-5 | ecosystem: Environmental > Terrestrial > Plant litter >... | reverse complement strand
CCCCCTCTCCCTCCCTCTCGCCCCCCGTCCCGTCCACCCTCCTACAGACGAGGCAGCTTCTACCCCTACCCAACGCACACACAAGAAGTCCTCGACGACCCAGTCTCGTCATCCCACCGGATAGACTACAACAGGCGCCCGAAACAGCCGCGCTACCATGGGGCTTTCTACCCGGACCACTTGTCCTACCCGGAGTTGCCGCGCATCGAACCAAATTACGCGCGGAGACGGACGTTTTCCGAGGGAATGTTTGAAGATGGGATGTATTCAGATGGGGTGGTTCATTTGGATATTGATCCGCCGAGGCCGAGGAGCCGGGGGAGCAGTTTGTTTTATCATGGGGAGACTTCGGAGAGGTATGTGTTTCATGATGGGGGTGGGTATGGGACTGTGCTAATGGGTTGTTGCAGTGATCATGTGAGGGTTTATATTCGGCCGAGGAGCAGGAGTCGGAGCCGGGGCCCTGGGTACTGACCCTGACCAGACCGGAGCAGTTGGTTTTCCCGTGGCTGATTAGGTTTGAGAGAGGAGTTCGGAGGAGGGCAGCAGGATAGCTGGAGCTGACGGTCAGCAGAGAGTATTGATACCCGAGAGTGCACGCCGAGCCTCTGCGTTGGGCGTGGTGCGCTCATACATGAGTTGAGTGGTGCGATGTGGTTTATGTGCTCCGAAAAGAATAGCATGGCGGCGTTGGGCGGACAGATTGACACAGCGATACTACCCAGACAGACTTCAGCACCTAGCGAGCGTTTTTACGAGCATAAATCTTATTTTTGGTTTGGTTTTAGTTTTCTTATTGAGGTAGACGGCATTTGAGTTCCCGTCGACAATGTTCCTTGTGCAGCATGTGCTGTTGTTGTTTACTTCTAGGCAGCCATCGGGGAGGATTCAGGGGCTGCTTACGGACAGAGCCTTACGTAACCTGAGGCAGCAACGGGATGATGTCAGGCACACATTGGATGAGTGACTTGGCTGAGTTGGCTGTGTGTAAATTGGGGGAATTGAATTGAATAGAGGTAGTCGAGTGTGAGTCATCTCATGTCGGAATACGCTATTGAGTCTTCAACCACCCACATTCAGTGTTATTTTGGTTGAGTGAGTGAATGCTATTTGGGGTTTGGGCGTGAATTTGACAGCGCATAATCTTTACAATTGAGACGATTTTGTCGGGTGGTGGTATATACCATTGTAGTAGAAATTGAAGTTGTACAAGTCACCTCGACACATTAAACAATGTTCCCCTCCAATACCGTACCTTGCTTTCCCTGGTGTGGCCCATAAAAATTCCGGCCATTCAACAATAGTATGAGTGCAAGTGAATCGCCGTATGAATAGATTGAGCGCAAGGTATGGATGAGTTGAATCAAAATGTGTCTTTCTGACAGCGGAGTGATGTGTTGGAGGACATTTCCCGGCTCCGAGCACTTGCCTACCTATTCAATATGATTGAGAGTCTGGCCTTCTGGCGTGAATAGACACCCAGGGCCGTAGGGGGAAAATATAAATTCTCTGCCCGCCGCCTTGCTCTGTCTCTCTTCCCCTCTCCCCATCTCGCACAGCTCTCGAAATTTGGCCACGATTGCACACAAAAACAAATCGCAAGCTTTGCAGCATCTCACACCACAAACCAACACAAATATCTCTCTACCAGAGCATCAAGCATCATGTCTTCTGATCATCTCCGCCCCTACAGCGGCAATGCCGTTACCCGGCATAACCCCTACGGCCCCCTTGGATATGACGACGCTCCTAGCAGCCACGACAGCTACGGCGCGCCTTCCCTCGTCGCCCCCGACTCATCCTTGTCGGTAGGATGCCACAGATCGGACCGGCCGACAGCATCGGAGCTCTATCGCAGAGACACGCCGACTGGGACTTACGACAAAGAGATGTCAATCTACCGCAGCCGCCCTTCTTCGCCCCCGAAGACTGGATCCTACTTCTGGAGCAGCAGCCCCGTCCGCACCCCGAAGCTCAGCGACTACGGCAACAAATTCCGCTCTTCATCCCCCGTCTACGGCAGCAGCAGCAGCAGCAGCAGCCACAATTACGAGCGCAAGCGTTCGCCGGCTCTCCCCAGCTACCCCGACACCAACCCTCTTTCGAGACCGTCATTCAAAATCGGCGACGATCACTACGACCCGAAGGCCGTCACGACTGTCTACAAGAGGACTGGCACCTGGAACGAGGACATTGGAGGCACGACTTCGAAGTTCAGCGCGTACGAGCCCGTTAGCCAGTACACGGAATATGGGCTGAAGGACTCGTCGAAGCCGTCTTATTCGCGCAGATCGCCGTCGCCGGCTTATAGATATAAGTCGAGTTCGCCGGGTTACTCCCGCAGGTCGCCGTCGCCTTACAAGTACAAGTCGAGATCGCCATCTTATTCGTACCGGTCGCCTTCGCCTTCTTACTCGTCCAGCAGGAGATCGAGGTCGAGATCCCGGTACTGAGGACTCACTGCACTGGGGTGAGGTTCATTTGCAGCGGGCCAGGGATGATGGGTATTTCGGTTGAGGTTTGGGGACTGGAGGGCAGGGACTGAGGTAGATACTGGGGTGCTACTTTTGATTGGGGGATAGGTGGTATTTGGTAGGTTACATACTTTACTAGAAGTAGTCTCACCTGGAATGAAGTAGACCAGGCATGCGGTGCTTTGCCGTCTGAGTCCATGAGATCCGCAATGAAATGCAAGGGGCAACCTTGGTCCGTACGTACAGCAAATCATCTACCAAGACATCTCGCGAAGTTATTCGCCCTGTCTTTCCCTCGCCTCCCCCTCCGCCGGTCGCTCCAAGACATCACCCTCCCCACCACCAATGACCTCAAACCTCCCAGCTCCCAAAATCCTATACCCACCTCCCCTCTCCTGCTCCGTCCCCCCTTCTACATCCCCACCCCCCTTCCCACGCCCATCATGCACTCTCTTCCGCAACCCTCTTGCATTCCTCCACAGCTCCGGCGCCTCTCTCTCCCCTCCCCCAACCGTAGTAATACCCATTGTATACCCCCGCTCCGTCCCCTTCACGCCCTCAAGCCCAAACCCATACCTCTTCCGTGCCAGCCTCAGCCTAGCCTCCATGCACCACTTCCTATTCCACGGTTCTTCCGCGCTCGTATCAAGTGGATTCCCCGCCAGCAGCCCCGTCTCCGGACTATCATTCTCCGTGTCCGAAGGGATGTTGTTATCACCACGTAGAATAGAACTTGAACAGCTCCATGAGATGAGGTCCGCAATGGTGAGGCTGTCGCGCGGGAGGTGGCGGGTGTAGCCGGGCGAGTAGACTTCGTAAGGGATGAGGAGAATGTACGAAGCGAGGTAGCCGATTGTGAAGATTGACAGCGGGGTCGAGAGCTGGATTGTGCTGCTGCCGGGAGGGGAAGCGGAGTGGTTTGAGACGCTGATGCTTGCGCCGGCGATGATGGGGAGGAGGCGCTGGAGGAGGGCGATGCCAGCGGTGCGGACGATCTTCCAGTGTCGGCGGCTCGCGGCGTCGTAGATGGCGATGGGGCGGGGGGAGCTGGTGTAGTTGAGAAGAAGGGCCTCGTCGGCGGTGGCGCCGCGGGGGTTGTTGCCCATCTGCACAAAGGGCTCAGTGATGGCGGAGAAGAGGTAGATGTCCTCCCAGAAGAGGCTGTACAGGCTGAGGACCGAGGTGAGGAAGAAGTTGAAGAGGAAGGCCGAGACTCCTGTGGAGACGGGGAGGTCGAAGGTGTTGCGGGTTGGCTGTCTGCTGCCGAAGGCGAGGGCGATGATGTACCCGACGAGAATGAGAGTGGCGAGGGTGGTAGAAAGGATTAGAGGGAGGCGCTTCATGGCAGAGAATACAGAGTTGAAGCGCAGTCGGGAGAGCTGCTTGAGGGAAACTACATGCTGTTGGAGGATACTGCGAAAGAGAAAGGTCGTTTCATTGAGACTTACAAGTCAGGTCATTTTTCCCTTCCGGCGGCTTGACAGCCGGTCCTACGCTGTATTAGCACATCATCCCCAAAGCCAAAATACATCCACGAGACTCACCTGGCTCAACCTCCCTAAACCCAAACCACCTCCCACCATCACCCTCCTGAGGCCAAAACCCAAGCTTAACCTTCATCCCAGCAAACACCTCACCCATCGACTCCTTCGTAGCAACACAAGACCCCTCAAACTTATCCAAGAAGTCTGACTTTCTAAACAACACCAAATGATCTGCAATATCCACCGTATCCCACCCCTCTCTCAAGCCCGTCGGATGCCTCTCCAGAAAGATCACCACGCACGCAATAAACACCGTGATAATCACATACGCCGTCAGCAGCGCATAGAGCGTCCAATTTGTAACCTCGGCGACCCCATCGTCTATCGACGCGCTCAGCAGCGCCGCCTTGAGCCCCAGCACGGGATATCCCAGCCACAGGATGAAGTTCGCCCAGAAGAGGATCCAATTTCCGCTGCGAATGGAGTTGATCGGCCCTAAAAGGGGAACGTAGGGCAGGAGGATAGAAGTAGCCGCTGCATCGCCGTCAGGACGAGCGCATCGCATGAAGGGGGTGATGCGCGACAGGGCGGTGATGACGGCCTCGAGGGTGGCGGTGGTGATCGTGCCGATGACAGTGGGGAAGATTTGCAGGACGAAGTATGCCCATTCGTTGAGGAGCTCGAACTTGGGCTTGATGCAGAGGACGATGAGCAGGCTGATGATAATTATGTTGAAGGTAATGACGAGGAAGAGGAACCAGGGCTTGAGGACGAATGGGCGGAAGCGGAGTTCGTCAAGGGGGGTGTCCGGTTCGTCGGGGGCTAAACCTGCAGATTGTGAGCGACGATTCTTTACGGTGTGAGGTAATCCTGTTGAAGCCATACCTCTCTGGCTCTCAACCGCTGTATTGTTTTCATTCTGAGAGGTATTCAACAGCTCTTGAGCTTTGTCGCGAGGGGTTGTCCGCACTACGCTCTCAATCTTAACATGGTCCGTGACTTTCTCGCCCGTGGTCTTGTCAAGTTCTGGCTGTTGTTTGACCTCTACAGATGCAATCGATGCCATGGCTCAATGGAGTGCATAGCCGAGGGCATCAAAATGAAACATTGGTGAAGGATGCAAAAGAAAAAGAATATGGAGAGGTGCTCCTCGTGGCATTGCATCGCCGCCGCTGCACCGTGTGATCGGGTTCGGCTCAGCTATCGTCGATCTGCTGCAGTGCGGCCCCGGTCTGGACCAGTTGATTTCCAATTGGGGGCCGGTGGCTGAAAGCCATCGCTCGGTGAGGGACGACATCGGCTCAGTATTGGCCAGTCAGACGAAGGAGCTGCGGCACTGCGGACGCCAAATGCATGCGGTTAGGCAACATCCAGCACCTGTTCAGCCTGCCTAAAAATACCCGTCAAGGATCGTAGCGCAAAGCACGAAGTGGAGGATGCCAGCTGGTGAAATCATGTTCCACCACCAAACGTTCAGACGGAATCATCCGAAACTGAGAGCTTTTCCGTTCGTGACGTCCTTCCATCAGTCGGATTCTGATTCAGAAGACCCGTACTTGAGTCGGTGCGTAAGACTGGCCGCGTCGGTTCACCTGAGGCCGACGGCAGCGGCGCCGGCCCAGCGACGTTAAAAGATGGTAACCGACGGTAGGATGGATGGCTTCTTGAGCCGGTGTCATGGGCCATTTTCGATAAATATATAGAAAGATATCTAGTCATACAGCTGTGCCCTCCTTTTCCCTGCTGTGGTCCTCTTGCTTCTACCCGACCCAGGAGAGCCTGGTGCCTTCCTTTTACGTGTTGGGGTAGTGCTGGTAGAAGCAAGTTAATTGTCTATCAACTGCTCTACATCTGAGCCATGTTCCGTAGCATCGCTGCCTAGATGGACTTTAAGTGGAATTAATAGGCTTGGAAGGAAGGAGATACACTGGGGCTTAGTACTGCTATTAGGTCTACGTTGCTTGTTATAGCGTCCCGCGGTGTTTGCTCCCCTCCAGCAGAGGCCTGTAGTTCCGTTATCTTGTAATGTGAATACTTAGTAATGCCTAGTGTTAGAGACCCGGCGTTCTTTGGTGGAGGCCCCTTCTGCCTGCGGCTGGGAGACGAGAATGGATTTCTGCTGGTGACGCCACCTGGGCCCGCTAGCTATAGTGTTATAAGTGATTCGGAAACAGGATTTAAAGGTGTGGGTATAGGGATAATGTGTGTAGATAAGGCATTCTACTGAATAAATACCCAATTATTAGGCAGAATAATTAAGGTCTGGGCAGTGGAATCGAGGATTTAAGGGCTTTAGATAAGCTTACAGTTAAGGACCTCTAGAATGCAGCGGCTGTATATAATCTAAGAGCCTTTAGGAAAGGGGGTTATAACTTATCACATCCACTTAAGTAGTGAACTCCACAGCTACTGCTTAATAGAAAAGATTAAAAGGACGTATACGCTAAGGAGGTGGGCTAGGGAGTACTGTTATTATTACTAAAAGGAACCTGGGAGATAACGTGTTTGATAAGCGAACGGATAATATAAGCGAGCGGATAATTTTCCACCACCCCACTACAACTACCTTCAATTACACAACCACAACACTAGGAAATAACAATAACTGAATCAGAAACAGATGAATCAGACGATTCTGCAGCCTCCTTGCAAATGCGCGCATTATGGCCAGGTTTACCACACACACCACAACACTGAATCTTTACACGAGAGCTCCTTACACCACCACCACTTTGTCGTGTTTCCTATACTAACTGCTCACCCACAGCCTTCTAATCCAGCAAATCCTGTACATCCTGTACAGTAAGTGACCCTCTAAGCCGTACACGCGTTTTTTTAGCCCTCCGTCGTTTACTAAGCCCCTCATTAGCCTTTCGTAATGCGGAGACCTCCGTACGGAGAAAAGCCATCTCGTGCATTACAGCTATTGTACCTTTAGCTAATCGATCCACAGCCGTTAGCATTAAGGTTAGTGAGCTGCCCTAATGGTTGGAAATTTGATTTTTAATAAACACTGACTGTAAGGTAGCCTCTCGAGGGTTATATAACGTTTAGAAGACCTAAGGTAATGGTGTGGCCTAGCCTGAGGTTAGTGGTGTTAAGGTTCGAATACGCATATCTAACTTCGATATTACTCTGTCTGGGTCGTACGGCATAAGGCCGGCTCCGGCAAAGCCCCCCTGGATATTTTTTTCCATAATCGAAGCAAAAAACGCTTCTTTAAACAAACAGAGAAATTCCAGCTTGCTAATATATGTAATGCTTATCCATATCAACGACTTAATCTGATAGCTGTACGCCTTCTTTAACGGCTTAAAACAACTAATATCTAAAGGCTAAAGTATATATAAGGCGTGTGCAGGCATATAGAGTGTAATAATGTTATGTACCTAACAGTAAGCCTTAAATTCATCGGAGTAGTAGCTCTCGTGGCCATCGAGGATTAGAAGCTAATATTTACCCTTTATACAAGACAATATATGCAAATCGAAATACCAAATCCAATCTATACCTTTCTCATTCGTAATCCAGCTATTATTAGTTATTACAGTACGTTAAGTAGCCAGGAGGTTACATTCTTAATACTAGTTAATAAGGTGGTATTACGTAACTAAGATAATAAACAGTAAGATAACCTAGCCTTAAGAATTCACCCTTTAAATAACTGTAACCCACTCTCGATTACCAAGCTAGGCCTATTTAACCCTACTACAGCTATTTAAGGTAGTAACTACTATAATGGGAGTGATAATGCCCATTATAAAGCCAGTCTCGTCAAAATTGTATATATCTTTATTAAGGATACCGTATTTAACCTTCGTATTATACATAAGGGCAAACTACTTACTAATAATCTTTAAATCTTCGCATTTAACCCTTTAATAGTTATATTTACGTAATAAATGTATTTAGAGCTTTAACTAGCGTTTAATAAAGTTATAAGCCCAGCGTTTACTAATAAGGGGCGCGTTACGTTCATATAACAGTCAGTTAACCATATCTTCCACGTAATAAAGCTGAGGGTAAAATGCGCGTGTATATAACTTAATTATATACTAAACAATCGTATTTTCCTCTAAATCCGTAAGCTTTCGCAAATTAGCTGGAATATCGCATCGTGCAAGCTAACCAGCGCGTTAGTTATAAAGTGTAATATATAAAACAGTATAGATTTCCGCTACTTTAGAAATAGGAAGTTTTAGGTCTTTTTTAAAAGCTTTAAGGGCTAGGATTAATTGCGCTTCGTTTGAACGCGATGCCATATTATGTAGTGGAGGAAAACGTTACGAAAGGTAAGGAGGTGTAACGCGTGGAAAATTATCCACTTACTTATATTATCCATTCGCTTATCAAACACGTTAATACTGTATAATTATAAGTATAAACGATTAGTAAAAGTTTAAGGTAAGTAGGATAATATACAGAGTTAAGTTACTTGTAATAACCCTGTAAGCTGTTACTTAAGTTAGGGTGGCCCGACGAATCCCCTACAGGAGGAATAGTGCGGGAGGACAGAGGACACTGTCTTGTGCACTGGGCTAGGGGTGTAAAGACCCGAAGCCCCTACAACTAGTAAGGAAGAGCTTAATGGCCTACAGGAACTGATAACACCAAGCACCGTTTAGTTAACCGCTTAGCCGCAACTGCGTAATGCACTACTAAGCACAATGGACTAAGTAAGGTACAGAAGTACCTCTTAGTTAGTTAGTATAGATAGCTATAGTTGTGCCTATAACTACTATAAGGGACTCTTAGTTCCTCACGTTAGTATTCTATTTAATTATTCATTTATATCTTACTATTTAGACTCACCTCTGTGTATTATAGTAACAGCGACTTACATTAACATAAAACCCCCTGTCTAGGAGTGCTAGCTTAACAAGCTGTCTTCAGAACGACCTTTACCTGTTAGCGTCCTGCTATACGTTCTGTCTTAACCCGCACTAATCCTTTCGAGGCTTGTGTCGGGTGTAGGTCGTAATATTACTGTTCTTTAACAAGGTTTATAAAACCTAAACAGACTAATTATTATCTGTTTCTTATCTGTTAAGGTATATACTGAGAAAGGTAAGTTTATTTAGGTAAACTTAAGTAATTATGGTAAACTTAAGTAATTATGGTAAACTTAAGTAATTATGGTAAACTTAAGTAACTATGGTAAACTTAAGTAATTATAGTAAACTTAAGTAATTATGGTAAACTTAAGTAATTATGGTAAACTTAAGTAATTATGGTAAGCTTAAGTAATTATGGTAAACTTAAGTAATTATGGTAAACTTAAGTAATTATGGTAAACTACTTACCTTTCTAGTTATTATTTAAAGTAGCTGTTTACACCTTACTGTTAAATATTAAGAGTAAAAGTGGGATGTTAGAGCTTTCTCTGTCTTTAGCGCTAAGGAGGCTTAGATAAAGGTTAAGGATAAAGTTAGGCTGGTTAAATAGAAAGAAGGTCCTGGCTTTAAGTCTCCTACATTTATATAATGCGAGCTGGGCGGGAGAATCTTACATTAAACTAAGTTTAAGTAGTAGGTTACGATAAGGTCTGCGCTTATCGTTTCTTATATACGTTAGCAGCAGAGGTATTAGATAAACGAGAGAGGAAGAAGTTATACTAAGCGTAGTTTTGTTATGGTAAGGGAACAGAATTCTAAAGATAAAAGATAGTAAGTGGTCTGGGAGATTAAGTTTAGTTTTCAGGGAAGGGTAAGTTAATATAGGGATAGATATTACTTTTTATAATACTTAACTTAGTTTAGCGATATGGCATATTAAGCCACCACAACCGTCACCTAAATCACCTAATTCCGTTCCTTAGCCTTATAACACTAACTTAAAGGAGGGTAGCTACGACATATGTGTGACGACCTTGCAGGCCGTTACCTGAGCCGGCGCGGCCCGATGAATTCCCTGTAGAAGGAACAGTGCTGAAAGACAGCACACGGTGCTGCGCACTAGGCCAGGGGTGTAAAGACCCGAAGCCCCTACGACCAATCAGAAGGTGCTCTGTTGCTCTAAGTGCTCTGTCACAGAGCAAGAGAGCAGACAAAGCAAGGTACAAAGTACCTCCTAGTTAGCTAGTATAGATAGTCATCATCGTAACCACGATAGCAGTGAGGGACTCTTAGTTCCTCACGCTAGTATTACATTATTCATTTGTGTCCTACTGTTCAGACCTCCCTCTGTGTATTATAGTGATAGCGACCTACAGTGACAGTGTACTCTAGTCTAGGAGTGCTAGCTTAACAAGCCGTCTTTAGATCACCCCTCAAGTTTGGCGTCCTGCTATACGCTCTGTCTTATCTTGTCCGGACCCCCCTCGGGCCCTCGTTAAGAGCAGCTCGTAACAATATGTCCCTTTAGATTGCCGTTACGCAGTCGCATTAACTTTACAGCTGCTGCCTTTCGTGATAGTTAATAATAGGGGCATCTCCGCCACTGGGTATGGTTTCTGTTGAAATGCAAAAGGGGTTAAGGCATTAGAAAGCAGTGTGTGTTAAAGGTGATTAATTATTTCTATCTTCGAGAGTGGAAGCCGTGTTATTATAGCCGTGAGGGTGGCCAGTGCACGGAGTGCATTGGCCACACTCGCTTCTGCGAAGCGAGGTTGGCAGTGGAGTCTGGCGTTCTTGGCTGTGCAGATCCACGGATGCAGCCGCGGAGCGGCTGCGTGGATCTAGCCACACTGTTCCAACTACACTGGCCGGGTTAGGGTTGTAAAAACCCAATAAGTTCTTTAAACTTAGTCCAGAGTTAATTAATAAACACGTTAAAGTCGTTAAAAAGGGCTTAAGTCTTTAAGGCTTCCTTATATACTATATTTATAAAGAGGTTATTAATTATTTTTACGTAAGGTTTATACTAATAAGCTGTTACTTCATCTAATAAGGCTTTAGTAAACCTGACCTTTCCCTTTTTTTTAAAGAACTACTCGTTATAATAAGTAATATAACTTAAAGCTATACTATTTAAGACTTTAGCTGCGTAAAGTCTCCTTTAAAGCGTAACGGTAAAGGAAGCTTTACCCGTTTCTTTTATAAACTCTTAAAGTTATTATTCTTTAACTTAACAACGTTAAGTTAAGTTTAAAGTTTCTTAATAAGACTAATATAACTTTTAATATCTTTAAGGAAGGCTTTATTAAATTCCTTAACCAGTCCCTACTAATTAAAGTTTAATTCTTTAAGGCGTACAGCAAACTTATTAATAATAAGAAGCCGAAGCTAAACTTACACTTCTTTAAGCTCCTTACCTTTTCCAGAAATCGATATATTAGTGACAGGGGAAGAGTAATATCTAGGAGTTTAATAAATAACGTTTAAAACTAGAACGCTAATATCGTATTACAACTTATATTTAATATAAGCTTTAAAAGGACTAGCGTAGGTTAAAACAAAACGTATAACAGAATGTTAACAGGTAAAGGGCGTTTTAAAAACAGCTTAATAAGTTAACACTCCTAAACAGAGGTTTAATGTCATTATAAGTTACTGTTACTATAATACACAGAGGTAAGTCTAAACAGTAAAATATAAATAAATAATTAAATATTAACGTAAGGAATTAGAGTTCCTTATAGTAGTTATAAGCATAACTATAACTATCTATACTAGTTAATTAAAAGGTACTTTATACCTTACTTATAATATTACAAATGCTCACAGGGCAAGCACTTTACATTATGTAAGTGCTCTGCTTATAAGGTTTCTCTTACTTGTAGTGCGAGCACTCGGCATGCTGCAAGTAACACCTTATTAGTTGTAAGGGCTTCGGGTCTTTATACCCCCGGCCCAGTGCCCAATACTGTACGTACTGTTTCCCCACACTATTCCTTCTGCGGGAGATTCGTCGGGCCGCCCCGGCCCAAGTGACGGCCTGCAGGGTCGTCACACAGAGTCTGAAGATATGCTGGAAGCTTCTATTTACGTTCCTGCTTTTTTACTTATAATTTGGTAAAGATCTCAGTTGCTTTAATAAAGTGTTAGACAGTTTTCACTTATATTTCTTTACAAAGCAGTCTCTTCATAATAGAATATTATTCGTACTTAAGAAGTACCTGTGTTGTTAAAAGACGACTCCCGGTATAATAACCTTTGGCATTTAAAGCGATAAGTGTTAGCAATTGGTATTTTCAAGTAGAATCATTAACTAGCAGCAACTGGCCCTCTTAGGAGTAGAGCCATTTAGTGGCAACCCGCCCGCTCCCGCCTCTATAATGAACTGGTGCGATGGCGCAACAGGGAAGAAACCATAAAGAGAACCACACCCACAGAACAATATTAATTAAAGAGGTTCCCAGTTCGAATTGCATTTGTGAAAGTGAAAAAAAAACTCTAAATTGTAAATTGTAAAATGAAGCCTGTAAACCCTATAGAATAAAGCCTATCAACCCTATAGAATAAAGACTGTAAGCACTGTAAAATAAAGCCTGTATACTTTATAAAAGAAAGACTGTAAACTGTATAAAATAAAGTCTTTAAATCTTAAAAAAATAAAGCTTTAAAAAGTAGGATTGATTTTTAATTATTCTTTTATCTCTTTAAATAGATATATTGGCCTCCGGACAGATTTCTGTCGCTTTGTTTGCTGCACTTATTTAAATAAGCTTGATACCCCACGCCAAAATTGCCAGGAGCGAAAGTGAGGAATGGAGCGCCCCGTAGCGTAGCGAAGGGCTGTTGTGGAATGACAAACGAAGCGACGCCAGAAATTTTACTAGTAAGTAATTTTAGTTTATAATTAAAGGTAGTAACCTTTTTCTTAATTTAAAACAGTTTATACCTTTTAAAGTTAAGCTTTTTATTAGGCGGTTTTAAATATAGGTTTTATAAAAAAAGGTAAACGTAATCCCCCTCTTAAAGAGTTAGTCCCTTAACTTATTCGTTATTATAATAAAGTCTTTCCTTAAACACTAATTACTTAATTTACAATGACCATTGCCCTTCCGGGGGGCGGGGATGTCGAAGCCTACGTGGGCAATATGTGCACAAGGGCGGCAGACGAAAAGAGACAGCGGAATTCAGGGGCGTCGGCGAGGTTTCGGCAGAAAAAGAAGGTAAGAGAGAAGAAGCAGGATAAGACGATTGCTGCTCTGCAGAAGGGAATGGAGGAGAAGGATGAGACGATTGCCGCTCTACAGAAGCGAATACAGCAATTGGAAGAGGAGCAGGCCTCCTGCAACTACAACAGCCGAGAAACTCCGACACTGGGCACAGCTGGGTCTTTTACATCGCAGCCGCCGCCACTACTAACGGCGGTCGACGGTTCTTTTGGGTCGTCACACTTTCTTCCTACTGCAGATACTACTTATATTAACAACGGAGCTCTTCTTCGTCCCTCTCTTATAACCTCCACCGCCATCTGACTGCATCACGCTCATATTCACTTTGCTCTGCTAATTACTACCGCTCTGATTCCTATATCGCTTGGCTTTTATCGTTTTGTGGTTCTGCTACTGTTTGCTACTGTTATTTCCAGCGCTCTTCCCCCTCTTAATAGCTGTGTTCTTCTTACCACTAAATTTGTATTTGTGATGGAATGGATGTGGACTTAAGATGTGGTTTAGCTATGCCAGAGAACTTATTAATGCTTTAGTATAACTAAATGACTATAGAGTGTCTAATTAACTTAGTTAGCTGGCTCTATATTAAAGACTTTATATAAAACACTATTACTAAGTCAGCTCTTTTAGTATAAGTAGTATGTAGATAGATTTAAGAAGTACAATAAAATGCCTATAGCGTAGACTCCCTTTCTAAATACCTTTTAAATAGGATTAAGACTACCATTTCACTATTAAAAGTAATATTGGCTGCTGAACTCCTTATATTTAAAGCAGCATAGCCGTCATACATACCCCCTTCTAATCAGTTTAGGTTAGCCGCCTTAACTAACAATAGACTAGGAGTTTCAGACTTTGTTAACCCAGTCACGTCTATTAAGGCCAAATAGCATGACTGAGCGGAGCTAGGTAGCCTTCTCTCGATTATAACTATCTATCACCGTCATACTGCTGTAAGAAACTGTTGGGTTTTTACAACCCTAACCCGGCCAGTGTGGTTGGAACAGTGTGGCTGGATCCACGCAGCCGCTCCGCAGCTGCATCCGTGGATCTGCACAGCCAAGAACGCTAGACTCCACTGCCAACCTCGTATTCAGTCAGCCAACCTCGCTTCGCAGAAGCGAGTGTGGCCAATGCACTCCGTGCACTGGCCACCCTCACGGCTATAATAACACAGCTTCCACTCT
>Ga0247780_1001399_pt1 | contig 14220 bp, 15 predicted proteins | sample UWRJL079202R5_FD_179927 | JGI IMG/M metagenome (GOLD analysis project Ga0247780, IMG submission 179927) | Plant litter microbial communities from Arlington Agricultural Research Station in Wisconsin, United States - UWRJ-L079-202R-5 | ecosystem: Environmental > Terrestrial > Plant litter >... | reverse complement strand
TAGCCGTGGAGGTGCGGCGGGGGAAAGGCGTCGGCGGAGGGATTGGCGATGTCGTACCAGCTTCGGTTGAGTTGGTTGGAGGCCGAGAAGGATTCGTCGAGGGGGGCGGCGCAGGCGGTGTCGAAGGGGGTGCACGGGTTGGGAGAGGTAGGGTTGGGGTTGTCGAGGAGGTGGGAGCGGCAGGCGAGGAGCTTGTCGGTGCAGCCGCCGGGTTGGGTCCAGGAAGAGAGGAGGGATTCGTATGTTGATTGGTTGTAAAGGGGGATGGAGTAGGTCTGTTGAGGGAGGTGAGAAGGAGAATGTGGAAGCGGAGGGGGCGAACGTACGTTGTTGTAGCCGTAGTGGAGGTAGTAGATGGCCTGGGTGGTGTAGTCGATCAGGCCGTTTATGATGCCGAGGGTGTCGAGGTGGAGGCGATGAGCGCCCTTTTCGGTAGTTGTACCATTGTCGATCTTCTCGTTCTGGCGCTGGAAGAAGCCGAAGAAGCCGGGTCCGTAATGGCCGCCGTAGCTCTCGGTCCACACGCTAATGCGGTTGTCGTGAGGCTTGTAATGCGGAAACTCAAAGAACCACGTCTGCATGAAATGCCACACGGCGTGTGCCGCGTATGCCGTGCTGTTAGCTGTGCTATTGGGCCTCTGGCTGCTCACTGTGCCGATGCGGTGTGTCAGGTTTGCTTCGGGAATCCCGTTGCTGAAATTTGTGGGAACTGGCTGGAATCCCCGACGCCACTCGTCGCGCAAGACGAGGGTACTGTTGGTAGGGACATCGTATGAGAAGCCGACTTGTGTTGGCTGGTCGATGTAGAGCATGTTGACCTCGTTGTTCCAGCTCCACGGGTTCAGGCGTGTGGTTTTGGAGTCGGGTTCAACAAAACAGGGTCCATTTTCTTCCAAGAGGCCCATGAGCGAGGAGCCTCCAGGGCCGCCGTTGAACCATACGGCGAGGGGCGCATTGTGAGGGTCCTTCCGGGCCTCGAAGAACCAGAAGAAGCTACGCTGATCAGTACGACGAAGAGTCTGTGATGATATCTAGACTAACGTATTGATGGGATAATTCTGCACCTCCCCACCGCCGTCGTCAAGAAAGCCGGGAGGCAGGTGGACGTAGCCCGAATACGATTTGACACCGGGTGTGGTTTCGCAAATGCCAGGCTGGTGCGCGTCAGCAAATATCCGTAGCTCACGTTTTTTTGGAGCATATGTGCCCACCTCTTTGAACGAAATTGTCACATCTTGGTGGAACTTGGATTTGAGGGTCGTGATTCCCTCGCGCGGCGGGGGGAATTGTGCCGTCGCGATGGCCGTTAGGCAGCTTGTGAGCAGTGCGCTGGCGATGAACATGGCTCAATTGTACGTTCATTCGGTGCAATAGTCTGAGAACCTTTTGCAAGACAAGCGGGGACCCACCCGTCGTATTTCAGGTCGGCATCTGGCTGCGTCGCCGGTCGCATGCGCGGCAATCCAATCGCTCAGATGTGCATCCGACTCCGTGCCGCTTGGTTGCGTATTACCCCGCCGGATTAATACCTGCACTGCTGGCTCTGAACTGCGACGGAAGCGGAAGGTCATCAATGCCCCAACCAATTAGGCTCTCGTCGGCGCCCAACAACTAGGAGTTGTACGACTATGAATCGGTCGCTTTGTCGGCAACAGACTTGACGGATGAGCCCCGCTGAGAGAAACATGCCGAACAGTCTTGAGAATCGCTTGCGTCGGGATAAGGGAACAGTTGGCCCGCGTCCGAGTCCACGCTGCTCGAAGTCGGCAATCCCGCCTGCCGCGCCTTCTCTCACTCATCGAGATGGGTAGGTCGGCGCGCCGTGGCGGTACGTCGGGTCGCTTCTTCTAGGCCAAAAGTTGGTTGAAGGTGGGGAGTCTGTCACCCTTAGTGGTCTTCCTTCCAGAGAGAGGGGGCCGGCGCGGTGCACGCCGTCGCGATTGTTCAACAGGCCGAGCTCAATCTCGAGCATGGAGCGCAAGGCAGGGGTGCGATCCTGGTCTCAAGACCAATTCCGGCACGGCCGCCGTCGGGTCCGAGTTCGATGCCCCAGAAGCAAGCCAGACGTCGTGATGCGATGGTTTCGAGGCGACCATGCAGTTGGGCAGCTGGTAGCAGCGGCTCAGCTGGGAGGCGACTAGCGCTTCTAGGACGACACGAGGGGTTGGTTTCTCCTAGGAAGGGCCCCCGGAGTTCATGGTCTTTTTAGCCAGCGCAAGCCGAGTGTGGTAGGAGCAGGCGTGCGGAGCAGTGTTGCGCCACCGCGTTGGAACAGCTCGACTACCTGAACTAATCTGCTGCGTCGCTGCCTGAAGGTCCTCAAGGCTGCGGCCAGCACGGGGGAAGGTACGTGCTATCGTGCTTCACGGAGTTTTGCGAGCCCAGCACCGCTCCGTCAAGGAGCATCATCCAACCAACTTGCCGTTTCATCCTCAGCCAGCAGATCCTATCTCAATTGCTTTGACTAGCAGCTCGCGGCTGGAGCAAAATCTTTCTTCGTCCGGCATTGATTCCCTTGCATACTCTTTCTACGATGGCGAAGCGCAAGCCTGCCCACTCACGCACAGCGTCCAAGTCTGCTCCGGTCAAGCGGCAAGCCGTTGTCCCCGTCTTAAATACGCCGGCGGCTGTTCCTAGCAACCAGTCGGCGACTTCGAGCGAGCATGGCAACCCCTTGTCTTCCGATCGTAGCGACAACCAGAGCGCTGAACATCCCGACGATGACTCGGCAGCGGCTGAGGCGCCGCAGGTTACACCCAACAATGCTGGCACGTCCACCAATGCCGAGGGCAACAAGAAAAAGGCCAAGACGGAGACCGAACCGGTGGATTCCACTGCCGATACCCCGTTCCAGCAGTTCTTCCTTGAGGTTGGCAGGGCCAGAGAGAAGGAATTTAACAGCGCTACCTTGCCAACACGATATGGAACAGTCTCCGAAACGGAGCTCGACGCCATGCTGGACGGCCCAAAGGATTCACGGTGGACTGACGCGGACGAGGCAGAGCTGATGAGCAAATGGAACGCCAGTCAGTTGAGGAAGGACATCGAAGGCAAGAAATACAACAGCGTCACATATCTGAGGAGATTCTGGAAGAGATTCCTTCAGTTCATGCGGGCTCCCCCGACAGATATCTTGGCGGATTTTTATATCCAGATAGACCAGTTTGGGAAGAAGGACGCTATCGACCGAAGTTACTCGCCATTGTGGTCAGGCAACCTCTGCAACACCTTCGAACCACTTCTGGCCTGCGATTTATGGCAAGGTAACGTCAGTACCCTCGCCATGGTCCTGCAATATGCGATTATTGTGCGGACAGATGACCGGAGACAATGGCCGTTGGAAAACCACGCAGGGGAATTCTTCATTGACTACCTGGTTCTGGAGGTTTAGGAAAACTCTCGTCTCGAGGAGGAGGAGCGGAAAAGTGTGAAGGAATTGTGCGATGCAGTCCATGAACGTGACAACCGCCCTTCACGATTTCATCAGCTCTTCATGGCGATATGGAACCGACAAAAGACGAAGCCGAAGAAAAAAATTCTGGATGGCGAGCTCAAGGACAAACCTTACCTCCTACAACCTCAGGATATCTCGACAATCGCCGCCGCATTGGACGACATGGGCCCTTACGGGATGCCATCACCCATGTCGCTGAGTGCAAGCTAGGAGCTCCTGCGCAGGCACTGCATTGATTCATCGGAACCCTACGGAGATGATCGGTTGAAGGAGGTCTTGAAAAAGGCTGCCTTGAGGGAGAGGAGAAAAGCGGACCTCCGTGACAGGGAGAAGCCCTCCTCCCCTCTGACGCTCTTTGGGGAAATAGTTCCCTGATGCGGCCGAGGGGCTCGTGGAGAGCTCGGCGCCTCCGCAGGTGTGACGAAGGAATTGAAATGGCTGTGTTTAAAGGAGGTACCGTGACCTCTCTTCGCAGCGTTGTTGTAGATGCTTTCGAAGACTCGTAGCGTATACATATTCAATAAGAAGTACAGTTCTGGTATGATTCCTTCCTACGCCTGTGAAATGCATCACGCTTCCCTCGCCCCCATCAGGTACAGAGCAACTTAGTCTCTCCGCATTCAGGGCCCGGGAAAACAAGACCAGTTTTCTATCATACCGTGCACGGGTTTCCGAGACGTGAGAATGGGGACAGAGATGTTTACGCAGCCACAAAGGGGAGGGGCCGTCCAACACCTGCACATCACCTCTCACGCACATCACAAGTCACGATAGTAGTGACGATAACAATGATATTTGAAGTAATCTAAGTCTCGGCTGCTCCCGGCCATCCTGCAGAGAAATCCACTCCAAGCCCAAAGCAAACCACAGCACCAGAGAGTGACAGTCAATGCGGCTCCCTCATCGTACCGTAAACATCTCAAAGCCAGCGCGAAACCATGAAACTAAGCCAAAAAACACCACAGCCTGCCATCTCGTATCCCCATACCTCAATGACCATCCATTGCAGTGTCTCCGTCGCCATACTTAATATCCGGGGGTAAGCCGTCCCGGATGTGGCAATCAACCGCATCATGGCCTGCTTCGCCGGGAAACGCAGCCCGGGGACTTTGACGCCATCAATCCTCGTCTGCGACAGAGCTAGCCTGACGATCTGTCGGCGCCTCGTCGGGGAACCCGGCATTACCGCGCCAATCTTCCGATCCGGAGGCCAAGTTGCTGGGCTCGGTCGCAGTATGGGCCTGCAGCTTACGATGGATCAAACTGCCCCCCGGCTCCGAAGACCGTGATATGTGCCTGAGCGGTCTGTATTCATTAGGGATCCTCTGTGATCTGAACGTCTTGCGGAAATAGGTGTGCTCTGTGCGTGCGGTTAGCGGAGCACAGGAAGATGACGGACCGCAGCCTTCCGTGAGCCGTTTGTCGGTGACTGCGGCTTTGGCGGCGTTACCGGACAAAGCGGGAGATGTCTTATCCTGGTCGCGCTGATCACCTTCGCGCTTCTTGGTCTCAGCTTGTTTGGCCTCGAGGGCCCGTCGCTGGGCCACGTAGATCCGCCACCAGGCCTCGCGCTCATCGAATGTGTCGAGCTTTTCAATCCTGTGGCGGGTAGTTGATTACTGTCAGCTTATATAAGCAATTGGAGCCATTCGCGGATGTAGCCGGCTTGGCAATAGGGGACCCTGCAGGCCAGAGATTCTCTTCCACAGAACAACAATACACAACAATCACCACAATTGGCCATGAGTGCTAGATTCTGACAATTACCGCCTCGTGCCGATTGTCATTGAAGTCGATGTGTATCTTCTCCAACTCGGGGGAAATTTTGAGCGAGGCCAAATAGCGTGGGGATTCTTTTGCGGGAGACCTGGGAGACTTGGGAAGGTGCAGGGCTCAGGCAAAAATTCCCTTGCGTTTCCTTTCGGAACAGAGAGCCGACTTGAATAGACGCGTCACGCGCCGGTTGTCGTGCAGATAATGGATCGCTGTTGCTCGTCGAGTGCGAAGGCTCGGACTAAGAGAAACGGTCTCTTATCTCGCATGCGAAAATACGTTCTTGGAATCCTCACACTCTCTTGCCCTGACATCACAGGCCTTTTTAACATGCAAGAAGGCCGTTTTAGAATTAATGTAGGTGTTCTCAGAATGTGAGGTGGCCTGTAATTACGACAGCCATGGGCGGTCTTTACAGTGACAAGACACTTTTCACACTGACAAAGGGGATGTTTTGGCCGAAGCCTTCGGAGGCCTGGATGCACAAGGCCAGCCAATTGCGGCCAAGACCTAACATACCGCAGCCCCACCCACAAAATCAACCAGGCTGAAAGACTTGTCAAATTCGGAGTCTTGCAACCTCAACCTCTGCGTCGCAAAACAATTCTACCTCTTTCAATTGTCTACCCGCCGCCTTGAGAGGAGCATTTTCTTCTTCTTCTTTTCGACTACTTCTTCAACATGGCTGCCCCGCGGTCCCACAAGGACATCCTCCGGCGCGGTTACATTTTTCTTGGGATCGCCGAAGGTGCAGGCCGCTCTGCCAGCAAGCTCGAGGAGGCCAAATTGGACGTTAAGTCCACCCTGGTTCGTCAAAGTGTTGCCAACGTCTCACAGGCCGCCTTCGACTACCAGGTCGACCCGGCCTTGTGGAAGACCTTCGGTATTTCGCCTCAACTCTCACTGATCTGAGTCAAGATTGTTCGCTAACGATTTTTTTGCAGTGAAAAATGGAGACGACTTCCCATTCGGGTACAAGCGGCACCGTGACGGTCATTTGGACCCGACCTGCGCCGAGTACGAGAAGCATCTAGCGGAGAATCCGGATATCACATCCGCGATTCTTGCCGAGAGGAGGAAGTCATACGTGGCACCAGAAGAGGAGACTGAGTTGGCCTTTATTGATGGCCTTCTCCAATCCGGTCCGGGTGATACCGCGCTGTCTCGAGAGGAGGCTATGTCGTTGGCACCGTACAACAAGCCGCTCGAGTCGGGCATGGGCATGTCCCAGGCCTTCTTGGGAAATGTCTGGAACATCACGTTCAAAAAGAATGCCCCCCAGTTCCCTGGCCTTGGGTTCTGGGAGCGGCCCCTCTTTGAAGATTGTTTCCGTGACCTCGTCAAGGACCGCACGGTCGAGGCTTTGGGTCGCTTCGCTTTTCCTGGGGTAACACTGACCGCTAAACTAGCAGTAGGTGTATTCCACGTCAAGATCATATTCTGCCTCGGCATTTTCCGGTGGCACCTTGTGGAACGAGGGTACATTGAAGGGTTTGCTGGAGTTCTGGCTGGACTACATGCTACCTTGGTAGGCGATGACCCTCGATAGCTATTTCTATGCCAGGAACGAGGCTGACCATATTCCTAAGGGGTTCATGGCCTTGCGGAATGCCCAGCATCGCGAGCAGATGATCAAGAACCGCTGCCAGCTTGCGAGCGATCTGGCCGACCATACACAACACCGCTTCAGGAGCGGTACCTGACTGCAGAAGAGCAATACAGCCGTATTCGATCGTTGGAGACTCAAGCTGCGGGGGCACAGGAGCCATAGGTACCAAATCCCAATGTGTCATGGGCGGCAAGATGCTGTTTTTGGGCTCCTCGGAGAACGGGGCGACTAGCTGGCCGCTTGGGGGCGTGACGGCCCGATTGAGCGCCGAGCCAATGACTTGCAGTGCTGACATGCACTGGTCTTTCTCCCGCAAGGCCGCGCTGACGGACGATTCTTGCTGCTCTTTCTGCTTTTGAGCTGGGAGACCATCTCTTCCTCCTCTTTGCTCCACCTGGAGGCCGCCTGCTCGGCCTTCGAGTGCAGCTCATTCACCTTCTGGCGGTGTTCGGAGACAGTGGCATCAAGCCACGTTGCCAGATCTTTGCGATTCAATGTCAGTTCGGCAACCTGCGCCCGAAGCGCCGATATGCGGTCTGCATCGAACTTCACTCGCTGATCGGCTTCTGACCTGATAGCGTCCTCGACGCTGCGCACGTGCTGGTTGACAACCTCCATCATCGCGGCCTGGAAGTGCTTAGCAGCGGCGTCTGCGTCAGACTCCATTTTCTCGTTAACTAACCTCAGCTGCAGCTCCAGCTTTTGGTCTGGCTCCTCGCGCGCTCCTCTTCCTTCTTGGGCTTGGAATGACTCTCACAGCAGCAGATTGATCGTAATTGTCTCACTGAAGTTATTTGCAGAGGTTGGTGGTTGGCAGGTTGAAGAAAAGAGGATGTGTTGTGGAAGTTCGTGGGGAAATTCTGGTGGGCAAGGGAAATTTGTGGCTGATGCTCGAGACGAAGAGGAAGGGGCGGTCCGGTCGGCAGGGCTTCTCTTGCCCCTCCTTCCCCCTTCTCCCTTCGAAGCCCTGGAGACCAAACCGCACACAATCGCGGCGATGGTGAGAAACTTGAAGAGCACGGTATTCACATTATCACGCCCGGCAATACTACATTCAGACCCCTGCTCACAGTTCCCTCCCGAAGACACCCATCGCGAGGTTCTTACACCCTCGCCTCCCCGTCCTCCACCTCCGCCCCCCTTTCCTCCTTCCTCACCGGCAACGCAAACAGATCCATTTTCTCATCTCCCACAACGGTCGACTATCAAACCCAAACTGCAAAATCTCCGGGCGCTGATAATGCCCCGCGGCATCCAACCACACCTTCACTGCCCCCAGCTGCGACAAGTCCACCTCCCCAACCACCAACTTCTCCTCCGCGCCGGTATGGGGCCCCGCCAAAAACGCACAAAACGGATGCAGCACCGACGACCACCCCCCACCCGCCTTCACGAACTGCTGCTCCCCGAGATTCTCCCTCATCCAATCAAAACACGCCTCATCGACATAATTCGACGCTGTCACAAACACCTGCGCCGTCAGCGCATGCGCCTTCATCAGCGCCTCGATCTGTGCATCCGCTACGGCTTCAAACCCCTTCATCGTCGACAGCGCCGGCCAGACACCAGCGTGGATATGCTCTCCCTGGGTGATCAACGCCTGGCGCGCGCCATTCATGGTGTTTTCCCAGGGCGCTGACTTGCGTGAGAGGCGGGTAGCATTCGATGAAGTAGGGATAGCCGGGGATGAAGGTCTCGGGGAAGACGAGGAACTTGAGGTCGGAGGCGCCAGCTTCTTCGATGAGGCGGATGACTTTTTGGGTCGTTGCGGTTTTGTCCATGAAGACGGGCGAGAACGAGGTCAATCCGTGCCCCAGGAACCAGATCAGTCCCTCCTGCCCACATCCGAGCCCAAGGAGCTCCTCACGCTCACCCGAAAGAACTTGGCTCTGCTCAATACGCTCAACGGCGACAGCAAGAGGAAGAAGCTGTCAAACTGCAGCGGCAGTTCTTGGCGCTCAGGCGCGCAGGCGCCTTACCGCTCCAGGCTAGCCTGGAGCGCAGGAGCCTTTGGTCATGTGCTCTCCTCACACACAGGGAGTTTTCTTTTGTATTTAATCTGGGAGCTTCGCTCCCACCCTTTCTACCTAATCAAGTCACTTTGCAACTGCACTTCCGCTGCTCGCGAGCCCTTCGTTCCTCAGTCAAACGTTCCACAGAAGCATAGCAGCTACTTTGAGAGCGACACGATGACCATCTCCACCACCACATCAGGCTTTGCAGAAAAGGCTTACGAGAACGACATCTTGGACCCTCCCGACTCTAGAGAGCCACCCGACCTCGGCACCCTCAGGCATCGTCTTACCCAGCGCCGCAACAGTATCCAGCCGCTGCCTGCACACCAGCGATACTGCGAATTTATATCCAGCTCAGCCAACGAGGCCAAAGCATTAGCTCTTGTCCAAAAGAGGATTATGATAGACTACGAAGATCTCAGCCTCCAGTATCGCAGAGCAATCAATCAAGCCATTACCCAGACTCCGCGGCAAGACTTCAACGACAACCTGTCAGATCCTCGACCCGACCTACTCGAAGGGCTCTTCACCAGCGTCCTTCCCCATAGCCTACACAACCATGCTCTCCACAAAGTCAACTCTCTCCCTTATGCCACTTTGCCACTGAGTTTAAACGTCCAGATAAGAACATGCACCAGGCAGTCTACCAGGCTGCTTATGATGGTGCCGTCTTGGTCTTTGCGCGGAACCGGCCTCTCGCTCAGGCGAGAGCAGGCGCCGCCCCAGATGGTGCTACCTTAGCTGCTGTCGACAGGGCGGCCGGGGAGACAGCCGTCCTCACCTGCGTAACCGATGGCAAGGAGTTCAATGTGTTTGCCCATCATTTTCAGGACGGCGCGTACCACCAGAACCTGGTGGTTAGCGGGGACCTGCGGATTTATCGCGACAGAGGCCGCGAACTGATCCGGAATGCCCAAGAGTATGCATGGTGCAAGTCGTACGAGCTAGCACGTCTGTTGGGTGCAGATCTGTAGGAAGAAGAGGAGGAGCTCAACGGCTAAGAATTAATTCCCAAGCTAGCCGTTCTGCGGGGGCCAGACCTGCCTACCTCTCTCATCTAGAACGATAAAAGGCGGTTACTATCGCCCTTCACGAAGTGTCTCGTCCTAATCGCCACGCTACGTCGTCACCTACGTTTAATAGCGCCGAGCCCTGATGCGGTTCCGTGAGAGCCGGCCGTTCAGCTTCCGCCGGTCCAATAAACTTTGTGTGCCCTGCAAGGCACTGTGTAGCAACTTTTGGATAAATATTATTCTCCGGCTAGATCCTGCCAAGCCAAGCAGCGCCGTTGCAATAAAATTGCATAATGCTGCGCCGCTCGTCTAAGGTATCACCTGCTTTGTCTTGAATGGGAAAAATAAATAGTGGACGCGATTCACTCGCCGGAATCCAATCCTTGGTCACTTTCTGGGCATCCCTTACGGCCTCACCAACCTACCCGTCAGCAAGATGCATTTCCTCGTCCACGTCACCGTCGCCGCCCTGGCAGCGTCCTGCGCCGTGAATGCCGTGGCCGAGCCCGCACCCATCATCACCGCACCTCCCGACACGATGCTCGCGCATCAACAATTCCCCCGCCAAGCCGGCGCCGTTTCGGGCGGGTGCGAAGCCCAGTTCGCCTCCCTGGTGCGCGACCTCCCGAAACTCACCGCCTTCCCGGGCCTGGTGCCCTGGCTCGGCTCCGAGATCAGCAGCGCCGTCGCAACTGCCACGCCCGCCTACAACCTCTGCGATGACTATGCCCTCTCGGCGCGCGTCACGCCACCGCCCGAGCTCTCGGCCGCATGGTCAACGGTGCGCAGCCAATCCGCGTCGTGGGTAAGTGCGCACGGCACCGAGGCCCAGATCCTGGCGTCGAGCTGCCGCACTGCCGACATCAGCAGCGTCAAGTGGGGGTTCCAGCTCGAGGAGCTCGCCGTCACCGACAAGGCCGGCTGCGAGAGCGTCTACAGCAAGTACCTTGGCTTCGTTCCTACCATGCCAAAGGCCACGGTGCCGAGCATGACGTCCATTGGCGTCTTTACGACCGTCACCCCGGGCATGACGGGGACGTCGGCGTCGACGGCTGGCGAGACCGCGGCCAAAGTTTCGACTTCGACGAGCGGGAACGCGGCGCCGCCGAGGGAGACGGGGTTCCTTGTGGCGGCGGCGGCGGCTGTCTTGGGAGCCGCTGCATTTGTGTAACGGGGGGGGTGAGGAGCGCATGTGGAGGATACATTTATATATCTAAAGGCTATGTGCTTGATCCACATGGACTGCAAGCAGTTTTAAATTTCTAAACGTTTTGCCAATGGTGGTTGACTGTTGGGACGGCTCAAGCTGGGCGACCTACTAGACGCCTCGCTTGAAGGTTTGCGGGCCCACGGTCCTCAGCGTACAGAACCCCGCCACGTCGCTTAATGGGTTCAGGCCGGAACTAGATTAGCCCGTTCCGGCACCTGGGATCCGTTGCTGATTTCCTCTGGATCCACTCTCGTTTTCTTTCGGCTTTGGAGCACCGCCTCCACAATCGCACCCGAAAAACGAAGACAACCCACCTAGAAGGCAACAAGGAAGCTTGCTTTATTACGAAAGCGCAACGCCACCCCACAATACAGCAACTGGTCGCCCGTTTTGCCGCCCTTGCAACAATGTTGCTTCAGCGCGTGGCTCGGACGCGTCTTGGTCGCGTGACTACCAGCCCAATCTTGCGGACCTCATGCTAGACTTGATTTCTGCCTCAAGAGATGAGAGGCCTGGAACAGATTTGAAGAGACCAAGCGGAAACTCATCTTGCGCGAGCTCCGGGTTCCCGTAAACAAGTAGAGGTGTCCGTTCCCCGGTTGCGGCTCTCCTACGTAGTTCCCATAGGATCGTGCGCGAGATGATTTCTAGACTTTTCCCGGGAAACGCAAGTGCTAGCTTAGTGTCTTTGACCAACATAGTAACACACTCTGTCGCTGCCTCATCCGCGGAGGACAAACTGAGCGCCGTAGAGTTTCTGTAGACCTTGGTTGTAATATTCTTGTTCGTCTCGAATTTGATCCTCTGTCGTCTCATGGCAGCTCGTAAAAGCAGGATATCCACCAAATCCTGTGCTGTCAGAAGCATGATGTCGACAATGCTGGTCAAAAAAGAGGGTTGCCATATGACACCCTCAAAGAAGACTGTCACAAGCTTCATGACCGCCTGAGTGTATTTCCCCGACCGTTCGGCATCGTTCATGCCAAGACATGCTAGCACATCTAGGCACAGTTTATTGTATCTCACTTGGCGTCCTTTGGGGTCATGCTGGAAATGAACCTGAGCTAGGCATTCCAGTACTGTCTGCTCTTCTGGCTCCAGCATGAGCCGGCCTCTTGAACTCAATGTGGTAGGATGCAGTCTCTGATCTAGCATCTGTCGCGTATTGTGGCATCTCATTTCTCTTGTGAGTCGATAGGCCGTGCTGCCTCTCTTGTCAATTTGGTGTAGTGGGACTTCTTGGTCCAGGAGAATGATAAAACAATCAACCGAACCACCCACGACAGCCCAATGAAGCGCGGTCCGGAGAGTTGAGTCCAAGACTGCCACATCCGCTCCGTGCCTGAGATGGCACTGCAAGACTGCGGATTGGCCATTGTAACAAGCCCAATGAAGGGGTGTCATCCCGTCGTTGTCGCCCTGGTTCACGTTAACTAACTGTTTTCTTGGAGCTAGAATGATCCCATACGCCACCGCTGCACAGCCTCACAGGCCTGATTTAAGCCCTTCCTCTACATTTCTGGCATATACTGGTCCATGTTGTGGGATAGTACGTGACATCCTAGGCTAATTCCTAGGACAGTACATAGTACAGCGGATGCAGCACTCATCGCAACCGGTGCATGTCTCACTATGGAACGTTTCACTGAGGGTACGGAGCTCATGGGAGCAGCGGAAGTGCAGTTGTAAAGTGACTTGATTAGGTAGAAAGGGGGGGGAGCGAAGCTCCCTGTGTGTGAGGAGAGCACATGACCAAAGGCTCCTACGCTCCAGCCTAGCCTGGAGCGGTAAGGCGCCTGCGCGCCTGAGCGCCAAGAACTGCCGCTGCAGTTCGACAGGTGCTGTTCGCTGACCCCAACTGTCCGCGAATCCAAGGAAGAGGGCCGTAAGTGCCAAGGATTATTTTGCCTTGAAGAACGTTGTTAACGAAGCATTCTTGTCAATTCTTCTCGACTTATCTGGTTGAAGCCGGTTGTTAGATGCTTGCTTACCCGGATCCGACTACGTGGGAGATTTGAATCATGTTTCGGCTATAAAATTCTGGGATCTTGACAAGCGAAAAGCTGTAGCCATTGTCGCCGCACTTGAACTCCAAAGAGGGAATGCTGCAGTTAGAGGCGTCGCATCTCGTCTCGGATGGCTGGAGGGTGACGCTAAAGGTGGTAACTTGGGTCTCCGAATCCTGCTCGAGGAGCATATTGCGGTCGTTAAACCAGATTTCCTCGGACTGCTGTATTGCCTGAGTTGTCAAAACTGCGAGTGCAGTGACGCTGAGGGCTAAAAGCGAGAGCATCTGCATTATGATGTCCGAGTCCGATTTCGCTGCATATCACTGTTGGCCATCGACAGATTGATAAGCGAGAACGCAATCAACATACTGTATCACGGCATTTGGAAAACTACCTAATATGGAAGACACCTTAGTATGAAAGATCTCAGTCCGGGTTGAGACGACACCCTTTCTTGAAATGATCGAAAATTTGTCCTAAAGTCATTGCATTTCCAGTGTAATGAAGTTAAGGTAACAGGTAACTGATAAGCCGTAAAAGCGCGGGGCAAACGCCTCGCCGCTCTATTCCAGAATAGTGCTGGCCTGCCGTGTGGTACGCCCTTCCGGTGACATCACCTCTTCGAGTTTACTTTTACCCCACCTGATCCGAAATCACTCCCCAAACTACACCTCGAAGCAACGACAACCGGAAACCAACTAACTGAACCAACACCACCCTCACTATGTCCAACGACGAGATTATCCTCTTTGACATCCCCAGTAAACCCCCTTGTAAAAGCTGGTCTTACAACCCCTGGCGGAGTAGTTGCCCCTATTTACAGCTCAACCAGACCACAACATTAACAATACCCGAAAAATAGCGCGGATGCTTCTCAACTATAAGGGTCTTAAATACCGCACCGAATGGGTAAGTGTCTTCGCCTTCAAACGATAGTCCCAGTTCTAACCACGTCCCTGTATGTAGCTGGAATACCCTCAAATCCGCACCCGTCTCGAAAACCAGTGAGTCTTCCCTCCCTCTTACCCCTTTTTCTATCCCCTTTTCAACCCCCTCTTTCACCCAGTCACTAACCCCCTGTCTCCCACAGCATTCCCCCACCCCCCAACCGCTTCCCCCCCTACACAATCCCCACCA
>Ga0247780_1001398_pt1 | contig 14252 bp, 15 predicted proteins | sample UWRJL079202R5_FD_179927 | JGI IMG/M metagenome (GOLD analysis project Ga0247780, IMG submission 179927) | Plant litter microbial communities from Arlington Agricultural Research Station in Wisconsin, United States - UWRJ-L079-202R-5 | ecosystem: Environmental > Terrestrial > Plant litter >... | reverse complement strand
AGCTTCGCCAAACAAAGATAATCCTCGTCAATCTTGTCTTGTATCCGCTTTAATGCCTTCTGTTTCACCTCGCCGTAGACAGCCGGGTTATGCACGTCAAAGATGCCGAATAGTGAGTAACGTGATGGTATAGCGAGCCAGACACTCCACCACCCCCATTGAACTTGACCTTATCTACCTAGGAAGCCAGTTGTCAGGTAGGAAATCGGATCCCAGGAAGCCGATTGCTAGGTATGTAGGAAGGTTCAGAGCCGATTGCTAGGAACTAAGGAAGTTGGATTCTGGTTGTCAGAATCGTGCTGGCCCCAGAACCATAGCCAGGTCAGGCAACAGCCTGGTTGTTTGAGACAAATCTGGGCTCAAATAATTGTTTCTTTCGTTCATAGTCCTAAGCTGGGGTGAGCTATGGCTGATTTTTCCTGAGCTTTCTTTGATTCTTCCCTAAGCTAGGGTGATCATATACCGCGCCGCTACACAACCTCAGAGGCCCGTTTCCAGTCCCCTTAACTAAAGTTTCTTTTTCATATTCCCCTCAATGTTTATGGCTCTGGCATATACAGGTATATGTTGTAGGTGTGACAGCCTATATAGGGTGGTGTGGCCTTTACAGAGGTAAGGATTCCTTTGGCCATCGTGCGACAGTAGGATAATGTATAGTATCTAATAACGTGCATGATAAGCGAGTCGTGGGGACAAGCGAGTCGCGCACTCTAACAAGATTTGGTGGCTCACACACCGGAAAGTCGATAAGAAATTGATAATGCCACTAACAATTTACTAGCTTATTTTTGCTGGCAGGCCACCAAATCTCGTTAGAGTGCGCGACTCGCTTGTTCCCACGACTCGCTTATCATGCACGTTATACTAGTAAATATAAAGAATGTATTTTTTGATAAATATTATTTGTGGTGTTCTCCAGAACATAGATGTCTCGGCAGATCTGAATGGGATTGATTTCAACTATGGCAACAATCACAAGTAAATGATCGGTCACGGAATATCCCTGCCAACTGTAGGAGACGACCATTTTACCGCCGACTTCTGGATGGCGAGCTCATAAATACCCCTGATGTACCTCTGAAACCACCATGCCAGCAGCGCACATACAGCCATGAAGGCCGTCGCCGTGATGCCGACGGTTATCCATCCACCGCTCGCGTTCCTCTGGTCAATAGTGTCATTCGCCACGTTTACCATTGCCTCGTTCAGCCTGAACCAATACCCGGTCGTCACATAGCAGAAGCAGTTTCTGTACACACCAATGATCTGCATCAGTGTCAGGACGATGCTCGTGAAGACGGCCAACACAAAAACCAGCAGAAACGCCAGAAACAGCGAGATCTGCGAGGCCAATCCCCAGCTCTTCATATTTAGGCTGGCTTCCGCTTGTGCCTCTCGTGCCACTTCCACAACCTCTCCCCCTTTTCCGTTTCGTGCTTCTTCACTGATCCCTGGAACCGGAGCACTGCCATCGCCCCGAATCAAGGCACTGGCATTGCTCGTTGATCCTCTCTTGGTTCTGAACAGCCCCTGCAGCCACTCCATCGCCCCCTCACCTCCCCTCGCCTCCAGCCATGCAAAGTATAGCGGCGTCAGCACAATCTCCCATCCCATGTAGAGCACAAAACTCAGCGATCGGCAGCCCCAGCCGACTGGTGGCGTGCGCCACGACACAAAGGCGCCCGCCGCCGCCGGGAGCGAGATGAGCACCACGGTGAAGGCCCCAACGCACGCCCAGTCCCAGCGGTCCATCTCCACCGCGGCCCAGAAACCCTTCACCTCCCTTCACGCCCTGGAGTTCCTCAACCACGCCCGCTTATTCACGCCCCGTCGCCACATGCACACGGTCGTAAAGGGCCCTTCGTAGGTGGGCGGGAAGAGCCTCTCCAGCCAGCCTCTCGTCCCCTGTCCCTTACCATTAGCACCCCGCCGCTTGCCGACGAGCAGCGCCACAGGGCCGGGGTTGTTGCTCGCCAGCAGCGTGCCGCTGACGATAGTGACGTGCACGATGATCATCCACTCGACACCGTAGGCAATGGATATGGCGCGGTCCTGGTCCGACGGGTTTTCGAGCAGGTCGAGGACCGTATAGATGAAGGCGCCGAGGTAGAAGACGACGGGCGCGCCGACCATGGCGCCGAATGGCAGCTGCGAGGTGACGAGGTGCGCGAGTCGCTCAGGGATCTGGAGGACCAGGGAGGGAGAGAAGCGCGGGTGCTTCGTTCCCGGTTCGGCCTGCCGTCGCTCGGGTTTGACGGCCGCTTAATGGTTATGTGCCGCTGAGCCATGATAATATTTAAGGCCAGGGTAATATTAGCCCATTTTGGGATATAATATATTTTAAACTAGGACATTATGCGCTGGTATGCTATGTACTGGTATATTTTAGGTGCCAGTATATTATATACCATACCTATATATTAAAATGGTAGACTAAATACCATCCCAATTTTGGTACCAGGATACTACGTACTATCCTAGGAACTAGCTTAGGATGCTACGTACCAACCCACTTGTACTAGTATATGCCAGAAAAGTGGACACTGAGGAGGAAACTTTAGCCGGGAGGACTGAAAACGGACCTCTGAGGCTGTACAGCGGCGGTGTATGGGATCACCCTAGCTCAGGGAAGAATCAGGGAAAGCTCAGGACAAATCAGCTATAGCTCACCCCTGCTCAGGACCAAAAACGAAAAAGGAAATTTTGTGTACCTAGATTCATCTCAGATTACTAGGCTGTTATAAAAGATAAGAGTGTTTCCTAATTGTACTTGTGGAAGTATCGCAGGCGAAACCATTGAGCAGCCCAGCAGTGCACCCCACCCCGGCCCTACATACGGTGCTCTGGTGCTACTAATTCATCTGCAGCTGGGATCGCCGCTAGAACTTGGAGCCCATGGTAAAAATCCTGATCATCTTTGTTCTCGAAGTAGCGAAGACCAAGTAGTAATGTCCCCACAGGCGAAGAGCGTCTAGACGAAGTACATTTGCATAATCTCCATCTGGGGCTGTCGAATACCTTCTGTCCTCCCTCCCCATAGATGGTCAGCGTGTGGATGTCAAGCGGACTCATAGAACAGTAAGCCATGTCCTCCTCCCGCGTCGTCTACCGTTTAGAGGCACAGAACATTCCTTCAGCCATGCAAAAGGAGCCGATAAGACTGCTATCTCGCAGAACTTTAGTGGGAACTTCCTGCGGCTGCGAGGACCTGGCCAAGCTCTTCGCCTATGTTATCAAACGTGACGGGTGCCCAGGTGGCAGCGTGTGCCGCATAATACTTGAACGATCATTTTATAGAGTAAAATATAGAGGGATGGTAATCCTGCTTACACGTTGGGAAAACATTTCGAGAAAAAAGAAAAGTCCGCCTGGTGCAGCCCGTGGCTATACCCAATAGTTAGGCTAGCACGAAATGATCTAAGAAGAAGCTAAAAAAGAGATAAAATAAAAGAGAGAAAAAAACGCCGAGACACCATGGACTTCCCAGCCTAACCTGACCTGACTTGACCTAATTATCCCCTGCACCCCCCGGCACAGGTCCTTTCTTCTTCACCAGCTTTCTCCTCCCCCCAATCCCCCCCCCCTGGACGCTAGAATCATGGCTCTCAGCCACCGTCCATTCGCTAGTCCCGCCAGCGCTACCAAGACTCGCGTTCTCCCACGGCGACGACAGCGACAATTCCCTGCCGCCACCACCAGCATCAGACGCCATCACGGTCCCACTAGTGATGCTCGCACTACCGCCGCCACTCCTCACGCTGCCGTGTACGCTGCTATTTGTGGCAGCGGTTGCCGTGCCACCGGGTGGAGATGGGGGCCGTTTATGCAGCACGTTGCGGCGCCGTGGTTCCTCCTCCTCGGTTGGGCCTGTAGACTGGATGTGAGCGTATGCCGCTGGAGCCTCGTGGCATTTTAGGGCATTCGACGGCGACGGGTCAGGGGGCAGGAAGTACGAGGAAGGAGGTCCCTGCCAGTGCTGCTGAGGTTGCTGGAATTGCTGCCCGAGTTGCTGCTGCTGCTGAAAAGGATCCCAGTGCTGCTGCTGCCGGTGGATGTGGTGCTCATACTGTTGCGGTTGCTGAGGGTTGATATGGGTGTTGCTGCCACTGACTTGCTGTTGTGGATAAGCGGGATTGGGGCCAGTTGGCTGCCTCTGAATTAAGGGCTGCATCTCCATGGCCGAGGAGATGGTGGAAAACTCGGACATGGACGGCCCTGATGGCGTCATCGTGGCTTGGATCCGCCTGGGTGCTGGCCTGCGCACGTTTGGCCTGGCTAGAACGCTGGGGTCGACATGGGCGCTGGTGCTGCTATCGACACTCAACGGCCCCGAGGGGCTGTGTTGCTGCTGGCGGATCTGGCGACCAGGCGAGGGGTCCTGCTGCCGCGATGGCTGGGCTGAGACGTCGAAGTAGCTCGGCTCGCGATGCATTTGTTCCGCTTCCGCCTCGCGCACGATCGGTTGAGGAGAGGGCTCCGTGTCCTGGTGCGGAAGCGCCCCCGGATGCCGGGAGACGGGGTGGCTCGTAGACATGGACATGACGGGAAACTCTGGAATGGCTTGTTGGGTGCCGGGAGGCGGCCGGCGGGCGGCGAGAGAGGATGTCTGGAGTTCTGGCAAGGGCCTCCCGGCGTCCGTTGGGGCATATGGACGATGTTGCTGCTGCCGCTGTGAGAGGCTCTGTGGATGCCATGGCGCGTTGGCGCGTACCGCCGCTCCGGTCTGCAGCCGGGCGTTTGACTTGGTCTGGGTTGCCACGGGCGCAGTTGGGGGCATCGAGCGGGCGGGTGCGTGGTTCAGGGCCGGCCCAGGAGGTGGTGGTGGTGCGGGGCCGTCTCGCTCCCTGGGGCGCAGCTTTACGTCGTGGAAGCGGCGCTGCAACCCGAGCCTCACCCTTGCCACCGAGTGCATGTGGTCGACCGAAGTCGTTGGGATGCGCAAGACCGTCTCCCGGTGCAACACACCCGTCGCCATGTCGTACGAGCACGCCAGAGCCCGCTTCATGCCGCCCTCGGACCCCCCAACAAGAAGCGCGATGGGAGGCCGCCTGGCCTCGAAGAGTGTGACCGTCATACTCAGCGTATCAATCAGCGTAAAGGTCTTGAGCCCCCCTACCTGGCCATGCCCCTGGCGGCGGACCTCCTCGTAAGTCGGGTGGCTCCCCGCCGGACAGACACCCGGCCCGCCCGCCGCCTCGCAGCGGCCGCAGAGCAACGGGTCCTTCCCCTCGACCAGGTCCGTATCCCTCCAGCCCTCCACGGGATCAGCGAGTAGCAGGCCCTCGTTGTCGTAGTACGACTGCGACCGCTCCCTGCCGGCTGGCGTAGGGCCGTGGCGGGACAGGGGCGAGAAGTTGGGACTCCACCGCAAGCGCTCGCCCCGGAGTCTGGTGCCAAACAGCCGGCGCTCGATCTCGGCGAGGGGGACGTAGCCCTCGATGCCGAAGAGGCACGGCTCCACGCCCCACAGCTTGCCGCTATACAGATGCGGGATGAGAATGGGGGCGAGCAGGGGAAAGACGAGAGACAGAAGCACGAGGAAGATGCCGCCCGATTTCGCCCCCGGCAGGAACGTGAGGCCGATGCCGACGAGGAAAAGCGGGAGGGAGTACTTGGAGGCGGCCATGATGAGCCGCCGCTTCAGTGTGAGACGCCGCGCGGTCCGCACAGGGTGGAGCTGGTCCCACTGGATCAGCGCGCCCTTGAAGCCGTCAACGACGACGGTGTCGGCCTCGCCAATGCCGCAGATCTGGATGTCCGGGTAGATGTCCCAGAGGCGGGCGCTGAACTGGTCCGTCATCTCCTCCCAGGGCCGGTCCCCCTGCGGCCCCCCTTGTCTGGGCAGGAGCAGGATCAGGCGCTCCATGAGCCGGTCACCATCCTGGGGGAGCGACAGCCGGCCAAAGGCCTGAAAGGGCGAGTCGGTCGTGTCCACGGGCGGCCGCAGCCGCAGGATGCCCATGAGGATGTAGCTCAGGTCGCCGGCAAAACGCTTGCGCATGCCGACGCCACGGCGCGTGAGGCACTCCCAAGCGACGTTGACCAGCTCCAGGCGGCTGAGAGGGAGCGTGGAGAAGTGGTCGACGAGCTGGCGCGAGACGGGCCCGTCGCTCCACACCAGGGTGGGGAAGAACTGCTTAGGCACCGACTGCAGCTGCAGCGGCTTCTGGGGCGTGTAGCACACAGTAACCGAATGCCCCCTGCTCAGGAGGATCTCGGGAAGCGTCCATGCCCGCGATCCCCACTCTTTAATGGCTTTGTCATTGGCCTGCTTGCGGGTCAAGCCGTCGGCATGAGTGCTAGAACTGGGATTTCCGGCCATGACGACGACCCGCTCGGCCATGCGGATGACGTCGCTGATGCTATATGTCTGCCACGCCCATCAGGAAGTGAGATACCGCACCTGAAGAGGGGGAGAGAGAGGGCAACACGTACATCCTCGTTTTTCAGCTTCTGCACAAGATGCTCGTTTGTTTGGTCTATCATGGTCTCGTTTCCGTCGTCGTCGGCGAATCGGTCATGCGGCGTGCAAAGATGCGCCAGCCAGAAGGCGTCTGGGGCTCTCTCTTTGCGCTCTTCGGCCTTCTTTTTGCACTGCCGCGTCACCATCAAGGCGAGAGCCGAGAGCGTCTTGAGATCGGCACTCGCCACGTTGCCCCTCCCCGGCGCGCAGTTAAAATGCTCCGTCGTGTAGGCGATAAAGACGTATGACACGTCTTGGTCGGCCCGGACCGGTCGGACGTCGAACCCGAAGCCGTTGGTTCTTAGGAAACAGAGATAGCGCGGGCGCAGTGGCCGGTAGGACACGCCCGAAGAGAGCCATCGGGGATCGTAGAGGCGCTCGAGAGCGGCGACATCGCGGTTTTCCATGTGGTTCTTGGCGAGTAGGGGGTACTTGTAACCCTTGTAGTGGAAAGGGAGGTAGGAGTGGACGTCCTTGCTCAGGGGCTGCGACGTCTCCAAGGCCGAAATCAAGGCCTGGGCAATCAATCGGAATCGAGACAGCTGTCAGCACGTCCCTGCCGCCGGGCGATATTCAAAAACAGCAAGGTGCGCGAGAAAGGATAGGACGCAATTACTCACATAGAACAGAATTCCCACAGCAGCTACAGGCCACAAGCAAACGATGATGATCCACTCCGACTGATCGTATTCCGCTGTGTTCATATTGCTTCTCCGCGAGCGATGGATACCTTTGAACGGAAGATTTGCCATCCTCAAATACAGGGGCGACACGTTACGAATGACGGTCCGGTTCCAGGTGCCGTTGGCGGTGCTGCAGATGTCCTTGGGGGCCTGCACCAACAGACGCTCAAACCTGCCGTCGTCGGGGTTGATGGTGCATTCGTAGGGCTTGGTGTTTTCGCGCTTGATCCGCTCCATGCCGTCCACGCTGGTGAAGGGCTCTCTGGTCTCGTAGACGTACGCCGACGGGTAGTATAGATGCGGGCTGTCGAGCCGCCGGATGAGCTTCCAGGAGCCCACGGAGCTGAGGGCGCTGCCCAGGGCATCGCGCCACCCGCCTGCTTCTCCAAAGGCATCCCGCCGCGTGTGGTGCCCCTGTTCCTCATGTGAAGCCATTATTACTTACTTCGGATGAGGTGGGGCCGAGGGGACGGTAGTGGATGATCCTGTGGCTGATACTCCGTCCTTCTTCTCCTGCGACTGTTCCCCCTGCTTTTGCTGATTCTGATATTGGTGCTGCTGGTGCTGCTGGTCCTGGTGCTGCTGGTTCTGTTGGTGCAGGTGCAGGTGCTGATGCTGCTGCTTCTTTTGATGCTGCCGGGATAGATGAGACGGATGGAGGGTTTGGGACTGCGGGTACTGCTGGTGTTGCTGGTGTGGATGGGCCTGCTGGGGTTGCCTAGGGAAAGGATCAGGCTCGTCGTCGCCGTCTTCAAAAGGTCCGAGGGCGTCCTTGGTTCAGTGCGGTCAGCGTAACGCCACTACGCGCACCGGGTAGGTATGCACTACAGTCTCGGGAACGAGGTGAACTTACGCAAAGGTCGGCCAGCTCGTCCTGGTTTATACTGAAACTTCCGCCGTGGTTGTTCGGGTCGGCCTGGGGAGGCACGTCAGCGTTGATGCGTAATCCCCAAGTATCTACCTATTTAGGCAGGTATGCAAATAGGTGCAGTGGGCTGAGGGAGACCAAGTTACCATGAGGCAGTCGACTGTGTCAGTGGGTAGGGTAGGTAGTCGAGGCTTGCGTGAGAAAAGTGTTGCCAGAAAACGTCTTTGGACAACGGTTGCAGGAGACAGTCGTATTTCGATCGTCGGCCGTGCGTGGAAGAGGGAATTGGAAGCGTGACCGAGGAACTGAGTTTTTGGCAACTCCAGTCACGAAATTTAAATCCAGGCCTCCCATCCCCCCTTCCATTCTTGACTCGCGAGGTTCTCGATCTACATGTAAGACATCTCAGCTCATGCGGGGCGGCGGGCGCTGGTCTCGGCGCTCGCAGCCTGCCGTCGGCCCATTCGGTGGAAGCCGAGAGCACAAATGTGCCTTGAGGGACTTTTTGGTTTTCAAGTTTTTGCGCGGTCTCGAATGCTTGGCGCATCTTTAGGTGTGTGGGAAAAGACCAATGGGGATGTAATTTTTCAGCCCGCGGGCATGCCGAAGCCAACCTGGGAATCATGCTACGTAATGACCGCGCAGCTGAGGACGTCGAAGCTATCTTGTCACCGGGAAGTTCCGCCTCTTCACGAAGTAAGGTACTCAGCCAAAGCCGCACACGGCCGACGTAGAAGTGGAGGCCCTCCTTTCACGTTCACACCAAGCACAATCAAGGCAACCATCCTCCAGCATAGGCAAACCATAAGCGTCGCATCAAAAAGATGGGTGATACCGTACCGCAGGGTCTTCCCACCCCGTCAACTACCGGCCGCGAGAAATACTTGATCAGGTTCTTCGAATGGGAGAATGGCAAATTCAAGAAGGGAGGAATACACTCGATCGATGAGCTGGAAGGGCCGCAAAACTGGAATCTAAAGATTCTGTAAGTCAAGACCTCTTGCCCCTCTCTGGGCACATATACACCGCAATTACCAGTCGCACGGGTGTTAACCTGGGTGTCACGACTTCGTAGGTTCTGCCCGCGGGACTACGAAGATCAGTTTCCTCCAGGCGGCCTGGAGAAGCTCTGCGACATATTTGACATCCCACAGGAGTTCCGCTCGGAGAGAGGCGGCAATGTCTCATATTCCTTTGGCCAGAAGTCGCAGGAGGGAAGGAGCGTCAACGGTATGTATCAAGGATGCTTTGTGCTGTAGCCTTGATCTGTAAAGAATCGGGACCTTAACTGCCAACCCTAGCGATCTGGGCGCACTTCCTTGTGGCAAAACCATCAGGCGATGGAGTTAGCCACCATACGTGGAACAAACCAGGCATATGGCTTCGCTGGGTGCGCAACTACAAGGAGGCTACGGGCATCGAAGGAGCTCGGTCATCGACCGAAGTGCCGGCTTGGAGTGCCTCTCGAGTCACATTCATCATCTTCGACAGCCCGCCACACTTTGTCCGCCGAACCCTGGATAGCTTGCGAGCTCGCGGGGCATGGAGGGTTCCCACCAGAGAACCCCTGTGGCTCCTGGCTGAGTTTCTGCGGTGCTGGCACCAGACAGTCGACGAGGCAGCATGGAGCATCACGAAGCTAGCCAACGAGGTTGAGCAAACCACCTTCCAGGAAGCGGCAAAACTGCCTGATCCCACCGAGGAGCCGTTCACACCACTTCCCCTTTTCAAGGCCCACGTCGTAGCGAAGAACGGGATTTACAGCCTCGAGGCGCTGGACAGTGCACTGAAATGCATCGACAAGGCCGTCGACTACCACAATGATGTCCAGCCTAGGTCTCCCGATTGGGACGATGTGCACAAATCCCTATTGTATACGACCGATCTCTTCCATTCCACGAGGTATCGGATCAACAGCGTGAATGACCGGATGAAAAACGTTATCAACCTCGTAAGTACCGCCCCTGGCTCGCCAACTAGCAGCCCAACTCCATCAGTTTCGTCAGAGGCTAGGCAAAGCCAAAAAGAATGATGAAGGGGTCACAGGTTAATTCGGATCGACTATAGGTCTTCAATCTCCAGACGATGCGTGACAGCCGCATCATGCTGAAGGACAGCAAGGTACTCCGCGGCCACAGCCGGACGATGCGGGCCATCTCTCTCCTGACCATGACCTTTCTACCGTTCTCGGCCGTCTCAGCTGTCTTCGGCACTCAGTTTTTTGGGTACTACGCAGGGGTCGCCGAAGACGAGCCTCAGCGTTTTCAAGTAAATCCTGCTTTTTGGATCATGTTCCTTGTTGCCGTCCCTCTAACCGTCTTGGTAGTTGCTTGGTGGTACCTGTGGGAGCAGGGCTGCCGCTGCCGCTGGTGGAGCGAGAAGCGACGGCGCAAGGTTGATGCTGGTGCTGTAGATAGTTGGGTGTGATGGGGGTGGCGTGTCTGGCAGACTCATCTGGTACCAGAGCAAAATACCTACCTTCGCTATAACTAACAGTTTCGTCTGTACCTGAATGGCCCGTGCGGGGACACCCTCGCATCAACATCACCATTACCGGACCCGTGCACGGGCCACTCCCAACCTCTTACCAAACATTTCGGCAACCTCGCTCGACAATCACCATTGTCTTCATTAGCGTGTGGCAGGGAGTACTCAGTTTGTCCGACAGGCTATTTTTCTGGATAGAGGTTCTATATGTGCACGGGGCTTGTGGCTGTCATTTGAGATCTCCTCACTGGGGAAGGGGATCGAAGAGGGAGGGCTAGCTTAGGTTAGAATTGACGTGAAGAGCGCTGATGACCAACCTCCGTTCATAACGGCTGCGATAAATGGAGGACCTCCCTTTTTGACCCGTCTCGTGTTAATGCGGCGTAGTTGTCGAGACACGGGAAACGGAGGGGATGTGCGTGACAATACCTTTGCTAAAAACCCCACCTGGTTGTTTATGCAGTAGGCTGTAATGCCCAAGCGGATCTGACACCCAACTGGGCGATTATCGCCCCGATGCACACCTACAACGCCACACTCGGGGAACTTCATAAGGCGACGGGTGGAAATAACCCCCGTCCCTCAGCTCGCGCTCCCTTAATCCCTCCTTAGGAAACTTACCTGAACACTCCTACTGCTAGAGAACACTGCCTCAACATCACATCATCTATCACCATGGCCTCCGCAGCCGTCGTTCTCCCCCTACCGATCCCGTACTCATCTTAAAACACGCAGCCCCGAGCTTTCGGCGAGGGGCCCTCTATCATCAGTAACGGCAACGCCCACAACAGTAACAGGCGTCAAGACCCACCGCCTCCGGAGGGTACTTTCGACTGGAGCTCTTCAGACAGCTCCGAGACGTTCGATTGCTCGTATGAATGCTCTGGCTTCACTGTGGATACGGAGGAGGTGAAGACGGGGGAGGAAAAGTCTGAGGATGGCAGTACGTGGGATAATAAATAGGGTGATGAAAGTGGGCGGTATCATCGCCTTTGTACATATATTTTACGTGTTTGATCCAGGCTGCAGGGATGGACGGTGGGGAAGCCGAAGGTTTTACAAAGTTGCGCCACCAACAGAACTTGAAGGTTACCTAATATGTCATGTTTTTGCATGTCACTAGGGGGGCTACTCCCCAGATCAGAGGAGTTCTGTTGAACTGTGATAAGGCACCTCGTGCAGATTCATCTGGGGCGGGCCGAGGACGGTGATGACTCAGGATGCCCCGGGTTAGGCCCGAGGACAGAAAATTGAGCAAGCACTATTTGGACGGGTTATGGCTGGTGATTAAAAGAGGATACAAAAAGAATGTAATATTTCCAACGGAATGTACCTATTTCCAGGGTGCGTCACGTATCTTTGCGGGAAATTTGAGCCCTTTCGACACATGGAACAAAGTGCCATCGCGATCTGCCGGAACCTCGAGCCCAGCCGGTGTTGAGGGGCATCGCCTTGCCCAGCAGTAGCGACCCCGGCGAGGTACGCGTTATTTGCCACAGCTGCCGCGTGCTATATTTTGGGTTCCTCCTCGCGCCTTGCAACGGCCTCTAGGCTAGCGACATGAACGTCAGGCGGTCCTCGAACTCAGATCGCTGCACCGCTTCCTCTTCCAAGGGATCGAGCATAATTCCCGTCGACTCTAAATCTTTAATCTTCTTAATCAGGAGAACACAGTCGTCGACAAAATAGTAACCGACTGAGCTGTCGAAACAAGTCTTGGTATTCAAGAAAACGTTGTTTACCGTAGTGAGAAGAATCTGGGCTCACGAATTTTCCATTTTCGTAACTCGCCCAGGTGAATGGCTCAGGCTCAGCTCAGGATTTGATCAGGATTTGCTCAGGCTGCATCAACATCACCGGCTAGTGTCATAATAAGCCGCTTGAAAAAGCATAGAATGTTCTCCACTCCTTTTGAGCGCACATTTATTCTGCTGCGGTTAGTCCCTTCCGAGTACATATTTCTTTTGCTGTTAAACACCTCGGTCTGTCTCGCCAGATCCAGCCTCGTTGCAAAACTCTGGAGATTGATGCCAGTTTCCGGACTGAGCGACACTTTAGAATGCCAACCAACCAGGACCTTCAAAGATCTCCATCCACTCATCTAGTAAGAGCGGGATGCGCGATTTTTAAGTGGCTTCGCGAACCGCAGGACACCTTGTATTACCACTAATCTTCAACTTTAAAGACGACGCCTTCGGGGTAGGCTGACCCTAAGGGCGCTAAGAGAGGTCTGGGCAACACCAAACGTCGGACACACTTTAAAAACATAAGTGACTGATCTGCCACACTGCCAATAGGTGACAGCAATGGGAGACCTGAGCTGAGCCATAGGTGCATTTTTGCAGCTAACTTGGGTTTTATGCCTATAAAAGCAGGTCTTATTCCCCAGGTCTACGCAGAACCAACAGAACTTAACTCAACTTGTCCTCACTTCTTTTAACTTTAAATATAAATCCTCCACAGTATTTATGTTAATCGATCCCTGTCGTGAACAGCACTGCCTATAATAACTAATTTTAAGGCTCGCACCATCCCTGAGATATAGATTGTAAGGCTCAAACCTTATGCCACTACTAGAGCTTAGGTTTATCACATGTCCTTTATAGCAACCTGTACTGCCAATAAGACCCAGTTTAACGTTAAAGTGGTTTATAAGTATCACTTACTTAAAGCTTGCGCCTATTATAGTAAGTTTAACAAGGCTACTAAAGAGTAAATTAATAACAGCTTAAGGTCGCCTTAATTAAACCTGTTAAACTATATAACTATTACGTTATCAGAACCGTAACTAGTAATAAAGTTCTCTAAAGCCTAGCCTCCACTTCCAGCTTAGGAAAGGTCCTAACAGACCAGCTTTATAACTACCGATATAATAATACTACTTCTAACTAAGGCGTTATTACGTACGTGATTAATACTAGCATTAATAAGAAATATAAGTAGTTTAAGGGCCGTGCCTGTAAAGAGCTGATATTTATCACGCCTCTTTTTAAGGGAGTAGAAATAAGCGATAATAATGTCACTGGTTATAACACTTACTGTACTGGCATTATCAGATTAAAAGATTATAACATTATTAAAAAGGTTAAGATTATATATGTTAAGGTTCTTAATAATATTCCCTAGAGAGCTCTAGGATCAGGTGCTGTAAGTATTAATATAGCGATTATAATTAATTATGCTATTAGTGAATATTAAAGGTACAGAAAGCCTAATATTATTAATCTTAGCCTTAAAGGGCTAATAGATAACTTTTTTTAATAAGAAGATTACTGCTAAGGTCTAGGCCGGTGTGGTTATTTATATCATCCCGTAAATGCCAACTAAGATTACATTCTAGTAAGTTAACTTTAATCTTATATAATTATTTATCAGTACTTAACACTTATTATAATATAATATTAATATAATATCCCCTACTTAATCTCCTCTTACCTTTATTATTATTATATCTAACGTGAATGACAATATCGTATCTTTTAATTATTATAATGGGTGTAAGTAAGTACGGATGTCCACGTTAAAAGTTCTGTCCAGGCGCTAAAAACGCCACCCCTATTATTTACATATCACTCCTGATTCTCCTTCTTCCAGCCCTCTTTATCCTGTGCGGAGGACAATTTGTTGTAAGGGTGGTCCAAAGAAAAAATTACTATGGGAAATTCAGTCAAAACTGATAAGGAAATTCAACTCGACCTAGGACTGGTCGGTTCATTATCAAAAGTGGGTCTGCTCGGGCCCTTCCGCTCGG
>Ga0247780_1001397_pt1 | contig 14274 bp, 21 predicted proteins | sample UWRJL079202R5_FD_179927 | JGI IMG/M metagenome (GOLD analysis project Ga0247780, IMG submission 179927) | Plant litter microbial communities from Arlington Agricultural Research Station in Wisconsin, United States - UWRJ-L079-202R-5 | ecosystem: Environmental > Terrestrial > Plant litter >... | reverse complement strand
GGATTGGAATTAAATTCGTGGAGTTGTGGGCAATTGAAATAGGAGAGTTGGGTGGCGAGGGTGAGTCATTCTGACAAATCCAGTGGTCTAAAACGGGGTTGGTCTAAAAGCTGATCACCTGACTTAGCAGCTGATAGAAGGAATTTCTGGACTTTTCAAGGAAAGACAGCGTGCTTTACCAGATCTCAAATGGCCAGGAAGACTGTCTGAATCCAGAAGAGGAGAAAGAGTTATGGCGCCGTGACGGAAGATCCCACGACGCATTTCAGATTGGGTTGGTGCCAGACTGACGGCATCGCTATCGCAATCATTCGTTATCGGAGTCTTCGTTCGGCGCGTCGCTCAAGCCACCCCAGTCGCTGAATTCTTCGTCGGAGAGGTTCATTTCTATGGAGAATTAGTAGGGCAATTGATTGGGACTGTTTGGGGCTTACTGCAGCGATTGGGGTTGTTGCGTGGTTGCGTGGCTGCAAAGTGGTGGTTGTTGACAGTGATGTTGGTGATGGAGGCTTTTCCGCGGGGTTGATGATCTGTGGGTGCGGAGGTGACGTTCTGGCAGCTGCCAGAGATGCGCGGACATTGGGACAATGGTGGTGGTGTCCGAGGGTTAGGGTTATGTATGGCGGTTTTGGTGGGGCTACAGTACACGGGGACGTTGCCTACACTACTTGGATATGTTCTCAATTCATTTAGCTAGCAGCACCCTGGTTAGGCACCGGCCTTGCTCTAAAAAAGGGGGCGCCCTGGTTTGGCACTGGCCTTGCTCTAAAAAAGGAGATGGCACTAGTAGCACTAGCAGACAGCATCCAGAAAACAGTCCAGACAATAGACCGGCCTCAGCTGCGCACTTATAAGACCATGTCTCCTGCCATAATACAGCTTCTCTCCATTAGCTAAGTCAGCTAAGTCAACCCGCAACATCTCTCTTTCCTGCCATTATCAGTCAGTCAACTAAATCGACATCACTCTCCATCCATCAGTCAGCCAAGTCAGCTAAGTCCGCCAAGTCGGCCAAGTCGGCCAAGTCAACCCGCAACATCTCTCTTTCCTGCCATCATGCACGTTATTCAAACTCAACTTATGTACGTACATCTCATCATACCCTTAATCATGTTTGCTAACTTGACTTAGCAATGTCGAGCAGGTGTGGGCGGGTGACCTGTTCATACCTGGCCCTGCACCTGCCGATGTCCCCCGCCCTCATGCCCGTGGATTGTGGCACACAGTCGATACAGCAATTAACGAATGCCACTGTCCAAAGGAGATGCATGGCTTGTGGTTGCATGTGGAGGAGGAGGACGAGGAAGAGGAGGACGAGGAGGAGGCTAGGAGGGCGAAGGGGGAGCGGATTGTGAGTATGAGGATGAGAGTTCGTACAGGGGCGAGGATGAGAATTATTAGAAGGAAGCGGTTGTGACGCAGACAATAGGAGGCGCTGGGAGCGCAGTCCCAACGTCCAGCAATCCCTCCAAGCGCCGTACGAAGCCTCGAGACATATCATATTCTGCACTTTCATCGATAACAATCACATCCAGTAGGAGATCAAAGTGCCTCCCATGGTCCCCATGTGTCAGAAGCACGGCACTCTTGGTTGCAACAGTGTGATTGTATTTCTTGTGTGGCTCTCTGGCTTTGATAGAGAGCCTATTATTACAGTTGTGAATAGTGGCAAATGGTGTGGCAATTGTACGTCAGGCGGGAGGTCGTCGACCACGGCGTGCAGGAGCCGTGTCGTCTCTTCGCTTTCCAGGGGCTTGCCGGCCCATTCCCGCGCTGAGCGCTCGCTGCCCCACGCCTCATAGTCCTCCCAGGTGGTGAAGGCCGGCGTGGGCTTCCCGTTGCGGTGGACGACGCTGAGCATGCGAAACGTGTCGCCATCGCTGAATGCCTCGGACGGATACCCGGACGGAATCAATGGCGGGTGCTCCGCGTCGGGGTCGAACGCCACCTCCCAATCCAGCTGGTCTGAGTCGCCGGCATGGTGAAAACCGCCGGTGCCCCAGGGAATGAACCCGAACCAGCGGCCCTGCCGCAAGAACTTGCTGCCGGGTGACTACGACTATGACATGATGCTGCTCGACTGAAGGCTTGATGGAGATGGGAAGACGGTGAGGAGGAGATTCCGCTTTGGAGACCTTTAGGCAAAAGTGGACACAAAGGAGTCTCAGCGGGACAAAGAACCTCAGCAGGACAAAGAACCTCAGCGGGACAAGGAGCCTCAGCGGGGCCAGTTTCAAACGCCTCAGTCATGCGCTCACAAATTTGAAGAGCTCTGGGTTGTAAAGGGGGCCTGGCGTTTGGGGTGGGCCAAAGGAGATGGCGTGGTTGATAACACGCAACGGTCAGATATCAACATTGACATTGATGCACGTCCTTCCAACATCTCAGAATATTGCCAACCGCACACGCAACCAGCAGTTACCCTGGGCTGGAAAAATGAAAAGGGAGAGGCCAACGAGTCGAGGATCGCTGAGCTTGTTAAATTGGAGGCGCGTCTGGCCAGATGTGCGGAAGCGCATCACAGCAAGAGGCGTCTTGTGTGGAGCTTTCGGCTTGTGTCCGATGCAAAAGATGGATGATGGGCGCGATAATGAGTGTGTTGTGCTGTTTTCTGCATTCGTAGATGGGCAGCTGCAGCTTGCAAAGGCACGAGATGCGCATGCTACGTGGTGCTACGAAGCCGGGCACGGCAGCCTGGATCCTCTAGCTGCGCGGCATAACGACGGAGCGGTCCCGTGAACTGAGGCGGGAGCAATAGATCGGATTGCCAACCAAATTTTAGTCTACTGCGGCGAGCGGGAAGTCCAGACCGAGACAATTGACTGGTTTCTTTATCACCATACGGTTTCACGGCACGGCGTGAGAAGCCAGAATATGAGGAGAGAGAAAAGGTCGAGCATCGCTTCTCTACCTTTTTAACAGCATTCTGCTCTTCACAGCCGGTCAACCTTAACTCGGGCGATATGATGGTGGTCAGAGATAACAGACAGCCGATTCTTGGTATGTGCTCGATTTGCCATTGGGGGATGCCTAAATGGAGGAAAGTTGTCACAGAATCCAGGCCTCGCGATAGCCTCCAATTGTGGTGATCTCACCACAATTGCTAGCGCCAGCCACCAGAAGAGTGGTGATATCAACACTCCAGCCAGCGATTCAGAAGGCCCACTGCAAGGAATTATATAGAGGCCTTCCACAGCTCAATCCAAAGAACAGAGCAATTCACTCCATCATTGAAGCCTTCGATTCCACTACGTGTCACACTCAGGCCTCCAAAACTCAATTGGAGTAAGTTACAAAAATTGGACAGGTTGCATAAAGGGAATGAGTTACAAAATTTAACGGGTTATATAAAATCGAAATGCATCTCTTTTAGCGATATCTCTCTTCTTCTGTCTCTGTCCTCAATGTGGCGATGCGACACAGGTGGCCGGTTGTATGCTTTATTTCCGCTGTTTCTTCTTTTGTGCCCCTCGACCCGTCCGCATCCGGACAGAGTAAGATCAATCGTTTTGCATACATAAAGGCGAATCGAAATCCCATCATCGACCTCCATCGGCAATTGACAGCTTCTGTGCAACCTCGGCACTCTTGCCAATTTCAATTGTTGCAACCTGCCCGGCCACGTCTCTGATGCGGCCGCCCGCTTGAAAATTCTGACATTTTGACTCTTCAGTCTCGCTCTTTATCATCATGCCAACACCCTCTGGCTCCAGCATGTCCGACATCCTTTCGTGGCTCGATGAGGTCCCTCTCCGTCATCGCCTAAGGTCTACTCACCAAAGGCCTGCTAAACGCAGAAGGATGAGCGCTACGCCTTCGAAGCGGCCAGCCTCTGGAGGTCTGGCCTCCGAGTCTCCAGCCACCGGAGACCCACTTAAACGGCCGAGGCGGGGCTCTTCTTTACACCCGCTCTCTCTCCCTCCCTCTCTGCCTCCTTCTGGCTCCTCGCAACGTTCCAAAAGCCCGACAAAAAGTGTCGCTGACCTGGGGCGGTTCGCTCTCCCTGTGGAGGACCAGCCTCCGCTTCCAACCGTTAGGCTTCCCGATCCCATCCGCAGTTTGGATACCACCCTCACCAAGATATCCAGGGGTGTGGGCATCTACCCTTTGTCTCTTAAGGTATGTCCTTACCCTGCAGAAGGATGTAGTTAACGCTTGGCAGTATGAGATTGTTGCTACTCAAGCTGACCCTGACGATATCTTGGAACGAGACTTTGCAGACCATGGGAGCGCAGAACCAGCGCGAGACACATTTACCAGCCTTCAAAAAATCGTGGCAGCCACAGGGTGGAGCATCCGTTGGGGGCGATCCGAGGCAGCGTGGAACAACTATGTGCACACGCCTATGCTGGAAACAGCCTTAGCGGATGTCGAGTTTGTGCAAGCCGAGTTAATGTATCTCTCCTTTCCACCTCTCCTCTTAATCTCTGCTAATGCATACTTAGAACGACCGTGTCGATCCTCCCCGTTTTTCTGCCAAAAGTGCACCTGGGACCTGCATCGTTAGTCGAAGCCGTCTCCAAGGCCAAGATAGTCGATTACGCGCTTGTCCTGCAGCCTATAACAGGCTGGTAATCTGAGACGAATCTGGGCGCAAGAAATTTCCTTTTTCATTCGTGGTCCTGAGTTGGGGTGAGCTGGGGTGAGCTGCAGCTGATTTGTCCAGAGCTTTTCCTGATTCTTCCCTGTGTAGGTGATCCCATATGCCGCCGCTGCACAGCCTCAGAGGCCCGTTTTCAGTCCCCCCGGCTAAAGTTCCCTTTCGATGTCCTCCGCAGTATCCGCATTTCTGGCATATACTGGTACACGTTGTAGGATAGTACGTGGCAACCTGGTCTAATTCCTGGGATAGTACATAGTATCCTGGTACCAAAACTAGGATGGTATTAAGTATACCAGTATATTTAGCATTGCACATAATATACCAGTATATAGTGTACTAACCTAGAGTATACTGGTACGTAACATATCAGCTTAGACTATACCAGTGCATACTATCCCGATTTAGAACATGCTAGTACATAGTTATTGGAATATGGCCCTGCAGCAGCCACCCTGTGGCTGCTCTCAATCCCCCGCACCACCAGGGCGTGTGCCCCACTGAAGATTCCAGAGACTTCAGGAAACACTGCACTAACACACACCTTTCCTTCTGTAGTTTCGTTACCCTCAGAACTCTTCACCCGTGGAAGGCTCTGGAAGAGCCTTTCACAACTACAAGAATCTCTCCTCTCTCCTGTAGCTAGTTCTTCCCTTCAAGTAAGCATCAAGAAATACACCTTGTCTCTTTACTTCCTTTGGCATCTTACCAAGCCCTGCCATAGTACCTTGCAGTGGCAAGCCACTGCAACCTCTGTGCAGGCACTCTTCGATAGACCTGTCAGAGCACAAACCTCGACAGGTTATGAGCCCGGGTCTTCACACTCTGAAGTACTCGATCTCGCTCCCTGGGTCATTACTACTGCCCTGAAGCCCATGGAACTTCCAGAGGCCCTCGGAGCACCTCGACCTACCTAGTTCCTCTCTCTGGAGCCGGCACTGCCTCCCCTGAAGCCCTGCAAATCCAGGCAAACCACGACCTCCATCTTTGCCTTTCGGAGCCTACCCGGCTCCCTCAAGCCCGCAACCACTGAATCCTTAGTGATCCGCAGCACTCCCACGAGTCTCGCAGGTCCGCCAGTAACCATGTCAAACTCCGGAGACTTCGAGATGACCCCCGTGGACCAACAGCAGGCCTTCAACACACAGGTCTATCCACAAGCCCAACAAGGGCACCCGCAGGCCTTTCCTCCAGCCCACACAGCTCCGAAAGCTGTGATCCAAAGCCTCTAGCAGAAAGTCAACCAGCTCGCAAGCCAACTTCAACGTCTACTGGAAGAGAGGGCCTCAACCACTCCTTCGGGGGCTTCCACTAGAACCCTAGGGGGCTCAACACGACCTTCCGATGACTTCAGCTCCCTCACGGTCAGAGAATTCGCCAAACAGTCTCTAACTCTCACTCAAAAACAGCGACTCTTAGGGCCTGAGAATTATCAGCAGTGGATTCAGGCCCTCTCTATTCAGTTCGGAGCTCTTCAAATCTCCGAACTTCTTAAGGACCTTGATCAAGCTGTGGCACGCACAATCGAAAGCTTCATCGCCGAGAAAGAGTGTGTTCTTCTGTTTCAACGTTGGTAGCCCTAGGACTTCCCCCGGTGACCTCTAAATACTGCGTACAATGGAGTAATTTCATTCCTCCGTTGTTGTGGCCTGGAATGGGCCACGCAGTAGTTCCAATAGAATTCCAGCGATCAGACCGATCGTTGAAATGACCCCACAGCCGTCGAAAGCGCTATTTCTGATCAGATGTCGCTGCCTCTGAGGCTTTCTTTGTGAGCTTGATTGTACGGCCGCTGCGAGTCTTTCTCACAGGCATCCCGGGGACCAAATCCGTTTCCGCCACACGTTTTTTGGTGACAGCACCTGCCATAGCCCGCTTTCTTGACTGCGTAACTGTTGCAGCAACCTCTGGCTCCGGGACTGCGGCCCCGGCGCGCTTCCGCGGAGCTCTGGTCCTGGCCGGGATGCGTGGAGCCGTTGAGATCAATCGGAGGCCTAATAAGCAGATCGTTGATATCGGGAAACTCGCCGCTATTAGCTGGGCTCGATAGAGCCGTAATGGGGTCGCTGTACGACCGGCTAGGGCGTGGGGATTGGCCTACACGGCCAGCCATGGCTGCGACCGCCAAGGAAGGCATCGGTTGGACGGCGCAAGGGCAGGGGATGCTTCTGAAGGTTCCACAGCACTCTAAAATGGTCAAATTAGCTTCAGAAACGTGTCAGAGCCACACAACTAACCGTGGTTGATGACGAGGCGCCTTTGGGATGTCGGGGAATGGAAGATTATGGCAGGTTTGCGACCGCGGTCAATGATATTCATCGGTGGGGCACTGAACCACCAAAATAACCCTAACCCTGCCCTATCTAGTCGCCCCACCCACTCCCTTTCGTCTCGCACACTGCATGCTGACGGCCCAGACGTCCCTCTCACTGGTCGAGCACTCCCCCAGCGTCCACCGAATTCCACATTCATGTTGATGAGCGGCGTCCCCATTTGTCTCTGCGTCCCGTTCAACTATCTTCGCTGCGCCATGAACGCTTTGGTGATCTACCAGAACGTCACACAGCGGGATACATTCACCCCTTCCATTTGGGTCACTTCAATACTCGACATCACAGCACACGCATATGCCTCTCTGATGGTCGTATTCTTCGTGCTTGCTATAGTTCTCATCCCCCCCTGTTATCCTAGGCCTAAGTTGGAATGTGGTTCCTTTCCTGATAGGGGTGGTGTATGTTGTGTTGAAGGCCGGGCTAGGGGAGATGGGGAACATGGACAAGGCGGTGGTTGGGTTGCTTATTGCCGGACATGTGCCGCAGATGGCGATGGTGGCAGCTGTGAGGTGGTATGTCAACCCGAGGGTGTATCGAGCGTGGCTAGAGACTTATGCCCCTGATTGGGAGCCTGGGAAGACGGATTGGATGTTGAAGGTGGTGGTGAAGGTGACGGAATGGGCGGGCAGGATTGGGGAATAGTTATGAGGCGTCTGCGTGAGTGACCTGAGGGTGTCTGTTCCTCAACTGTTATCTCAATACCAGAACCCTTCGGCATACACATCCTCAATGAACTTGGATCTAGAACCTGATCCCACAGATATTGCAAGTTACCGTGAGTGTATGTTCGAAGTTGATGCCAGTCTCCTGACACTTTCCAAGTCAACCCTTCATGTCCCGGGCAGGGACCCACCAGCTAGGGGGGTGCTTCCGCAATGGATGGGTAGGCGAACGAATACCTCCTTGGCGATGCATGCTCCTTCCACCAAGTCCAAGTTTTCATCAGCGCAAATGCGACTGCCCAGCATCAATGGGTGTTCACGGCAGCTGCGATTACTGGAGCTGCTGGCCCATTGACTTCGTCTCGCTGGCCGCTCGTCCCAACCTCTTCTTCTATTCTTCCTCATGCTCCAGTCAACAACACTGCGACAGCTTGAAAAGCAAAAAAAACCAACAACATGGAGTTCAAGGACTGCGGTCCTATCTTTGCGATTTTCGACTTGGCCTTTGACTTTGTCCGTGCCATCTTCCCTTCATGGTTCCCTCACGTCCACCCCGCCGAAGCTGTTCTTGAACGGATTCGTGTGGAGCTGACTGGACTTCGCACCGGCACGCGTAATGTCGAGCGGAAGATCGAGACGATGAGGAATGTGATTCAGGCCCCTGAGCCAGTTCCACAGGAGTCGCTCTCTGAGCTCTTGGTGGGTGTGAAGACAGAACTGCAAGCCAACCAGCAAGCTCTTCTCGAACAGACCACTGAGCTCCTGGCCTTGAGGAACGAACTACGTGCAGCTCGGGAAAGCCAGGATCGGAACGCAAAGCAGATGATCGAAGTGCTCGGCGAGATGCGGGACGCCCTCAGCAAGCTCCCAGAACCTGTTTCTGCCTTTCCTAAAGCCCCGGGACAAGGGATGCATGGGCCTTCCAGCGACTCGCAGGGGAGTCGCTGATGTAGCCGCTGGCTAGGGCGCCAGCCTTCCACCGCTTCCCGAGGAGTGGTGGGGGTCTCTCGCAAGAGGGCCCCCCCCCAGCGATCGGCTCACACCTTATCGTGGTGCTGGGGTTTAGTACCCTTTTCCAGGGGAAGCCAAGATGAGCTGCCTTCTGTAAGTCACGCATCCTGCATTTCGTCCCATGCTTTTTGGCTCCGCCAGACTGGAGATACCTTGTCCTCCACACTTGATATGCCTCACAGGAGACCCCAGCGCCAATCACCTCCCGCGAACCCGCCCCAAACCTCCTCTGGGCTCCGTTGCTCAGGCTCCACACGACCTTTCGACCTCCCTCCTGCGCTCTCTGCCCACAAACTCCTCGGGTTCATCCTCAACTCTCCTCTCCCCCGTCACCGTTGAGCCCCACGACCACAACATTGTCTCCTCTCTCCGAACGAAGACGCCAGCCTCGAGGTCGATTCCCATGCAGACGATCACAACTGGAAGTGGTGACCGCTTGGCGCCCCGAGATACATGCAGGGTGGGGGAAGGCAGAACAGTTGAGTGGATGCTCGGGAAGCCTGGGGACAAAAGTTGAGAGGCCGGGGGCCAAATGCGCTAATGTATTCACACAATTTAGGTAGTGTAGTACTAGGTATTCTTTTAAGGGGAAATGTCATATTTCGGGTCCACCAGTTTCTCTTGCGTGTGAGTTGAACTGTCAAGCCCTGCGAAGCCATCGTTGCCATCGATCCCATCGTAGCTCTCCAAAAACAAATGTCCCCTCAATTATATTCGTAGAGGTTGTGTCCCCCGCTGTCCATTCTCTGCAGACCACCCCTGCCGCACAGATGTCCCGTCGCCACGCTACTACTCCGTCGCCATACTCACTTACAAGGTTGTACCATTCTAGGTCTTGCGGAGATCGGCACCGCCCAAGTTTATGCCACCGAGCGATCTCGACAACCCAGTTCTCCATGGGCTTTTGCACAGCGTACCTCGAACGATCCGGGGTGATCCGTACCTGGTAGTCGGTAAAGCAAAGGGGGCAAGAAGTAGGTTGTCCAGAGGTTGTCGTGAAACGTATTGCCGAGTCTCGATCATTGGCTGGCTCAGAGATGCTGGGTGCTGCTGGTGGACGGTCTTCAGTGATGCGAAGATGAGGGCATACCAGAAGGTGCCCATAGTTTTCGAGACATTCCATCAACAACGCCTTTTCTCCTTTTTTTCTGGACCTTCGAAATGTCATGTTCCCGTGTAGGTAGAGGCTATCGTTGATGATCTTGGCGCTCCAAGAACGTATAATGTCAACCCCATATAGAGGATCGCCGAAATGCCTAGTTGCCGCAATATCATGTACAGATGGACCGTGGGAGGGCCCATAGAGGTGGCGGTTGGTGACAAGCTGGGCTAGGGAATACGTAAGGTTGAACCCATAGTCCGGGACGTAATCGCTCATCAGGTATTTGATGCCCGGAGCTATTTTCCAACAAGGTCCGTCGAGCACTGTGATCCCAGAACTTGAAGACCGTATTAGGCGCCGCCACCGATGGAGGCGGGCGCAATCGTGGCAAAAATAGAGGCCTGGGATGTCTTGCTCGAGCCACTGGAGTAATGTTGCTCTGGCGGAGTCAGATAGCTGGGGTTGCATGGGGAAGAATTGAGCAAAGAGTATGCGGCAGGTCAGGGCGAATGCGATGATGGATTCTGGTGAAAGGAATTCCAAGACGATCCAGACAAGCTCGGCGGGGAGATTTAGCGTGCATCTCTTCTGTTTGGACGACCTCCTCCGCCATGGAAGTAGTCGTCGAAGGCACGCAGGTATGTTGTCCATTGACTGATACGGAGCCTTATCGGGGCAGCGTTTGTTGATAGGATGGGAATTCCTGGCGTGAGCTGAACTGAAGGGAATATGCCGTGGTGAGCCTTGCAGTTCGATGCGTCGCTTCTTGCAGTGGGAGGTGTCAGGGCTGCGTGTCGCTAATTTGGGGCTTGTGGGCCTGTTCCACAGTGGGCCCAGGGCTGTAGGGCTGGCACCATGCTTGGGTTAGGGTTCTTTGTCAGGCAGTTGTGGCGGGCGTAATAGGCGCCCGAGAGGACGATGGAGCCGTTTCCGGAGGTGATGCTCCAGGCTGCGGCGTCGTGGAAGCCGAAACGGATGGCGCCACGTGCGAGGTTGGTGCCACAAGCAAGTTCGTAGTCTTGAACGCTATGGCGCGATTTTTCTTCTACGACAGCCTCTGGCTCGATTGCTTGTATGATCTCAGAAATACGCCGCTGAGAATCTTTCATTAACGCGGCCTTGGCTCTAGCGGTTTATCGGTCTCGCGTTGAGAGATCTGACAGAAATTGGGCTATAAGGTTTTCGCTGCGAGTGGAATCCCTATCCGAATCCAGAGTATTGTTGATCTAGGGTGAGCAGTGGGGTTGATGATCATTGAAAAGTAGCGGCCTTTATCGTCAAGATGCTTCGGCGCTGTATCATCCAACTGGGATGAGAGCTCAGTAGGGACATCCGAAGAGTCATCTCGCTGATCCCAAAGACTGTCCTCATCACTGGGTGATGTCGAATCGCTTAGTGGTGAGCGTGTCCAGTGAAGTTCTATCGGGCTTGGTTCAAAATCTGATGCTGAGAGGTCGATTTGGTTGGCATCATCTAAATCCGTTGAATCGTGGACGGGGCACAGGTACCTCTAGATTGTAATGTCATTCCCATGCATTGTAAAATCGGCGTATTACAACTCGCAAGCTAGAGGGAGTTGGTAGTTCATTCTCTTCGTCAACCTTGCCTTTCATACCGAGGCACAGAGTTTCAGCGAAATGCTTCATCACCTGCATATCCCGAGGATGAGAAGGTCCATATTTGTTTACATATCTAAAGAACGTTAAATCTCGGTATTATAACGTGCACGGTCTTAACTTAGGAATACCACACTACAAGTACTCGTGAATATTCACTTTTACTCTTAGGCCTCAAATTCCTTCGAATAGCTTGAGGGTTGATCTTAGAGCGGTCCACTGTAAGGCCTCTCCTTTCAGCCCGTTTAATAACAGTATTTGCTAAATCTGACGTCCTTAGTTCCAGTTCCATGCTGAATCATAGCATTTTGTCGAGATGTGTTAATGGATTCAGGACTGAACAACCGTGTTACGACCTAGCCCTCAGGGCACCGGAGGTGTTCTGAAGGAGACAGGGCGTAGGGATGGACTCCCAAAGGCTTGAGGGGCAAGATGACTGGATGAAGGCTAGCACAACTCTTCGGGGGCAACTGCACTGTCACACAGGTCGTTGATCAAGAGGTTCCAAACAGTAGATCAATATTGAGATGCAGTGAATTGCTAGCGTGAGGAACCAAGAAGTTCCTCACTCCATCGTGGGCACGATGATGGTATCTATACTACTGGGGATCGAGTAACTTGTACCGGCCCCTGTGGCTGTTGGAGTGAGTTCCGACAGAGGTAGTGGAGCGCAGAGGCCACAGTGCGGGTTACGTCGCACTGTCTTCCGTACTGTTGCTCCTGCGGGGTGAGTCGGGCCGCGCCGACCCATCTGGTGGCCAGGTCGTCACAAACAGGAGGAGTGTTTGTAGGAGGTGTAAGCGCGAGACTTGGAGGATAGAAATCTCCAACGCTTAGGTAAGTAATACGAACACAAGACTGTTGGTTTCAAAAGTGGGACACATTTTGGCCATCTTTATATATGGGACCAGTTCTGGGCCCTCTCGGCTAGAGTTGAAGTGATTCTGCGCAGCCTGCCATAAATGGTAATTAGGGTGAGCAAAGGTGAGCCAGCCTGAGCAAATCCTGAGCAGGGACTGAGCCGAGCCTGAGCCAGGGTGAGCAACGTCGCGTGTTCAAGATACGAAAAAGGAAATTTGGTGTGCCCAGATTCGTCGCACATTACAGGCCCTACCGACAGCCCGCCGATAACGTACCAGACACTTCTGCGCAGCTTGCCTATCGATCAGTACGCTTTAAGCCAGACTGATTACGGCCCCTTGTGCTACTTCCCCGCGCCCATCGCCATCGAGACTAAGACAAACAGTGGCGACTTAGAGGAGGCGAAGATCCAGCTTGGCGTGTGGGTGGCGGCGTGGTTTCAGCGCATGCGGTTGCTCTTCCCACAAGACTACCAGACTATGCCGGTGCCACTGCTTGTCGCGCGGGCAGAGAGCTGGATGGCCTATTATGCTTGCGAGCGCGAGAAATTGTACGTTGACTTCTCTCTTTTTTACTTTGAACTTTGCGTTGCTCTGGCTGACCAAGCCCGTGCAGAGTATCTACGGCCCCGTTATGATCGGTAATACCTTAACCCTAGCCAGCATCTACAAGCTGCTAGCCAGCCTTAAGGCCATCGGGCGATGGGTGGCAACAGAATTCAAGGAGTGGTTCGAAGGGAGCAGCGAGAGAAACATGTAGACTTTGAGAGCATACAACTAGCTGAACAATACCGAAAAGTCGAGCCAAATACCAAAGATGGGAGCTATCTACAGAGGATTCACGCGGGTGCTTGCCTATCTAGGCGAAGAAGTGGTCGGCAAACCATCGGGCAGGTTTCCAGTCTGTCGAGCATTCGAAACCCTTGGTGAGGACGAGTCCATCCAAGATTTGCTCAAGTACCGGTACTTTACCCGTGTCTGGATAATCCAAGAGCTGGTTCTCCCGCGGCAAATCGTGTTTACCTTCCGAGGGAGCGAATATTGGGTGGACAGAGCAACAACAGCAAAGATCAGCTGGCCTGTTTGTTTGAAGGCCTCCTTAAAATCAAGGACGAGTCTGGAGTTGTTGCCTTATCCAGTGGCATTTGATGATGTTTTGAAAGTCGAGTCGGCGGAGGAGGAGCCATCTAATCCCGTGCAATGGCTTCAGGATCATTTGGCTGGGCAATCTCTCACCGCCGTCGGACTTTTGGATGCAATGAAGAAGACCTGGCCATCAAGTGCAACCGATATTCGAGACAAAGTCTTTGGTATCCTAGGCCTGTTGGACCGCGTCCGATCATGCATTCTTGCGTCCCAACTACGCCGCCAGCGCCATGCATATATTCACCGGCCTTACTACGCACTGCATACTCAATCTACAACATGCGAACACATTTCTGGTCAACTCCATTGGCATCAAGGGCTGGAACAAGCAGCCCTCCTGGGCTCCCAACTAGACGGTAACCGATAGATGGCCGCTTCGTAGGACATGGAACTTTCCAACTTGGACCTTGGAGACGGATGAGCTGAGCCACGTGGAAACCAACCGGCATACGCGACGGATATCCGCCCGATACTGCCTTGTTTTCTCGCCACGCTACACTGGGTCAGTGGATCAACATGGAGGACTGCATTTATATCTCCTCCATATCTGCTCTCTTGAGCGTTTGGCCCCTCGTACCACAGCAACACCCACCGTGTTTCGAACACAATTGGGAAAATATGCCATGTTTCTAGAATCGGACGCTCCACTCGACAAAGTCGTTGATGCCGAGTCTGATCACCTGTTTTATATCGATGCTCACCTCTTTTTCATCGTGCGAAAAACCGATGAAGAAAACTATCGCATTGTTACGCACGTCAGAAGAGTATTCCTGATGGCAAGCCCCCTTGAGGACGGAAACCAACGGACAGGACCGAGCTGCTGTCAGAATCTAGCACTCATGGCCAATTGTGGTGATTGTTGTGTATTGTTGTTGTTCTGTGGAAGAGAATCTCTGGCCTGCAGGGTCCCCTATTGCCAAGCCGGCTACTTCCGCGAATGGCTC
>Ga0247780_1001396_pt1 | contig 14285 bp, 9 predicted proteins | sample UWRJL079202R5_FD_179927 | JGI IMG/M metagenome (GOLD analysis project Ga0247780, IMG submission 179927) | Plant litter microbial communities from Arlington Agricultural Research Station in Wisconsin, United States - UWRJ-L079-202R-5 | ecosystem: Environmental > Terrestrial > Plant litter >... | reverse complement strand
ACTCCTAAGCGACAACCCCTTCATTTCCAACCACCACCATTCCCCCAGTTTTGCCCCAAACCACACCAAACTTTCAGGATGGCTAGTGTTGATGAAGCCAATATCGCGTCTGCAATTGAAGTCGTTGTAAATGGCGGAACGTAGCGCGCCGCAGCGGCGTTATACCAAGTCCATCCCTTAACCCTGAGTCGGCGCTTACGCGGCACTACCTCCGCCAGAGCCAGCAAGGTAGACCGTATGAGGCTATCCCCAGTACAGGAGAGATTCCTAGTCGACTGGAGCCTTCAAGAAGAAGCCGCTGGGCGCGCGCCAAGCAAAGCCCAACTCTCCAGAATGGCTTTATTAATACTGGCTGAGGGAGACGATCAAAGGCCAGTTGGCTACCGCTGGGTAAACTGCTTTCTACGCTGCTATAATCGTGTGAAAACGAAGCCATTGGCGCCGTTAGATACGGCTCGTACGAGTGGATCTACGAAGGCCGCATATGAGGATTTCTACTAGCGTTTGAAGACTTAGTTGGATGCCAAAAATATCCCTCCTTGGAATATCACCAATATGGACAAACACGGCATACAGGAGGTCCAGACTCGCGCTAGGACCGTTATAAGTGATTCTGCTACTAGTAGATCCCTTATAACGTCTTCTGAGAGTAAGACTTAGGTGTCTGTTATCAAAGCGGCTACTGCAGATGGAAGAAGACTTACACCAGCTATCGTCTTTAAGGGGGCTACGTTATAAGGTTAATGGTACCTTAAGTGGCTTAAAAATTAAGTTAAACTTTGTGATTAGAAGTATGACCACTCACTTACAGGGTGGAGTAACGGTATTATTACGTTAAAATGGCTAAAGGAAATCTATCTGCTGGAAACTAAGCCCCTGAACCCCTTGGAATGGCGCCTCCTTATTATAAACGGCCATACCAGTCACATAACTGATAATTTCCTATATACCGCTTACTTAAATAGGGTTTTTATACTCTTTTTGCCACCTTACACCTCCTATAAGACTTAGCCCCTAAATTAGAGCGTTTTCTTGGCTCTGAAGAACTATTTTAGGCAAAATACGAAGGCCCTCGCCCACTACAGAAACTCCACTCTGGCTAATAAATAACGATTCTTACTCTGTTACAGAGACTCCTCCAGGCGTGGCTGTAGCCTTTAGAATATAAGGAGTGGCTTTAAAAAGACTGGTATCTAGCCTTTCTGCCCTTATGTGGTCACAGATAACCCTAAGGCACTAGTTAGGGACGCCCCCCCCCTGTTAAGCGTACCCCTACCCCTGATATCTACCCCCTTCCAGACCCTACGGTTTTTAAGACTCCCAGGAATAGTTAGGACGTTCGTACAGCCTTGACTAGGGTTATAGGTAACGTTAGCCTTAGTAATCGCACAGTCAGGGCCCTCCTTTATAAGGTAGAAAAGGCACTTAACGAAGGCAACGCAAAGAGGGCTGGTTTAGAGGTGGAAAACGACCGTTTGGTGGAGGATTCACGTGCCGTGGAGCCCCATACCAGAAAGAGGGTCCATGAGGCTGGCAACGATAAGTTTACGCGAATCGTGGATATTATCAAGGCCGAGGAAGCGGCTCACAAGACCCCTAAGCGAAGGAGGGTGGTTAGGCGCACGGACCCAGGGCCAGTGGTTGAGGAGGTTCATGATATGATTGTTCATGGCCTGGATAGGCTTCATGGGATCGAGGAGGTGTAGAAAACATCTTGTTTGGTAGGATTTACTATAGAAATGGATGTGTTGTGGCATGGTGACGATTGGGGGTGCCCGTGCAGATCATGTTGCAAAGTCAGGTCGTTGCATGATTAGGTAAGCCTTTCTATGAGACATCTTTGAGAGCCTGCTCAGAGTGAGATCTCTTCGGCGCTGCCAGGGCAAGCCACGAAGCGAAGTAAGGATCGGATTCGGCGGAAGTGGAAGGCGCTCGCGTGCGCCTGGACCGTACGTCGCTGATGTCGTAAAACGAGGTCATTTCAACTGCGCTTTTCCTCACGCGACCAAGCAATCTTGGGTCCCTGAACTCTCTTTTTTTCCGAATCACCCTGAAAGCTTCGTCACCACGTCGCTCCTCATCTCGCAAAGCTGCTCCACAGAAGCTGGGGCCGCTTCCTGGCCTCCTTGGTCTCAGAAAACTCTTGGACCTTTGCCCAATTCACCCACCATCGATTGGTAAAAGTCATTCTGAGCCCTCGAGCCCGCATTAATCGGGGAGAGTGGCTGTTTTACATTGTCCAAAAACCCTGCTAAGTAGGAACGAGCAGCAGTGAAGGGATAAGATGACACGATAGCGGTCAAGGTGAGCTGTCTCAAGGTTGTCGTTCTCCTTGGCGCGGATGGGGCGTACCGTCGTGGTGGCTGCTCCATTCTCTGATCTTGTGGTCGAGATTTTTGCTGTCCCATTCTGTGAAGACCAGCGACAGCCAGTCATGGTGGCTGGTGCGAATGTTTCAAACCACCTACTCGGTACCTGCTCCGAGATGAGCTCCCCACTAATTGTTATGTTGGGGAAGCCACAACGACTTCCAAGATCTGTCCCGACAATGTTCAAAACGCAAGGAACAGGGATCTAAGCCCCTGAGATGGTAAAGAACCTGATCAGCAAGGTTGCTAAGGGTCTGCACTTTGCTACCTTAGCATGCAAGAGCGCTGGGGGTCAAATACGATCCGTTGGGTTGATCCGCTCTATTTAAGGAAATCCAACAGCTGCCGGGGGGCCAGACTCTCGTCCTCATCTCCATGACTAGCATGGCAGGAGTCAGGAAAGCGGGGCCGAACTAGCAAGAATCCGCCATGAGGAGACCATTGCCGCCATCGCAACGCTTCAGGGGACAAATGCGACCAATCTTTCATCAGAGCTGACTGACCGCTCGCTCGTAGATCTGGTCAAGATCCAAAATGATGTTCTCAACCTCTTATGGTTCCGCTTCATGACCGATCGACAAGAAGAGGTCTCAGAACCTTACCAGGCCACCTTCGTGTGGAGCCACAGAGCCAGGAAGGAGTTCAAGTTGGTACCGATCTCGCTTCGTAGCTTGTCCGGGGGAGCGGCATCTATTGGATCAATGGGAAGGCAGGCTCCGGGAAGTCTACGTTCATGAAACACATGGCAACGGACCCCCAGACTGCGGCGCTGCTTCAGGAGTGGGTTTGCGAAGACAGCACTCTCTTGTGTGCTCGGTTTTTCTTCTGGGTGGCCTGTACCAGGCTTTAAAAGTCGCAGGAAGGTCTATTACGGGCTATCCTCCACGAGAGCCTCAACTGCAACCCTAAGCTCATCCTAATCGTTTTACTTACTTATTCCCGTCTGCTCTTAAGGCGCTCCCTATCGCTTAATGACCTATCACTTGCAGAACTTAAGGTGGCCTTCTCAATACTCATAACGCAGCAGATATCCCCCCTCAACACCTACCTCTTCATCGATGGCGTAGATAAGTATAATGGTGATCACGTTAAGCTTATTAGGTACCTAGATAAACTCACGTTAGCCTGTGTGAAGTTTATCCTTTTAAGCCGTCCGGCACCCTTATGCGTCAAGGCATTTGCAAGCTGCCCTTCATTTCGGCTGCAAGACTTCACCCGGCCGGACATTGCGTCCTTTATGGGGGACAGGCTACGCTGGAAGGGCTCCTTCGCTGCCATAGCCTCAAAAAGGCCAGAGGAGGTCGAGACTCTCTACAAGGAAATTGTGGATAAGGCATCAGGTATGTTCCTATGGGTCATTCTTGTGGTCAAGGCGCTGCTTATGGCGGCAGATAACCTCGACAGGATCGCGGACCTGCGTGCGCGCGTTGACAAGCTCCCGGCCAACCTCGATAAGCTATATGCTGAAATGCTGGCCCAGATGGAGACGGTGTACCGGCGCCAGACCGCCATGCTCCTGCAGATCATGTACCAGAGCACCCGGGTATCGTCCAAGAAGCCCATGGACGCGCTTCGCCTATCATTTGCCATTGAGGCCGACGCTGACGTTGACGTGGCTATTGATGCGCAGATCTGCCCGCTAACTGCCGAAGAGGTGCGAAGGCGATGCCAGGTTATGCAGGCCATGATCCGCAGCCGCTGTTGCGGCTTGCTGGAGACGAATGCTGAGTCCCGCGTCCAACCTGGCTGCCACCGCCAGGTTCAACGGATCGCTGAACTTGTTGCCTCTTCCCTCGCGTTGCCGCATGACGTGGAGGGTAGCGAAGACGCCAACGAGGATGCCGATGGCAATAGGAAAGAGAGCAACGAAGATTCTGTGGGCGGGGAAACGGGAATGATCGAAGTGCATTTCCTGTACAAATCCGTCATTGACTTCTTAGAGCAGCTGCAGGTTTAGGAGACTCTCGATGGGTTTCTGGGGGAACTCGACTTTGATGCAAGCCGCGCGCTCGCTGTCGATCGCTGCGCGAGCTCAAGGCCATGCCGCCTGAGTTTGGCTTGGTGCTCGTGGATAACAATGAGCCAAGCCGTGTATGGTATGCGCTGAAGAGGGCGCTGCACGAGTGCGCCCTGGCGGATGAGTCGACCGGTCAGCCACAGGAGGTGGTCCTGGAGGCGCTCGACGAAGTCATGAACTACCACTAGAGTCGCATCGGCGGCTGGCGACCGAATTTTTCAAATCCCCTCGACGAAATTGCACATTGGTCATACCAATTTGACTGCGGAATCGGCCACTGCGACTCCATGTTCACGATGGCATGTCTCTTTGGGCTCTATAGGTAGATATGTCTCGTAGGCCGTCGAGGAGGATCACGACTTGGAACAATTAGCGCTCGAACACATTGTGCTAAATATGACAATGAAGGAAAGAGGCTTTCCCGTGGACATGATTGAATTGTGCTTGAAGCACGGGGCTGACGTGAACCGCCCGTTCTACAAGGACATGTCACCTTAGAGTTATCTTGAACAACATTGTTGAACTTCGGAGCGACTCGGACCTCTTGGTCCAGTTGGGTGTCAGCCCCTGCCTGTGTAGTCTAAGCCACAAGAAAAGCGGTCCATTCGAGGTGCAGCAGATGTGGCTGTTGGGGCGGATTATAGTCGGTGAGCTGAGAACCTTCGAGTTGAGCGGTTGGGGCAAAACGGGAGGTGTAATGAGCCGCTTGTCCGAGTTGTGCTCACTTTGTTCGAATTTTTACCCTTCAAACGCACTCCTTGGACATTTTGTCCCTGTCAGAAAACTTCTCTCATCCATCAATAGCTGTTAACGCTGCAGCCGCATCTTGGCCTCCCAATGGCGCTTGTCGGGAGTCCGTCCATTCTGGCTTCTGCTCTTGAATGCACCATCTGTGTAGACGCATCGGCCCTTGTCTGGAACGGCAAAAACCTTTCAGCGTTTCGGATCCCCTGGACTGGATTTCAGCTAGCAAAGCAATTCGAAACCGTTAAAGAGCTTACTGAAAGGGCCGCACTAGGGGCGCACTAGTCCTTCTGCTAGGTGCGCACTAGTCCTCATAACCCTAACCCTAACCCTAGCCCCTAGGTGTGCGCGCGCCCGTGACTGTCATCAATCACCACTGCAATGTTAAGGTCTGCACGATTAAAGTTATCTCAAGGATCGCAAAACCCTAGAAACAGGGCTATTTCTGGCCAATTTAGATACAGAAAATAGAAAAACAATATATTACTATAGCTTAAAATAACAAGTCCCTAACTTACCAGGCCTCCTTTACTTAACTTCCTTTAGCTCTAGCGAAAGTATATATACCTTCAAAGACTCGCAAAAACGCTAGAATCGCTCGCTTTCAATCAGCGCGCTTTTACATTAGCAGTTACTTTCTATAACGGCTTAACCGTACGGCCACTACATATCGTCTTCCTCAGAGGCATCTACAGGCTAAAAACGCTCTTTAAAGTGCGTTTCTTCCTTAATTTGCCCGCCGTCGCCTATAAAGAAAACTCCATCACTAATAGCAGCCTAGGCCTCTCTTTAAGCGTGGTAAAGCGAAGTTTAGTTTTTAACCCTACCCTTACTTTTACCACCTCCTCCTCCCTAACTTGCTTAGCCGGCGGCCATCTACTCTTCACTTACCTTTATACCTAATATAAGGTATCTTTAACCTCCTATTAAAATAAGTTTTAATAAATACTAAGCTATAAGTATGGCGCATTACCTATAAAAACCCTAGGGATTATCCTTAATTATCACCGTTATAATGTAAAAGTAACGTTACTTAAACTTTACAGCAGGCTTAAAGTTCTTAGCTGCAAGGTATTTAAAATTACAGTATTAATAACGTGCTAAAAAGGTAATACTTCCAGCTTATTCTTTAAACAACCGCACATTTTCTTAATAACTTAAAGATTTTAAATTTAAAGGTACGGGTTTAAGGTATCCTAAAATAAGTTAAAATCTATAATAAAAAAAATAGGAAGTACTTACAAAATAACTATTAAAATACTAATAGTAATTAACGTCCTTAAGCTTAAACTTCTCCCTAGACTTTATTAATACGTAATAGATTTTATAGCGGTAAGGAATACTAAGCTAAAAAGTAACTAAATACTTTAAACAAGGCGCTAAAAACCTTACTAGCTAGCTTTTTATTAAAATCAAGGCGCTAGCAAGCTTAAATTCTTCGTTAATTAGGTTTAAAGCCTTATACGAAACCTTTATTAGCAGCTTTTTAAGGTATTTACACTTAAAAAAAACATATAAAGTTTTAAAGGTGTTTTTAACGACTTTCTACTTATAAATATTAACCTAGCGATTAATAGGCGCCTTAAAGGCTTTATAAAGGTAGTAAGCGTTACTTTTACCATTAAAAATAAAGTGTTTAGCATTAAAGTTAATAAACTTTATTAAAAAGGTAACTTTAGCGCTGTAATTTTTATAGAACCTAGTAAAATAATAATTCTATTAAGCTTTTAACAGTATTTACTACTTTTAAATATAACGGAAAATAACTAGCTAGTTTAAAAACTCCGCCTTAAAGGCGCTTTAAACTCCCTAAAAGCAGTTACTAGATTTAGCGTATATTATAGCGTAAAATAATACTTTAACGCTATAAAGATTATATAATATAGTAGTTAAAAGAGGGGCGGCTTTTTTAAATTCTCTTATACATTTTTAACAAACTAATCTCTATAAAGTAGCGGCTTTTTTTATAAAGGGAGCGTTATCCTAGCTTTTTTTATTATTAAAATTAACTATTACTTTCTTATTAAACTTCTTTTTAATATTTAAAAAGATATTCTTAATAATGTAAAAGATATAAATTTACTACTAAGTATTTAAAAACTACTTTATTAGTACTTTTTTTATTTCCTTATAGTAATTAGTAATAAAAACGAAAGGTTTACTAATTTTACATTTATCTAAGAGGTCTATAAAAGCGCTAATAAACTAGTTATAAAAGGCCTAGGTTTTATCCTTAATAATATTAAAAAAAAGGTTAAAGATAATATTATAATTAAAAAAGCTAGTAATTTAAAAGAAAAAATACTTGTAAAGATTTGTTTTATAAGTTATATTAGCCGCGATAACCTTATTAAACCTAATAGCCATCTTAAAGGGTTTAAAAAGCCCTAAAGTAAACCCTTAATAATACTATCTTCCTTATTACTAGCATGTTTAATCCTATATAATATCTTCTTTTAATCTAAAATATACTTTAAAGCACCTATAAAAATCCTACCTTTTATTTTACTACGCTTTAATTCTTACTTAACATTATAAATATCTTAATTTAAAAATACAACGTTAAAGTCCTTATATATAATAATATTATAAATCTCTTATAGGTAAATACTTAAATAATGTAAAAGGTTATTAATCTTTTTTATAATTATAAATATATATTTACAGTATTATAAATAAGTAAAGGTATTTAAAGAAAAAACGTAATTGTAATTAAGGTAAGCCTTACTAGTATAATTTTAATATACCTAGTCCTTTTTAATCCTTATAATATAGCCTTTCCATTTATAACTACATTTCTAAATGCCGCTTAAGCGCAAATTAACGCCTTTATAGCAAGGCTTACTATACCGATTATATACTAGCTTATACCGTATATACTTTTTAATCTCAGGGTCTTTATTACGGCCGTTTTAGTAAGTAATAGCAAATCTACGGTCTTTAGCCTATAGGTTAACTATAATCTAAAGCTTTACAATTATAAAAGAGAGGAAGGAAAGCAAGGAAGGGTTTAAAATTAAAGTATCGTTAATAGTAAATATAAAGTCGTCCGGGAAGCCTTTAAACTCCTTGGAATTATAGGCGGCCTCTTTTTCGTACAGCGCGCTTAATTAGCGCAAGTTGTTCAAATCGATCAGGGTTTATAACGTAGTAATTACCTTATTATCGTCTTTAGTAAAGTTGATTATATTAGCTAGCGTAAGCTTAACGTTAATATCGAGGTAGTCGTTAGTATTACTACCTCCAGAGCTTAAAAGTTTAGCGATGGCTTTATTAACCGAGGCCTTTAGGCGAGGGCTAGCTAAGCGCTGTAATTGCGCACAGGTGCGGGCCCTGCGCGCAAAGATCGCGAGCAGGGCTGCCGAAGGCATAGTTGGACGGCTTAGAGGCAGGGGCGGGCTCTAGAGGTTATACGGTAATTAAAAGTAGCCGATTTACTGGTGTTTCTTGCCTTTAGGAATGTAGGTAGCCGTTAGAGGTCCACAGAATGCCTGTGTTATGTCGTGGAAATACGGCCGATGCCCCGGCATTGATCACCTGCATTGGGGCGCGTGCCCAAACCGCGCCCAGGGTTAGGGATAGGGTTAGGAATAGGGTTAGGGTTATGAGGACTAGTGCGCACCTAGCAGAAGGACTAGTGCGCGCCTAGTGCGGCCCTACTGAAAGTGCAAGCAGATATGAGGTCTGCCAAACTCTGCGAGCTAGGCTCATCGCAACATCCCAAGAAAGCAACCTTCAACCACTGGCCGACGAAGTAGTCGAGATGGCCTACATCCTGTTCATGGGCGTCTGGGAGATTTCCGTCATGCCGCCAAATATTCCCTTCAACCGAGCTCAATGTTGACTCTGTCGCGCTTGAGAGCTACTACCCGTCATCATAACCATCGGTAACCTGCCCCTTCCTTACAAGAGAGGGAGATGTCTGCTTTAGTCATGGGACGTTCGGGGTTCGACTTTCTGCGCATCAAGACATGGCTATCGTACTGCGACGCCTATCACCGAGGCACATGTTTTGAGATAGAAGATCCGTGAAAGAGGGCTAACTCGCCAGCAGATCTGTATCTGATCGACGTGGAGGATAAATACGTCACGTTACTCCTAGGGACGCATCTGACTCTGAGTTATGTATGGGGTATCGATTCGTCCCCGTTGGTTTCAACGACAGCCAATGTCGACGAATTATACATACCATACTCTTTAGCCGAATCACCACCGCTGGGCAAACGACTCCCGCAAACTATCCAAGATGCCATGAAGGTAAGCCGAGAGCTGGAGTATCGGTATCTGTGGGCCGACCGGCTTTGCATCATTCAGGGTGACGAGGTCAACAAATCAGAAAACATTGCTGCCATGGCTACCACTGCAACTACAGCAATTCTCCGAGTTGTCTCACAATTATCGCGGACAACGGAGATGATTCCCGCGGCCTGCCAGGAGCTGGCGAAACTAACTCGGCAAAACCGCCAATCATACGATGTCTGTCCCTCTCTCAAATGATGTCCAGCTCGTCCTTGACGACCCGAAGACACAGGACTCATCACCATCAACAGAAAAGAACTACTACCGCCGGGGCTAGACCCTCCAGCAGGAGCTCCTTTTCCAACCGAACACTCGAGTTCGACCGCCAGGAAGTGACATGGATGTGCCTCAAATCGCGATTCAGGGAAATCCTCAACGACGACCAGCAAATCAGGGATAACAGAACATCCTCTATCGAGATCCAGATCTTCAAACCAGAAACAGATATCAACACCTACGGCTATCTAGTCGTGGACTACACCAGTCGACTTCTGAAATACGACAGTGACGCAGTCCCCGCCTTCTCCGCCATCATCGCCGCCATCAGCAGATCCATGAGCGACGGCATGCTTTACGGCATCCCGGAGCTTCTTTTCAAAGGTGCCCTGCTCTGGCAACCCCGCAAGCCGCTTCGACGGCGAAACGTTCTCACAGAAGCGCCGTCCTGGTCTTTTCTAGGTTGGCAAGTTTCAGGGCTAAGCGTACGAACTTGGAGCGCGCTCTATAACTGCACCAGTCGCGACAAGTATTGCCAAGATGTCTACTTCAATTAGCAAGTGGGGATCTTTCCCTGTGCCAGCTTTTATAAGACCGATACTCTGACCAGACAATGATTAGCAGTCAGAAACTCTTACTACAGCGAAGAGAACAACAAGCACGACGAAGAGTTTTCTGACAACTACAGTCACAAAGTCCCAATCCCGCGCAAACGCTATCCGGTTGTGGTCCCTTTGTGGGCGCCTTTTCTGGTAGTGCGAACTCAGCTTTGCTATGTTCAGGTTGGAGACAGCCTTCCCGCTGGAGAAAATAGCCCTAAAGGCCAATGCAAGGATGTCTCTCTACTCAATAACGACGGGTCGATTATCGGTGCCCTGAGACTCAACAGTACTACTAACAACATCGCTGGGACGAAAATCTCGCTTGTAACGGTATCGCGCGGTGTGACTTCACGACGAACGCACACCTGGGAAATGCCGGAATTAGCGGTGATTCATGCTGCTTGCGGGCCGTTCTGCTTTTCGCAGACGTGTAAAGCAGAGAGACGATTCGTGCCATATGATTTCTGTAATGTGCTGTAGGTTACTTTTGAGCACAAGATTGCGTATCGACAAGGAGTTGGACGGGTTCTGAGGAGTGCATGGGATGAATTGGGCCCGGGGGAGGCGAAGATCAAGTTAGGTAGTCTTTTAAGGAAGCTGAGGACATGAACGGGAAGAACTAGGCAAAAAGTCATGACCCTGGTTCCGACGCGTGTGGGTTGTCCAGGAAGCCTTCAGTGCCAAGAGAGCTGTCGTTCTCTGCGAATGGAACGAAGTGCTTACCGAGGTCTTTGTCTTGCTACCGATGTGATAGAAGTCGAAGTCACCGAGGAGGTTCAGTCAATTCTCGACGTCATGCCAGGCTACTTTCGACGATCGTCTTGGCGGGGCCAGGAGACCAACCTGCCCACATTGCTTGCCAAGTTGAAGCACAGCAACGCCACGGATCCACGGGACAACATCTACGCCCTGGTGGGATCGCGTCCGATATCCGAACCAATGGCCAACTCCAGCCTGACTTCGCTCTCTCGGACCAGACAGCCACCCTCGGCACCGTCTCGTACCTGGTCTTTGGCGAGAATCCACGCTCCCCCATTTGCGCGCTGCCATTGTGGAGTTTCGGTATTCTTACCCAACATCTGCACGAGCCGCCTGAGCGAGTTTCTGAATGGGAATAAAAGGCTCTGAGGAAACCACTGTCAGGGAAATACTCAGACGCACTAAGGCCAATGCCAACTTCGTACCAGCAGGCGACGATCCACTACTTTGCATTGCCGCCAAACAGCGCTGCGAGACGAAGGTGGGAAGGATCTGAGGCATGAAGTTGAGGAAGATGGTTAGGAGGAGAAAGATGGAGAACTTAAACAATATAAGTCGTGTTACAAGAATACCCCAACGCCGGGTGTAGCGTTAAGTCAGGTGGGGGACTTTTGGAACACCCTGCCTTTGGAACACCCATTCCCATACATAACCCTGAAAACCAAGGTCGCGTAATTACCGGTAATTAATTAAGCGAAATTACTAAATAGAAGAAAAAACCTGTATAAAGTACTTTGTTAGTAGTTTACTAGGTATATATATTTATTTTACTTTTTGTAGCTACCTATTATAGTTTTATTTAACTTTAAAGTTTGAAGTTTCCGTTTCCTAGTAAATCCCATATATAACCCTAGGTTTCATTTTTCCTAAATAAAAACTCTATACTGAAGCTTAAAATTAAGCTAAGATTTCTTTTATATTATTAAAAGCTATTATTAAAGTAAAACTTAACTTATATATATAGATCTTACTTAATTAAAAGAATAATTAAAAGTGAAAAAAGCTTCTATATAAAATTTCAGGAGATTTTATATTATCGGAGATTTAATTATATTATACGTAACTTATAGTTAAATAAAACCTATTATTAGATATTAAGAGCTCTTGTTTAATTAATAGTATTTATTATATATTTATTAATTAAGTATTATATAGGTAATCGACGAAAAAGAGATCCTAGGGTTATGTATAGGATTTACTAGGAAACGAAAATTTCACACTTTAAGGTTAAATAAAACTATAATAGTTAGCTAAAAAGAACAAAATAAATATATGTCCCTAGTAAACTACTAATAAAGTATTTTATACAATTTTTTCTTTTTGTTTAGTTAATTCGCTTAATTCATTACACGACCCTGGTTTTTAGGGTTATGTATGGAATGGGTGTTCCAAAGGCAGGGGTGTTCCAAAAGCTGACCACCTGACTTAAAAAAAACCCTTTTTGGTTCGATTAGATATTTTACCCCTATAGTATAGTGTAGTTAATAAGGTACTAGTGGTGTAAGGTGAATTTTGGCCCATAACTGCCTTGTCCGCCTTAGAATACGGAGGGTTGGCGTCCCCAAAATGGCCCTCGAATGCCATAAACGCGTTCCGTCTGAACCTCAAACACTACACCGCTTCTCGCAAACGCCCGCTGCAAATCCCCGCTCGCCCCCACCCACTCGTTCTGACCAGGCCAGCCTGGAAACCACCGATCCGACATCTTCTCCGGCGGCGCAACCACCACTCGCTTCAAATCCGGATACTCGCCCTGCGCCACAGCCCCCGCAAACCTCCGCATGCTCCCCACCAACTCCCCACCTGGCTCCCAGAACGTCACCTCCCTGATCGTCTTCGGGAACAGACCCTCAAAGAACCCATCATCGTTCGCCGGCGGGACCGGCTGCCTCGACCTCCACTTCTCCCGCAGCACCTGAAGCGCAAATTCTCCGACCTTCAGCACCTCCAGCTTCTCAAACCTGTCGAGCGTATACCACTTCAGCCGCCCCACCTCCAAAACATAATCGCCGTCGCCGCGCAGAATATCCAGTCTGATCTCCTTCAGCGACTCCTTCTGCAGTACGAGCGCCTTCCACGCGTCCGCCGCGGTCCCCTCCCCGGTCCAGTTGTACGAATCGCCAGACGGGCACCACAGCAACCCAAACACCTCGAGCTGCTCTATCGACGCCAGCATGTTAAACAGCAGATCCTCATCCATGCCGCAGATATCGTCAAACTCGAGTCACCGCAGGTTACTCAGCGGGTACGGGTACCTGGCCCCGCCTTCCGATCCGGGGTTATACGTCCACAGCTCCTCGAGGTTCGGCGCGGCCGCGCAGACGGAGATAAACTCCCGGAAGGGGACATCCCAGCGATCGCCAGAGCTGTAGTAGTGCGATATCTGAAGGACTCGCAGCCGCGGGAAGAGCGGCGTAGGCGGTAGTGGGTCCTGCTCGGCGAAGTGGGAAAGAATGGGCAGTTCCCACTCGGGGTTCATAGGGAGGTCGAGATGCGTGAGGTGGGGTGTGTGCAGGAGGATGAGCTCGGTGAGGAAGAGGCGCGCAGGGCCGTCCATTTTTTCTTCGTCCCAGCGGGTGGAGATGGGCGCCGGGAGGTTGAATTTGGCGAGGAAGGATTTGATGTAGGCGGAATCGTCGGGTGAGATGTCGGGCTCGTAGTCAGAGCTGAGTCCGATGATGATGTACTTTAGGTTTTGGGCGAGGTCGGGGCGCATCTCGAGGGCGCGGAGGAGCTTGATTTGGTGAGCGTGGGTGATGCCGTTGCGGTGGACGGCGGTGAAGACTAGGGGTTGGGCTAAATCCCGCAGGCGACGACATGTTCGGGAGAGGCGAGAGAGGTTGGCTTGGCCGACCTCTCGCATGTTGCGGCAGAGGGCGGAGCATATTTGGAGGACAAGTTCCGCGGGAAGTTCATCGAGGACCCCCATGTTTCCGGTCTGGCAGGTTGGGTTGAGTGTTGAGTCAGAAGCGGGGAGGAGTTGGGAATTATTGAGTGTGAGGTTGGGGATGTTGTGTTTTGACTTGTAGTTGCTGAAACAACGGGGCGGAATAGGAGGAATTGATCCGGTCTGTTGCCATTGCTGCCTGTTGCATGACTGGTCGCAAGGGTGCATGATTTGGGAAAGTCTCTTGGGCCGTCTGGTTGCCTTTAGGGTCTGATCTTCTCGCGAAAACTGGCCACTTTTCATCGCTTTTCGCCAAAAGCGAGCCCCCACCGCATGCCAAGACAGTGTTTTCCGGGACGCTTTCCCGTTTTTGGCAGCACTTTTCGCCTGAA
>Ga0247780_1001395_pt1 | contig 14300 bp, 10 predicted proteins | sample UWRJL079202R5_FD_179927 | JGI IMG/M metagenome (GOLD analysis project Ga0247780, IMG submission 179927) | Plant litter microbial communities from Arlington Agricultural Research Station in Wisconsin, United States - UWRJ-L079-202R-5 | ecosystem: Environmental > Terrestrial > Plant litter >... | reverse complement strand
AACGCAGTAATTGGAAGCCGTGAAGAGTGTTGTATTGGAGAGAAGCTCGCAGAGCAACCGTGAGCACGTAAAGCGCGGACCAGCCGCGCTACCGCTGCTTACCTAAACAGTCGGTTGAATTTGACAAATGTACATCCATCCCTGTCAAAAAGTATGTGTGCACAGGCCACTTTCACAACAAATTTCACGACGCGTCGCGACTACCTCCCTTTTTCTACCACCTACCATTATGTTGAACTTCAGGAACCCACAGGCCTGTAGTACAGGGCTGTGGCTCAGAGGAAGAATTGCCGTACTGGTCCAAGCTGGCTACAGTGCCTACGGCACTGTAGGAAGCAAACAAAGGCCTGTATTACAGAGCAGTGCCACTGTAAGAAAGGTTGCTACAGTGAATCTTAACACTGTAGAACAAGAGGATCCGGAAGGCAGTGCCTTATATAATGACTGGAATGGAATGGAATTGCTTACTTGACTAGAATTAGATACAGGAGAGGAGAGGACCTGTTATAAGCTGTGGGAGGCTCTGGAAGGATTCCAGAGCCTTCTGTGAAGTGGAACTAACTGTTTCGTGCGACGAATCTGGGCACACAAAATTTCCGTTTTTGTAACCAGCTAACGTGACACGGCTCACCCCGGCTCAGGCTCGGCTCAGGCTCGGCTCAGTCCCTGCTCAGGGTTTGCTCACCTTTGCTAACCCTAGTTACCAAGTTCAGCAGGCTACGACACAGCATGCTGAATTGCTTCAACTCTAGCCGAGTGGGCCCAGAATTGGTCCCTTGTCACAGCACGAATAATGCATCGTATTGTACATACCCTTAAGGGCCTGGTACACGTCTACCACAGTAGTGCGTCGCTGCGGCGGGGGTCAACATGATCATCGCGAAATTCACACCAATTTCGCTGTCGGCTATATCATGTAGTCCATCGCGAACCTGGATAGCGTACCTTGTCCGCGCTTGGATGACGGTTACGTTTCTGGGGGTGATGCCGGATCCCAGTGTTGATAGGAAGATCATTTCCGGCAGCGTAAATTGCCCCGTTAGGCGTTACTGTCAATTGTGTTTGCTAATAAGACCCCAGAGGATCAAACTGACTTGCACCATCCTCGACAACGTTGCCGAAACGATCGACGACACTCCTTACATCATCTCGGCCCCCTTGACGACTGAGCCCCGCATGACATCCCAACACTGGCGACGGATGAAAGCGTGGGAACACTCGTGCCGGGCCCTTGCCGAGCGCATGTACCCATCGCAGCAGATGCCTTATCCCCCGACGGGCGAGAAGCTATCTGAAGCCTATTGGCGCACCCTCATCTTCGGCACTAACTCCGAATAAAAGGGGTGTGATCCGGCGTCCCCGGTGCTGGGACAGACTTACAAGACATGGGTCTCCGCCTTCAGCACCTCCTACGACGTCACGAAAAGCCTCGAAGAGCAAGCACCCGGCGGAACTGGCCAGTTGGACTTGGAAGCATTATACCAGAGTATTAGGCTCGTGGCTCAGGCAGAGGAAAGCTACCAATTTGAGGCGGCCTTCCGGGACTACTCGGGTGGACGAAAGTTCTGCGCGATAAAGGGTACCTTGGGTGGGTGTCTGTAACCGCTCGAACTGGGAACACGGTGTGCTACTTTGAGGCGAATCCGCTCCCCTTTGTGATTCGGAGGTGCGAAATGCAAGGATATCGACTGATTGGGGATTGCTACCTCTATGGCATGATGCGCGGTCCTCCACGAGGTCTGCCGATGAAGAAGATTGTGTTGTTTTGATGGGCGATTGGTTTCAGCGTAATTAGGACACTCCCCAGAGCGAAGTAGAAGGGGATTAAAGCGCCTTTTTTTCTTTTTTGGCGTTTTGCTTTCAGTTATCAGCTTTATTTTCCCTAGTAACGTAGGCACTGTTACGTCGACCTCAAAACAGCAAACTGACTTTCTCATTTGTCACAAGGGAGACCATAGCCATCGGCATAACCAGGTCTTTCTGGTCCCGCCCACCTTCGGCTTTCGCACTTTTGCGCAGGCATCGAATCTCTGCCCTCGCCGTTGGCAGGGGCGGCTGCGGACCAGTCTGTCCCAGCCGGCAACCTATGGGGTTGTTTCCTTACTTATAGCGTAACCGTGGTTTTTACTTTTCTTTAAGATAATTTAAATTAATGTAGTTTTAGAGGGGCGGTAACGAGTGTGTGAGTTTAATTCACTTTTCTTCAAGCAAAACACGAGGTCATCATGGTACAAATATCGTACTTGTGGTTATACCTAGTTACTTTAAGTTTGAAGGCCGGACCATGAATCTGCCGTACAGCTATTCAGCGACTTAAACTTACCAGGGCAACGCTAGCATCATTCACTGTCAACCACCCTCTGCGCAGGCTCCCCGCTTATTCCCTCCTCAAATCCCCTCCATCCACCAACTCCGGGTAAACTACACCTCCCGGTGACGTCACCAACTCAAACCGATTTGCAGCATGGGCCCTCAAAATCCGAAAGGGTCCCAGCAGAGCTCGATATCCCGCTTTGAACACCCATACGGCCTCGCCGATCTCAAAGGGGAACTGTTTTTGAGGTTACCAGTAAGTGAGGTTGTTAGTCAGTTGCAGTGGGCGGCATTCCGGGGGTATGACGAGCCGAGGAAAGGGGAACCTACGTCTTTGGCATTGTCGTAGTTGTCTACGTGGGGTCTGTAGTGCTCGGTGGTCCCATCATCGTTCGTGTCATCTTTAGTGTTGTCCTGAGTCTGCTACTCCGTGAGTCAGAGTTGCACATCATGTTTGCCTGTTTCTTCTAGTCATGATTCGCCTACTTTCTGATCAGGCACTGGCTCATCCTCCGGTTTACCATCCGAGGATTGATCGCGGGGTGTTGGTGCGCTACTCATGGTGACGGAGGCTTGAATTCTGTTCCCTCCTGGCTCTAAAGTTGTATTCCGAGAGTATTTTGTTTGAGGAAAATGAACGAGGCTCCGCGATATGGAGGTAACAAGGTGGTGTGTCTCACTTTTATGTCTCCTCAGGGACCCTTGATCACACCGAAAACCGAAGGTGCGTAATCAGGCGCCTGCAGGTGTCCGATATGGTGGTGACACAGCGTATCCAGTTTCTGAACACCATTGCAATCCGGGTGGGTGGCCGCAGAAACTCATTCGTTGCCGTGGCCCTCGGCCGCCTCACTTTCGGAATGTGCTGCACTAGACCCAAAATAGCCGGGTTACCACCCGCGGAGGGGTGAATTGAGGCCTGGTTTTCAAGTGCCATCTCTCTCTGTGCACAAGTTCTCCCGCAATCATCGCTCCCACTCCAACCCCTGTTTCTATCACAACAACAATAAGTTCCAACCATGTCAGGGTCCAATGGTAAACCCCCTGTCAGCCACGAATCCCTCCTCGCCAAAGAGCTATCTGATTACCGCCCCAGACGAGCCCGGCGCTATGCAGCCATCAACGTCCTCCTTCTCTCCTGGGAAGACGACGACATTGGCGTTGCCGACGAGATCTCGGCATTGGGCGACATGTTTCGCCACGACTTTAACTACGCCGTCTGGCCGTACAAAATCCCCTCGCAGGATGCTGAAACCTCGCTAAATTTCACAATCGCTCGCTTCGTCAGCTCGTTCGGGCGCGAAGATAGTCTCATAGTCGTGTACTACGGTGGACACGGCGGCCCGAAAGTCGCCACCAAGAGTCCCTGTACCTGGGCAGCGTGAGTGATTGCTCCCCTCGAGCCCCCCCTACCCCCTTGATCTTGACGTAAATCGTTAACGGGTGTCGCTAGCCAAATCGTCGGCGGCCCTTCACTGGATTGGTCCGTCATCCAACCCCAGCTGACCGCTCTCGCCTCTTGTGATGTTGTGATTCTCCTCGACTGCTGCTACGCCGGCCAGGCAGCCCGTGGCCGGACAAGCCGCTACGTAGAGCTCCTCGCCGCGACAGACAAGGACCAAATGACATCAACGGGGAATCACAAATGGCCGTCCTTTACCAAGGTGCTACTAGCCGAGATGAAGGCCATGCTGAGCAGAGACGGCCTCGTTATCCTCCACGGCCTCCACAGCCGCTTGGTGGAAGAATCAGCTGGTCTCCTGCGGCAGCCCTTTTACGTCTGCTTGTCTGGACGAGACGGCTCCGCGGGTTCCATCAAGCTGTCCAAATTTGGCGAATTAGTACCAGCGTCAAACCCATCTACATCCTTGGGCTCGGTCTGTCTCCGGCTGTCGCTCGTGGATTCCCTCGATGTGGATGCCTCCGCGGCGCTGGTAAAATGGCTGACCAGAGACTCCCCTTCATCGATCCAGGATATTCAACTAGTAGATCAAGCCTTATCAGATGCTCAAGAGGCCAGAAATCTCTGCGAATACCTTGTCCCGTCTGGCAGAAAATGTAAAGGTTTAACTAGATCAGCGACCGGTCAGGTACCACTGCCCATCATTTCGGATCGGGGGCAGCAGGAAACGAAGAGAATGGAGGGTGAGCTCCGGAGGGCCCTGTCACGAGTACTCCCAGGCGGCCTGATGCCGTCCTCGACAACCACCATCAACGGCATCCTCTCAGCTGTAAACCAGGTGACAGCAAACCTGGTGTCGTTCGTCACCGACTCCCTGGGAGACCTCAATAGCGTCACCGCCCAAACCCTGCTGCAGCAGCACCAACAAACCACTTCCACCAGCCAGGCATCATCCAACCCCATCATGGACGACCTTCGAAGCAGAATCTCGATGCGCCTCGCCCTCCTCAGCAACAACCCCCCAAACATCCCCATCTCCGTCTCCTTCTCCGACACCCCCTCAAAACAGCAACGTCTTCGCATCGGCAAGTCCAGCGATACCACCGTCATCGTTGAGTACGTCTACTACGACGAATCCGAACAACAAGAAAACGCACAAAAAAACCTCTGGCACCAAGCCAACCGCATCCTAGCCCTCCACTCGGAACCTAAAACCCCCTCCTTCCGCTCGCTCCACGGCATCGGCATCCTCCGAGAAACTCTTTGCGGCCCTCGTTACGGTTTCGTCTACTCACTCCCCTCTCATCTCGCTGGCACTAAGCCCTTAAAATTTGCGCTCCTATCGGACCTCCTCGCGCAGCTCAAAGTCGTCCCTCTCGAGGCTCGCATAGCTACGGCGAGAGCACTTTGCGACGCTGTGCTACATCTGCATTCGATTGGGTGGTATCACAAGAACCTCCGCAGCGTCAACGTCATTATATTCGGCACGAGCGAGACCAAGATCAAAAGTAAGGGCGAGGAGAAGAGAGGCAGAGAAAATTCCACCAATTGGGACTTGACCAACCCCTATTTGATCGGCTTCGATTGCTCTCGTCCTTCGGATGCCGAGACGCGGAACACAGTGGACTTTTCGATAAAGGACAACATCTACCGGCACCCTGAGCGATGGGGACGATCCGCGAGGTTTGATAAGCGGCATGATCTTTACGCGCTTGTATGTGTACTTTGTATCTCTCGGACTCCTAGGAAGGAGTGATGATGACTAACACACCTTCGCAGGGCATCATCCTCCTCGAGCTTGGGTGCTGGCGGACGCTCCCCAACATGGACGCGAAGCGCCAGGGCTTTCAGGATGTTAGGGACCCGGGCGTGTTGCATGACTTTTTGCTCAAGACGGCTGCGGAAAAGTTACCTCACGCCGCTGGGACGAGATACTCGCGGGCTGCCATGGCGTGCTTGGCCAAGGCGCATCCCCAGATAGAGGGGGAAGAAGGTTGGCGGTGGCAGAAGATGGTTCGTGAAACGGTCTTTGAATGCTTGGATGTGAGTCCTGTGTCGACTTGAGTCTCTGAGCGAGTTGGACCTGTGAGGAAATATATGCGATGATAGAGAAGTAAGGTGCATGAGATTTGAACAAAAGTAGGTAAAAAAATCCCCCAGAAACAACAAACTGGGCCTTTGACCCTCCGAAAATATCAGTCTGTGATTGTTCCCATCATGGCCGCCACCTCCTCATCCTCGGCAACTTTTAGCCTGATCAGGTCCTGGGGTGTGACCCTCTCATCGACCCCTGGCCAGGTCCCTACACTGTCATTTCCAGCGCTCCCTTCCCCGCCTTGCCGCAGTATTAACATACGACACGCAAGATGGCGCGTGACGATCCCTTTGAAGAGGCCATCACCCCTCGCTTGATGCCAGCGCAGAAGCTCCTCCGCCACAGGTAACGCCTGGGCCCTCCTCCGGGTGGCCGTTGCGTTCTGTTGGTATTCAGCAGCATTGAGTCCATTGACAAGAGACAACATTCTTCCCTGTGCGCATGCAAGTTGAAGCGGTAGCAACTGCAGTTGACCAACCCTCAGAGGAATAGAGGCATCGGAACCAGCTTCGAGGAGGAGACGAACGGCTTCCTCATGCAACATCAAGGCTGCCTTGTGGATGAGAAGGTAGCCCTCCTTGCAGGGCGAATTGACGTGTTTTGCGAATTGAGGGTGGGTGAGGAGGCTGCGGATGTGTTCTCGGTGTGTTCGACGATCAACGACGTCGCCTGGGCTATGGGGCGGAGGTATTGCTGGCTGACTTAGCTCGGCAGAAATAAACGTCGTTAACGAACGGTCGAGGACATCGACGAGAAACGAATCCTCGTATTCGTGCTTGAGCAGCAGCAGCTCGAGCATGGCGTCTGTTTGTAGGTGGCCTGTTGTGAGCCACTGCAACGGTGTCATGCCCGTCGCGGCGTCTTTGTACAACAAGTTGGCGCCGAACTCCACCAGAAGCGCCATCATCTCGGCAGATCCTGAAACGGCGATGCAGTCGCGGATGGCCGTCATTTCCAGCCCCTCAACTATCTGATACGGCTTATTGACGTCAAGACCTCGCTCGAGCAGCACGCGAGCACCAACAAGTGACCCTGACACGATGGCGGCGGTAAGTATATTCCCCTGGAACCCTCGATCGCGCTCGAGTTCCTCGATTGTGTACATGGCTGCCAGCCTCCGCAGGATGCCACACCAGATTGGGTTATTCCCTGCCATGGACAAAGCACTTTCCAGGACAGAGTCCCTGGCGAATCCGGCGGGGACACGCTTGATGAATTCTTGCGGTGCTGCTGCAGTGACTGCCTCGATCAAGTCCATGTCTCCGTGTGTCCGTGCATTTGTGATGAGGGTTTCCAGAGGTTCGTTATCCCCGTCCCGCGCAGTGTCAAATTCAAGCAAGCCATGATCGATGCAGACTTGCACAGTCCGTTGGATTGCCCTGGTGTGCTCACTGCCGTGGGCGATCCAGTGCGAAAATGGCCTTTGGACCGGATGAAGCCGGGTCAACGGGCTGTCCGTGTCGAGATTGCCCTTGAAGTGTAGCAGAAGGTCCTCCAGGATCTCCCAGAAAAAGTGGCTGATAGCGGTGAAAAGCCACGCAGGGTCACATTCGCTGCAGTGAGGCAGTAATAGTTGCACCATCGGCCTGTTGCGCGTTGTTATCGCCCAGGCTACCGGCGATCCACCCAACCGGATATCGTGGTCGTCCCACTTGAACTCGCGTGGTTTTCCATCGTGAATCGGCGCGCCAGCCGATAAAATGAGAGCGACGGCATCAGGGAGGTCCTGAAAAGGCATGAAGATACAAAAGTGCAGAGGTGTGATATCGCTCGAACCAGCTGGCGACAATGGAACGCCATACTGAACCAGGATCCTCAAGGTCGTGAGACTTCCGCCGAGACAGGCGTAATGGGCTGCACTGAAACCAAGCTTGGACTTCGTGTTGGCTTCCACGACGAACTTGGCGAGCAGGTCCTCAACGGTGACGTGATCGCCAAGCCAGGAGACGAGATGAAGCAGCGGAAGCTCATCCACTAGATCCTCGTTGAAAAGGGAAAGACGAAAGAGAAAACTCAACGACTCAACAGCCGGGGAAGACCCCAACAATTTCCGGGCCCGCTCTATCGCACTCGTGTTGTGGTGCTGGATTCGCCGCAGAAGATATAGCTCTGTAGGCACCGACGAAAGCGCCTCTTCAACTTCACGACCCTCCAAGTCGCTGGCTTCGGGACTGGGATCCTCTCCCAAAGCAGCACAGACGCGATGATACCAAAGTGCGGCCTTGTGCATGCCGCCCACAGCCGCCTGGAGTAGCCAGTGCGAGACTTTGGCAATATCATGGTTGACGCCAAAGCCGAGCGTGTAGCATTCTGACAAGGCCATGGCTGAGTGGGCTCGAAGAGGTGTTGAGATGCCTTCGCGCGTTGCGAGACTGTGGAGATCGGCGAAGACTACTTTCCGGAGCGTGTCTGGGACTTCATCGAATATACCACCATTCAAAAACATACTGGAGTCCCGGACCTAAAGTTAAACGAGCGTCAGCTGTGCGGAACCACCACAGCTCCGTCTTGGACAGCCTACACTGATTCCAAGTAGGGGGCCCTCGAGATACATGCACCACGTACATCGTAGAGAGAATTCCGGGAGGTCCACGCCGCCAGTGCACCATCAAAGAGATCCAACAGGGACCCAAAGCTGCTGACTTCCGAAACGGTCTTGAAGCTTGGTGCCCAGCTGTCCTCATCGTCGTCACTTCCGGAGAACGTGGCGGGAAACAGATCCCTGGCCATAACCGGCAGATCTTGAGAAGAATGCGTAGCAGTATCATCTTTCGATTGTTTCTCGTTGATGAGGACCGTGAGATCGACCATGGGCTTCCTTCCGGATGGGTCGTCCTGTAGAGCGCCCTCGAACAAAGCGGCAAGGGCGTGCCGCTGCTCGTAGTCGTGGTTAGACATGTCCTGAACTTCTCGAAGAGCGTACGAGCAGAGTTCGTTCGGGCGTAAGCGGTTCAGGAAGTCCACCATGGTTTCGAGGTCGGCCGGAGCGGATGAGGAATCGGAACCAAGCCATGTGATGTCAAAGAATCTTTTCCCGAGCCTCAAGAGGACCTCCCATGCCAAGAGACCAAAGGAAAAAACATCGGTCAACATGGCAAGCTCAACGGTGAAGTGCTCATCGCGAACTGCACTTCCTGTCCGGACCTCAGGGGCAGAGAGTAACGGGGTACCGACGGGGACTTCCACCCTGGCTGGGCTATCCTCGTCCGCTGTTGCAGGAGCAATGATGGCCTGGCCAAAATCTGAGACCTTGGCGAGCCAGCTCCCATCCGCACAAGAGAATACCAGAACATTCTCGGTTTTGACATCACCATGACATACTTTGAGCTGGTGGAGGGCGTCGAGCGCGCGGGCGACCTGTCCCACCAAGTCAATCCGTACGGTAAACGATGTTCCATGGCCAGTCCTGCCGTCTGCCAACAAAAATGACTTGAGAGATCCCAGTTGCGAATATTCCAACACGAGCGCCAAGTCGGGATCTCCGTTGACTTGACCAATGCAGATGCCGAGGAGGTCGATAATTCCAGCGTGCTTGCGAAATTTACGGTGTCCGAGGATGCGAAGCTCGAGTACCAGCTGGTCGAAGTGTCGCCTGAAGACGTCGCTATTTCGTCCTGGTACCGCTCCGGAGAGGATTCGGCTGCGCTTCACAGCGACGGCTCGGCCCGTGCTGTTGTCGGCACCGATCTCGACGATGGCGTACCCTCCTGACCCAGCTTGTCGAACGGAAGAACCAGTGAGACCAAGATCGAGAAACCTGTACACTTTGAGGTCTGGCACGCTGAGGGCCGCGAGGAAGTTCAATGCGGTGAACGGGGTGGCCAACTCGCGCTCCGACTCGGAGTTGGGGGTTGGTGGGCCCGGCGCTGTCGAGGTGCACCAAAGTGATAGAGACATGGCTGGTCTCGAAGAAGAGCACTGCCAGCGCGAAGAAAAGACGGCGCGGGTGTCTGAGAAACCACAGTCTGCCCTTTGTGAGAGAAAAAAAAACTGGGAAATTGAGCAAGGCTCTCGGCCCCATCCTGCATTCCTAGCACCCGACACCACTCTAACTTGCAGGTGCGACCCGAAAATTTCAGGCATGGGTGCCTTACAATCCAGGCTGCCTTTGGGTCACACGGCTGAACCCTCGAGGAGATGGGTGCCTGAAAGTGCCCGGTGGCGGCTTCCTCATTGCTACTGGACGTCATCTCTCCAAAATGCATCCAACCTGCAGGAAAGTGAGGCGACAAGTTCACTTCGCCACTCTCAATCCTATCTAACAGCATTTGTCGTCTTCAGAGCTTCCTGGGAACTGAAGTTGTCCAAGTGTGGTGTCAAGTTCTGATCAAAATCAATTGCGATTGTCGTTGCTCTTGCCAAATTGATGGGGCCGCGCAAAGGCCTCATTCAGGTGATACGTCGAAAGCCATGTCTCATTCCGTTCCCGCAAACCACCTCAATCTGCGACGTACGTTACAACCAAGGGCCAACGACTGTTTCTTCCGATGCTAATCCTTGCGTTTTCATAGTTGAACAGTACAGGGAAGGATATCCCCAGCTCGCTGCGTTTATCAAGCTAGACAGATGCTTCAGCACGTGGAAGCGCTTCGATTATCTCCACATCCGGAATCTTCACGGTTTGCAAGATGAGCTCGTCGAGCTGGAGCTCCGGCTCAACGCGCTAGATAGTGCCGAAGCTGTGCGGCTCAACCTATCTAGCCGTCGGCAAAATACGAATCATGAGCGGACCGACCTCCTAGCACAGATCAGACTCAAGATCGAACAATACGGTACCTACATATATCTTCAACTCAGACTCGGCATCATCTTGACAATTTGCTAACATACATTGCGCCAAAGATAAACATTTACTGGCATATCACCAGCTAATGCTACTGCCCGAACCCCAGTCGAAACACCGACAAAGCATAGCGCGTTGGGTGTTTGGGAACAAACCCCTTGTACGGTCCGAGAGCGCATGCTTTCTCGCAAATCTCCAAGACAGCGACTTTGTGGCTTTGTCTCCGCCCGAAGATGACAACGCGGTACTGGAAGATGCACTTGACTGGGCCCTGAAAAGGTTCCCACGGTTCAGCGCATTACTTTCGTCAAGCCGAGTAAGTGCATAGATGGCTTGAGAACCACCTTTACATGCTAACAAATATGGGAATAGAACCAGACCGATGACCCCAACATCTTCCTGTGTCCTCCGTCGGTGTTGAGGGCTATCGTCAGATACTTCATTGCCGTCCTAGTCCCACTCTGGCTGGCAGCCCATGTCTTGATTCTCGTCAGCTTGCCCACTGGCACCAGCCGAGCTGCCACCTTCTCCATCTTCATTCTTATAACTTCTTTCATTATCAGTTCAACGACCAGGGTCAGCAAGTACAAGTTAATACTGGCTCTCCTAACGTAGGTCTTGGCCCCCTCTCTCTCATTGCAATAAAATCATGGCAAAAATTGCTAACCGTTGAGGCCTCGCCTTTGTTTGTGTGATTCAGATATGCAGCGGTACCTACAGTCTTCCTGGGAAGCGAGACGAAGTCCGTTTGATAACTTCCAGACAGGCACAAGTCCCAATGTTGTGCCTGCTCTCAAGAGTGTCACTATACTTTCATCCCCTCCCCAAGAAACATCAAAAGTCTCCCGTCAAAGTAGCTCCAGAATTTCACTGCCTCATCTTATCGTCACATAACCAACGCGCTCGACTATTGTGGAACACAAAACCAGGGTGTTTTCGGCCGCTTGTTGGCCGTTCGGCAAAAGAGTGATGGAATTGCTTATTCTAGACAAAAAGGAGGGGCAGAGAGCCAGTATTATAGTGGTGAAAGTGGGGAGTCACGTGGCTAACCAGGTGACCGTTTGTTTCACAACTATCTCCACCGTCATCACCTCCCCAAATATGACTCCGTGGACATACGTATCGCCAATGAGCCGATACTCCCCCATCGCACCGCGGCTTCGCAGAATAAACGGCGTTCTCCCCCCTTCCAAAATCCACACCTCGTCGCCAGACTCAAAATCACGGTTGGCGACGCCAAAATGCCAATCCGAGGTGACAAAAAACATTTTGGACCACCCTGCAAACAGCCTATGGATCACCAAGCCCAGCCCAGCCGCCCCGGACGTTGGACTTGGGTTTTGCGATTCCTCCAGAGCATCCAAGACTTGATCGACCGAAGAGAACCACTCACTCCTGTCACCTAAAGACGCTAGGAGCTCCGCAATAACATCCCCGCTTCCCTCGTGCATCTCTTCCAGTTTCTGAATCCGGCTAGCCAACGCCGCAGTCCACCACTCGCAAAAGGCCTCACCGTAACTTTCGCTTAGGATATTATACGGAAAGATGTTGGCGGTGAGCGTCCGGGAGAGCGCCTGCTCGGCAGCTTCATCAGTCGGTTCGTAGATCTCGTATTCGGAAAGCATCCGTAAAAACCATTCCAGATCCATCCGCTTATCGAGGTAAAGCCGGGGTCCTATGTGCGAGACGGTAGACAGTGTGACACCGCGGAGAACGAGCGCGTTGTCATCCGTGAGACAGAAAACCGATGTTGGCGATTTGGTATTTGACGCGTTGAACCACCTCGTAGGATGTCCCTCTCGCCTCTGGCTGAACTCAATGATGGCCGGGCAAGAAGCAACGGAGAAATCGGGGACCCATGACGGCAGGGTGGTGATGGTTCTCTCCTCTGCGGGTTCGATGGAGTTGAAGAGGTTCAGATAAGGCATGTTCTTTACCATGAGCCAGGCTGTCCGGGTGTACACCTTGGCGCCACTGAGGAGGTAGTCGGGCCTTATCGGGTGGGCGGAGCCGTCATCTGCCGTGAGGATGCGCGAGACCAAACCGTGGTAGCCATATATATAATCCCATTTTTCGACAAACCCGCGGCCTCGCATTCCACCAACCAGATTAAACAACAGGATGTGGACGCGCTCCGCATCGGTCGTAGGTTCGTACCTGTGATGGATGGTCTTCCCTATTTGCAGACCGCGGAAGTTGACCACGGTCTCGTCCTGAATTCTCGAGAGGCTGTGGGTAAACTGTAGCACGTCGGTAAAGCAAGAGCCTATCCCTCGTTCGACAAAATACTATCCATTTATCGCAATTTTCTATAGTTATTGTAGATTAACTATTGGTATATTAATACGCTAGGTAATCGTAAATTCCGCCATGCGAATTTCCGTCATTTCATTCTCCACCAAGACATATGCGTCCTCTTGTGATTCCAATACGGGTATAGGTACTTCTCTTCTGATAAGGACGGTAAGCTGACTGTGTGAGGATAGCTGGTTGGCGGCTGGTTGACAGCTGCCAGGACTGTGAAGGCTGGCGGATTGGCTGGCAGTTGGCTAGCAACTGTCAGGCCATTGACGTATCGATAAGGCTGACGCGTGGGGGAGATCAACCCCACCATCGCGCGTTCGGTATGAGGAGAGGCCTTTCCTTCCTCACACTACAATCGGACCAAATTGTTGGCCACAACTATCGTACCCTCGGTATAGTAAATCATGCCTCCGGTCACACTAACATTAGGACTACGGAAGCTATGTTGAAGACCTAGGTCTTCCAGAGACAAAGGTTAAAAGCCAAGTGTTACACGGATAGGTACTGAACTGCCCTTATAACGCAAGCAAGCGTTAGGCTTGCTGGTCTTGGCATTGAGCAGGGTAACTTAAAATAATGAAATCAGGTGATTCTGCCACTGATGGCCAGAACCACCAGAAGGCTTCTGACAACCAGAGTGGGGCGTAGGCCCTAAGGGGCCCTGGAGTGGATTGGAATCTTCTGGTAGTTTCGGGGTACGCAACTACACTACAAGGTACGTAGTATACAGTACATAGTACTAAGTGGCTGGAAATTAACAGTTATAAATGGTAGTAAGCCTGTTACGCAGCTTGCGGCAACCTATTATAAATGATTAGTCCAAGTAGTTTCTAGACCCTTCCTTACAGTTCTGGCCTCTAGTCAGAACCCTCTTCGTTCGGACACACCCCCTTAGATCTAACAGGGCTTAGATCTAGACCTTATTATTCTAAATTACAGTCCTTTTTTCAATAACAGCTCTTATAGTATTCCTTTTAGGGGCTTTAGGCTTACAGTTCTCTAAGTGCGCTATTACAACCTGCACCCGACACAGGCCTCGAGAGGACTGGCGCGGGTTAAGACAGAATGTATGGCAGGACGCTAACAGGTAAGGGGCGTTCCGAAGACGGCTTATTAAGCTAGCACTCCTAGACGGGAGGTTCAATGTCACTGTAAGTCGTTATCACTATAATGCATAGAGGTGAGTCTAAACAGTAGGATATTGTTGAAATGCAAAAGGGGCCAAGGCATTGGAAAACAGTGTGTGTTAAAGGTGATTAATTATTTCTATCTTCGGGAGTGGAAGCCGTGTTATTATAGCCGTGAGGGTAGCCAGTGCACGGAGTGCATTGGCCACACTCGCTTCTGCGAAGCGAGGTTGGCTGACTGAATACGAGGTTGGCAGTGGAGTCTGGCGTTCTTGG
>Ga0247780_1001394_pt1 | contig 14301 bp, 13 predicted proteins | sample UWRJL079202R5_FD_179927 | JGI IMG/M metagenome (GOLD analysis project Ga0247780, IMG submission 179927) | Plant litter microbial communities from Arlington Agricultural Research Station in Wisconsin, United States - UWRJ-L079-202R-5 | ecosystem: Environmental > Terrestrial > Plant litter >... | reverse complement strand
TGAGAAGTTTATGCGTTAGTGCTGATTGGGCGGTTGAGGATCGAAATGTCTTGACAGCAGCTGAGTGCATGAGGTGGCTGAGAGCTAGATTCGACAATAGGACCTAAGTACTTATGCTTTACAGATGAACATTTAAGACGGACTGAAGGACTCCATGGATTCTTTGAGAGTCCCTCGTCTCTTCCTTCCGCATCAACTTGTCCGCAGCCTACCTACCCACCACGGTCAGCCATCCCCTTTCGTGCACCCACGGGCTCTCAACGTCGTCAATCTCGAACTCGACGTTGGGAGGGACCCATGCTGGAGAAACAGCCGAGAGGTCGTTGCCGAGGATTTGTGCGCCGGGAAAGAGGCCAGCCACCTCGATGGCCCAGACCCCGGTCCCGGTGCCAATGTCGAGAATCCGCTTTGTATGTTTTTCATCGACCGGGGAAAGAAACAGCTTTCGGCCCGTTCCTAGGACGGCCAGATGATGGGTCATGTCAAGACGTTCCTGCTCGGCGTCGTCGTTGGGCATGGGGTAGGAGCCCGCGTGATATGCATGGTACCGACGGCCGTGTTCGATGGGATAGTCAACTGCGCTCGAGCCAAGAGAGGTGGCGAATGCTGAGAGTTGATCGTCGACGTACGAGTCGTTGGCTTGAAGGGGCGCTATCGACCTCAATGGGAACATCGGCTAGAACAGCAGGCGGCTCCTCAGATGGGTCCGCCATTTTCGCGAGAAAGCTGAAATGAGGAGGAATTCCGGGGCACTCTAAGTTCCCCTCACTTCAGCGTCCCTGTGGTGTAGGCATGAAAATCCCCGCATGAAGTGGTTGAGTTGATCCAATAGCACCTGCATGCTGACTGCAAGTCCCCGCCGCGGGATTCTTATCGGTAACCCAGAGGGCGGGTGATCTGCTCAACACACGGTTTGTGGTAACCCGGCTTTTTCCGCTGTCGCGGGGAAGTTTTGAGTCGATGGCCTGTCCGAGTGTTGTAGAGGTAGTGAAATACTTGATCGGCTGCTTCATAGCGTTCTGGGCCAGTTTCATCATTCTCTCATTCACAAGTCCCCCATTCCCTCAGCGCCCTCCACTCTCTCGCCCTCCTCCTCCACAACATAGTAGTCCTTCACTTTCACCTCCCCTTTCAATATCCTATTCCACACGTTCTGGTTACAACTCAATGGCTTCAGAATATAGCACCTCTCCTTGGGCATCTCCTCCGCCTCGTTCTTGACATGCCAAATATCCCTCGGTCCCTCGGTCGCATACTCCCCCCTTACCTTTACCCTGCCCGTTGCCACGTCCCTCCCGCTCATCGCCCTCTCGAAAACAACCAGCGCAGCCTCGGGCTGATACGCCGGAATCTCGTGCCCCGCCTGAAACACCCTTGTGAAGCTAAAATTTCCCAGCTGCCTCGTCATCCCCTTCACCTCCCCGCCAGGCATAGTTAAAGCGGCGTACCCTGCCCTCGCAAAGTCCTTCTGTCTCTCCCACGGAACAGCAAGGCTCGCGCGTTCCCCTCCCCGCCACTCGCACGACGGGTCACGATCCCCATGCAGGAGATGCACGCTGACGCCGTTGTCGAGGAGGTAGGCGAGGTTGTCGAGGTGGCCGCCCAGCATCCAGTCAAACGTCGAGGTAAATGCCTGTCCTACCGCGGGGGAGCTGGCCGAGTAATTCACCGGGACGCCGAGGGCAGCGAGGACAGATTCCTGGCGGAGGTAGCCATGGAGGTGGGGCGGCGGAAAGGGATCGGCAAGGGGATGGGTGAGATCGTAGATGCCGCGGGAGTCGGCGGAGAGGGGGGACGAGAGAGCTTCGTAAGCGTCGGATGCGGCGTTGCAGGCAGCGGACGTGTTGGAGGCGTGGTGCGAGATGGCGTGTCGGCAGGAGAGCAGGAGATCGCGACCTCCGTTGGGGCGGGACCATGCATCTAGGGCAGAGGCGTGGGTGGTTTGGTTGATCAGGGGAATGCCGTAGCTGTTGTTGTAGGCGTAGTGAATCCCGGTTTCTGCCTGGACGGCTACGTCGTATAAGCCGCTGATGATGCCGAGAGTGCTGAGTTTGATTGGCCGGAGCCCTCCTTTGCGACTCCTACTAGGGTCGCGAATCTTTTTGTTCTGCTCGAGGAAGAAGCGCGAGAATTCCGGACCATAGTGGCCGCCGTAGCTCTCTGTCCAGAGACTCATACGTTCGTTTGATGACCAGTAGTGAGGAAAGCTAGAGAGCCAGATCTGGAGAAAGTTCCACAGGTGATTCGCTGCCGCCATGGTGGAGTTGGCTGTGTTGGAAATGATCTGCGTCGAAAAGGTGCCAACATTGGTTGTGAGATTATGGGCGCCGCCAGAGTCCGACTCTCCGGGGACGATATTGAAGCCGAATCTATCGCTCCGTGGCACCTGCGTTCCGTTGGTGGGAATATCGTAGGAAAAGCCAACCTGATTTGGTTGATCGATGAAGATCAAATTGGCGTTGTTGTTCCAACTGAATGGGTTCAGTATTGTGGTTGCAGAGTCTTGGCCGACCGTACAGGGTCCCAGTTCTTCCAACAAGCCCATCATGGAAGAGGCACCGGCACCCCCGTTCAGCCATATGACTAGCGGTGCACTTTCAGGCTGATTGCGGGCCTCGAAGAACCAGAAAAAGGTGTTGATGGGGTAGGCTTGGTCCTCCAGAAAGCCAGCAGGGAGGTGCACGTAACCAGAATACGACCCGACGCCTGGCGTTGTTTCACAAATGCCTGGCTCCTTGAAGGAGATGGTGACATTTTTGTACAATTTTGACGGTATAATTGTCACGCCCTCAACTGTTGGCGGATACCCGCCTCCGGCTGCCGAAGGGCTAGCTAGGGCTAAAACGAACGTTACGAGTGCTGGAACGCTCATGGTGATGTGTTGAGAATCGGCATACCGAGAAATCCCATTTTTATCGCTGGGGCGCGGCGGGGTTCCGTATTTGACGGCCGGCCCGCTCTTTAGGCAGGCAGCTTTGACAGGATGACTCCTCATTGTATCTTGCTCGCCCGGCTGCTATGCGCTCACACGGCGCAGTGCGGCGCAGTTTGGGATAAACTGGACCGAGCGGGATGAGAGCGCTGATAATCCTGACATCCTAGGCCAAAAGGGTCGTAACTATATGATAAGCGAGTGAGACACCTTACAAACAGATCTTCGTTAGCTGCACGCAATAAATCGACAAGTAATTATTAACGTCGCTATTAATTTCATATTGTCTTATGTTTAACAGCCTTGGCTTTTTTTTCCCAAAAATCTTTAGCGGCGTCGAATTTCTGGCTCCGCAACCCCCGCTTCTAAGCGGCGAGGTATGTCCCCACTTGCCCAAGCTACGAAGGTACCTTTTGTATTTTGTGCTGACACTCTGGAAAGCGGAGTACCTCACACATGGCGGAGACGAATTTCACCGCCCGTCCTGGTTGGCGACCAGGCACTGGTCCTGGGCCGCTCGGGGTACCTGGTGGAACAGACCGCTCGTATTCCGTCGATATTATAGTCTGCGCTGCTGGGACAGCCCTCGTCAGCTTTGCATTTGTCGCGCTGAGATTCTACGCCCGAATTTTTATCGTGCGCGTGCTGCATTGGGAGGATTGGCTTATTTTGGCTGGCTAAGTAAGTTTCTAATATCACGCCAGTCGCAGTCTGACAGCGCGACCTTGCAACAGTGCTTATTACTCACCTCTTCAATGTGTATAGGTCTTCTCGGCTGTCATGTGCAGCGGGTTTATTTATGGTATGGCTAGGTCCTCACCTCGCTTTTTTTTTTTTCTTTTTTTTTTCTTTTTCAAAACACTTCGCTGTAGTAACGTCCGTCTTCGTCGTCTCGCTGACTGCTGCCGTCTCGTGATTGTAGAAGCCGCTCTTGGCCACGGTTCTCACATGTGGTTGATCCCACCGCAAAACTTCACACGCATGACCAAGGTAAGCAGTATACCTAGAACACCCCCACTTCCTACTCATTTCCTGCGGCTAACGCCTGCCAGACTGGCTGGTGGACGATTCTTTTCTATCAACTTAGCCTTTGGTGCTCTCAGATCTCCATCCTGCTTCTGTACATCCGCATCTGGACTTATCCCTGGATCCGCCGCTCCACCAAAGGGATCCTCGTCTTTGTTATGATCTACAAAACAATCATCATCGCCGCCGTCGCCACTGCGTGTATACCTCTGCAGGCCTTCTGGGACTTTGAACTCCAGAAGCGGTCCTACTGCCATGCCAAAGCGGTTTGGTGGTTCACCACGTACATGCATGTCATCACCGACTTCCTGACGTACCTCTTACCGATGCCCATTATCTTTAGCGTTCAATTCCCGAAGAGGCAAAAGATCCTGCTTTTTATCCTTTTCGCTTTCGGCTTCTTGTGGGTTTCACCTATTAACCTTATCCCTATTCCATGCCTTAAAATTATGGTGTGTTTGCTGATGTCTTGGTTTAGTGTTTGCCTCGTCTCTCTGGTCTGCCTGTACTTGCTCAAAATCACGGCCGACACACCGGATTACACCTTCGATAACGTCAGTATCGCCTTCTGGTCCTGCGTCGAGACCAACGCCGCGGTTAGCGTCGCCTGCTTTATGACCATGAAGCCCCTTATTACTAGGTGGTTCCCTACGCTGGTGGAAGAGCGGCCAGATAGGGCTATGCAAATTGCCTTGTCGAATGGCCGGCTCCCGACCATCGGTTCTACGCCCATGCGTCTGCGCCCAGCGCAGCTGCAGCGGTCATTGACAGCATCCTTTCGTGGCTATGAAGTCCTCGCTCCTGATCACCGCACGAAAGAATCCTGAGTATAAACAAGCCCACGGGAGGTCATGGTGAAACATCAACACGCGATCTCGGGATTGCGGTTTCTTCAACCCTCCCGATTTTAACAGCTGCAGCCGCCAGCAAGTTAAATACGGGTCGGCAAGATGTGGAAAGTTTTATAGACGTGACTTGTTGCGAGCCGCTACTACGGCACAGCGTCACTTACTTCTTCTTGCCACGCCGTGAGTTCCGGCTAGCTCTATCCATGCGGGCTCCATCTCAGGTCATTGGCGGCCGTCGAAGGGAGGCAATGGGATTCAAGAAGCATTTGTCTGGAGTCGCCGAGAACATGAAGTATCTTCCGGTAGCATATGCGTTTCTTCTCCACGCTCTCTTCTATTACACCATCGCATAGAAAAAAGAATGCAAGCAAACCTTCCCAAGACCTTTTCATTCCAAGCGCATTCCACAAAGCCCAACTTCGATTCTATCACTCTACTCCCCATCGACATCAATACCTAAGTCAATCCTCGATGCTTTCGACTCGTCAATGGTGATGTGGCTGCAGCCAGAAGAGCTTTCTAGTGATGATAGTACTAAACTCGGCCCGGTGTGTTCCTGAGTTCAACCGCCTTGTCAGCAGCTAGATGGAACGGAGACACAGGCCAAAGAGGTGGCAACCGCTGGAGCTGGACCTGCATCGGACTTTGATGATTATCTTGAAGTGGGTCTGCCGCCCTGGCGACGTATCGGCCATGCATGCGTAGCTGAAAGACTTGCACAGCTGCGACGACTAAAGTATCGCAAGCGAGGATGACGCAGAAGACGCCGAAGATGGTGTCTTGGGTGAAGGCCGCGGTGTGGTGGTCATCGTCAGGTTGTGGTGGTGGTGGTTGTGGGGGCGCCATTATCAGCTGTGATTCGTTCGTTGTGCCACCCCGGGCCGGGGGTGGGGGGTCAGGGAAAGGTAAAAGGGGGCGAGAGCACGCGTAGAGTATGGAGGCGTTGGATCTTCATTCAAGTCAAAATCGACAAGATCCTGTGGTCGTGGAACACAAGCAAAGAGGGCAGGGCATCTGGTTTTCAGTTTTTCCAGTTTATATCGGTCTATCTTCACCTACATCGCGTCCGTTGCTTCGCCCGGGCTAAAAGCTTTGACAACGGCGACGTGGACGGTGTGAAGGCTACAGTTTTGAACGGGTCTAAAATGTTTAAAAGATTTATTCGGCCAAACCGTGGCTGAGCAAGGAGGTTGAAAAGTTTTGAGTCTTAGTGGGGCGAAGGAGGGTTCAAAAGTTTTGAAAGGGGTTTCAAGAGTCAATCATGGGGGTTCAAGGGCAATCTAAGTCGAACCAATAAGAATCACGGTGTTCTTGGCAGGATTTGGCCAATCGCAAGTTATCGGCAAGGGCCGTCACCGGGCACATTTAAGGATGATCTGGGTGTCCAAAATAGTTTTCCTCTGCTGCCACCAGGCTTGGTGTGTATTGCTGTCCGATCTCGGCAACATATGAGATTCCTCAGTGTAAAAGAAACCCCTGGTTTTCTAAAACGAGAGTCCCAAATGATGACTTTAAGGGGCTAGAAATAACAACTAGATATCTAGGTAGATATGTACTTACGTGTCCATCACTCGAGGATCTTTCCTTCCCACCCGGCACGAGCAATCTTCTGGAGAATGCACTTCGGCCACAGCTTGTTCAGCCACACCCGCAGAGACACAACATCCCATATTTCCTCCTCCTTAACCATATCATTGACAACCTCAAAATGGTCTGGATGCCAAATGGCGCGCCGGACACCTGTAGAGTTCTCATAATCACATAAAGCCTTTCGATCCGCTGACATCTGTGCGTGATTCGAGTACAGCTGGACGACTTCTTCCAGAGACTCAGCGACAACAAGAGTCATGTCCTGGCATCTCCGGCGAGATAAAACCTTGAAGCCCTCACAAAACTTGCCGAGTTCCATCAACTGCTCGATGAAATCCGCCTTGTACTAGGGTTGACGCCTCCGGTATGCTTCAACTTTGAGGGGGTCGTATGGATCGTGTTTGAGCTCATCGGTCTTGCTGAGAAGGATGCGAACCGGTCGGTAATCTGACGTGGAGTCGTGTGAAGAAAGGAACTCCGCGACCTCTTTAAGCCATTTATATGCTGCTTTTGTTCGAAGCTCCGTTGTAACGGGGAAGACGAAGATGACGGAGGACATGGTTGATTGTGAGGTTGTGGGAAGGTCTTCGGTCGAGTTGGTGGCGGATCTGTCGTTAGATCTAGGGGGGGTTTCGTTAAAGTACTCTGGGCGGGAATCTAGTCTGCCTAGGCAGGCAGAGACAGTTAATTTTATTGGTTGTTTATCGCCTGTAGCCGGTGGTGTGGAGCATTTACCCCCGTCCCTCCCGGATCTATATGGTGCCTGGCGAGTCGTGAGGCTGGAACGGATCGCCAAGTCCGGAGAATATCAACCTCCAAATTCTTGAGACAAACAAGTGGAAGATGGTTCTCGTGTCCCAAATATCGATATTGTCAAGGGGGTAGCTGTTTTGGCGCATTCTTCCAGTTTCCCGTGTTGTCGGAGAATTGGCTTGGGGGCGAAGGGTCCCCGGAAGGTCTTGAAGAACTCCCGTCGAGGATTCGGCGACAAAGAACTGAGTGATAGTGATTTGCCGAGTCTTCTGTTCTAATTGAGAAAAATGGCTGCGCGATGGGCGGGCAGAAGCAAAGCGGCTGCAAGATGGTACACGGAGGAAGGAACTTTGCGCACCCACCACAAAAATTTCATCAGCCCCGCCCTTCAACTTTGCGCTTCGCCCTCAGCTTAGAAGGCCGTCTATTGTTTTTCGTGGACCTGGTATTACCTTTCCACTCCCTGGGCCCTGACAACAGCGGTTTTGATGTTGGCAAAGGTTCTGCGCAACCGCTTTATCGACCCCCTCTTTGTGTTATCGTCCCCTCCCGCTACGACACCAGCTCGCATCCATCCCCACTGCGTCGATCCGCCAATAAATGCATTCCCCTGGGTCGGTTGGCCGCCGTTCATGATTGCCTTCAGGGTGGTTGCGGCTGAGAGGAAGCCGCCGAGTGGCTGCACTAGGGGCCCAAATATTGACAAGAAAGGAAATTTGCCATTCCATTCCTGGTATGCCGCCATTGGCATTCCGCTCAGGCTCGCGAGGCTCTGAGCCGCATGCTTTAAGTCGCGCACCCAGCACCACGATCGCTCGGGTTCTTTCCCCTCGTCGATGCAGCCCATGGCGGCTGGATTCGCGGTCATGTCGGCCCCAGCAGAACCAACCTGGGCCTCGTCGCCAGTGTCGTACGCCGAGTCAATGGAGCAACTTCACGGCGATGCTGACGGTCCAGCCACACACAACACCAATCACCGCATGCAATTGGGCGGAACTGTTGGGCGCGAAACCTCTTTACTCCCATGGCGCCCGACGTATCTTCGCCTCGTCGTCCTGATCATTTTCGGTTGCATCTTTGCCGCAGTCATCGCAGCGCCAGAAGTCTTGCTACGCGTTTCGGTGGCAAACAACGGCCTAGGTACAGCAGATGCGAGGCAGCAGTACCTGTGGAAATACGGACCGACAGCGATCCTCACCGTTGTTGCCGCGCTTTGGGGGCGCGTCGAGTATCAAAGCAAGCTTGCAGCACCATGGGTTAGGCTATCGCAACCTTCAGACGCCCCAAACGCGGGTCAGACGCTGAAGCTCGACTATATCACCTGCTTACAGCCTACTGCGCTTTTTCGATCTCTGCGAAATCGAGACTTTGTGGTGGCCTTGGCAGTCAGCACATCGATCATGATGAAGATCCTCATCCTCCTGTCAACTGGGCTTCTCGCGTCGTCCTGGATCGATGCTTACCGAACTGTTCACCCAATGGTCACCATCGACCAGTTCGCGGACGATACCTCTCGCCTTTCAGTCCCGAGCGACATCGCATACTACATCACAGAAGGGGTCCTCCGGCAGAATCTAAGCTATCCTGGTGGGCTTTCCAAGGATTATGCGTTCCAGTCCGTTCGCTCCAACCTCCCGGCCAACACTCGAGTGCAAACCATGGTGGACGGATTCACAAGCTGGCTCGACTGCCAGACCGTATTTGCCACTGTGGTTGGTATTCAAGCCGAAGAACACATCCATTTCCGACGCCAGATGAACATCACCATCTCATCTCCGGGCTGCAACATCGAGAACCTACCCGGCAGTTCCCCATTCTATTCTGGTGGCAACTCTAACAAAACATCTGTCCTCCCATTTTCCAGGTTCATGCCCGCGCAGTGCGATGGAACAACGGGGGACAGCGGGAGACGAATCTTTGTTTTATTTGCGAATGTCACATACGAGGTCGACTACACGCAGAATACCACAGACTACACAGGAAATGTGGTCAGACATCCAATTTTTGGCACAGTCACACAGTCGGCACCGCTTCTCTGCGTGCCCGCGTACAGCATCACAAGGTAGACGTTGTCCACAACGGCACTCACACTCTGAGCGTCACCCGCTCCCCGGGAGCCCAGAACAGGACACTTCCGTCCGTCAGCCCCTGGAAGCTCTTCGACGCCCATCTCAAATCTTATGCAAACGACATTGAGAATATCCAGAGAACCCGATACGAGGGCCTCAGTATGAACATCTCGGGTGTGCCGGTGGATGTAGACGCACCCATGTCCGACGCGCTTTTTAGTCAAACGATCCCAGGTGTCACGCAGGTCTCATTGCTCCTGGTCCCGGAGAATCTCCAGAAGGTCGCCTCGGGGCACTTTCGGGAGGTTGCGGCCGTGGTGGCGAAGCAGTCGCTGCTTTTCCCAGCGTCAACTCCAATTGAAGGTGTGGCCTACACCAGCGGTGATCGACTCGTGGTCCGCGCGGAGATTGCACATGCCATGGCCAGTATTTCCGGCGTATGTGCTGTCATGGCTGCCATTGCAGCTTTTCTAGTACCTTCAGGTGGCATTCTTCCTCGGAACCCGTCAACGTTGGCGGGCATCACGGCCTTGTTGCAGCACAGCCCTGGTATTTTGGACCGCCTACGAGGTGGTCGGGCGGTTGATGAGAAGAACCTCCAACATCATTTCACGGACACCGAAGTCTTCCAGTCACTTCTCAACAGAGGCCCACCAGGATCTGCTGAATTTTGGATTCGTGGAAATCCGGCTGCATCGAATGGAAACCCTCAAAAAGGGGCAACAGTTTTGGCACGCTCCAACTTAAAGGCCCGGAGGCTTACTGTCCTTGATCCCCTTGTCCGTGGTGGTATTTGTCTATTCCTAGCAGCGTTATTCGCAGTACTTGAGTTGCTGTTGCGCAAGTCGGACAGTGAAGACGGGCTATGGAAAGACGACGTTGACAGCTACGTGCGGTACACCTGGACGATTGTGCCCTCCGTCGTTTTTGGCCTCCTGTCAGTGGTTGTTTCCACGATGGATTTCACTACCAGGCTCTGCCTCCCTTACAGCTCGCTATCGCTGGGTGTCTCCAGCGACGAGTTTGTTGGGCTCGATTTCATCGATGCTAGCATTTTCCGCGTTCTGTTCCGGGAGCTCAAGTGGGTGAAGCTTCAGGCGTTCGCCATGACAATGGCGTTTTTGGTGGCCTCCTTGTTCACCACGATCGCTGGGTCCCTGTTCAAAACACTCCCCCGGCCGCTTTCAACCTCCATCCAGCTTCGAGCCAATACTTCATTCGCAGTAGACGCGGGCATTGGCTTCCAAGACAAGTCAGGATTGATCTCGTCACTTATATTGGGAGCCAACTACTCATATCCCCGTTTCACCTACGGAAATCTCGCGTTTCCTCAGTTTCTCCTATCTGACGAATCTGCCCCCATTTCCGACTTCAACCAGTCAAGTCTATCCATTACCGCCATAGTCCCCGCCGTCCGAGCTGAGATGGACTGTCGAATGTATGAAGCCTCTAAGATCACGACCAACCTCACCCTTAATTATTCCACCAGCTATAACACCCATGTTGATCCCCTCGGAATTTCCATCTTAGGCGAAGAATGCCAACTTGATGACTCGGAAAAGTACCGGTACAACAACTTCCTCTCAACCTACCCCAACACAACTCACTTCGCTCTCGGAGACGGCACCGACACCAGTAGTCCGGCCCAGGGCTGCAGCGACCTCCTATATACATGGGGGACGCTCTCCCGCTCAAAGTCCAGCGGCAGCGTCACCCACATCGCAGCAATGGGATGCAACGTGACGTTCGCCACTGTTCCAGTGAACGTCACCTTCCGCAACCCCAATCTCGACATTGACACCTCTAGACCCCCGAGTGTGCACGACAAGTCACGGCCTTCCACGATTGGAACCATGGGGAATACAAACAGGTCGTCGCCGTTTTACACCAATTCACAGTCCGGACTCTACATGTTCCTCGCGACGGTGCCAACCAACCCGTCCTATCTGCTAGACCCGTTTTTCTCTCTGCTTGTCACATCGCCTCAGGCAGTTTCCATCACGGATTTCGGAGATTCGTCACCAGACGCAATGGGAAGGGTAGCAGACGCGATACGGGCGCAACATGGTGTCATTCTCGCCCAAGTACTCGCGAATGCCAGGACGGTGCCGGTGGGGGAGACGAATGCGACTCTTGGTTTGCTTCGTGATGGGAATCCCGATCGAGAGAATGGAAGCAATGATGGAGTACCGAGATACTCGGCTACCGTCATTGGTGAACGAGACAGAAGTGGAGGTGAAGGGCGCGTGGTGATCGTTGATGTGCCGTCTGCCAGGGCACTGCAAGGTATGATTGCGGTGGTGCTTTTGGGGGTTATGGCGGGATGGATTGGGTCCGGGGGGCAGGAGGGAGAGGTCCTCAGGCGGGGGAGTTGTCAGTCGATTGGAATGGCTGCTGCTTTAGTTGCTGGTGGCAATATAGGGCAGTATTTACGAAGGGATGGGGTGGAGTGGTGGAGCGATGATGAGGTGGCGGCGGCTTTGGGGCCCGGGACAAAGGTCAGACTGGGACGGGGAGAATGCAGAATCGGAAAAGGGGAAGGTGCAATTGTTCCGGGCCGTAGTAGTTACGGGTTGTGGGTCGAGGGTGTGGAAGGTGGTGAAGTGGTGGAGATGACGGGATTGCGCCCCGGGTGAGACCCTCTACATAAACACATTTTCAACAGCCCAATATTGGGCGAGCAGCGAAGTGGCAAGCGTTCGTTGAGCGTATTCAGCGTTGTTTTCAAAAGCGTTTGACGAAAGACCTGGGTTCGATCTCCAGAGTTGTCGAGACCAAGCTGCAGCGCAGGTGTGACAAAAGCGCCGGTTACCACAACGTGAAGAGAGCTCCCGGCCTTATATCAAAAGCTCCCTGCACAAAAGAATGCCATCGTATAGGAATATCCGTATCGCGCCTCCTCAAAAGTGTCAAGTGCATGGGGGCAAACCGCAAGGCTGTCCCCTTTTGCGTCTCGCGGAGTTTGTAGCCACATTCCACGTTGCCTTCCTCCGTCAGGTTTTCCTCGTGCGGCAGGTCGGTTATGACAGCCGTCTTCAGCTGCTCGAGGGTCTTCTGGTGGGGATCTTCTCGCATGACAGCTCGAGGCAGCACAACAAGAGTCGTAGCAGCGATCTGTTGCATATTGGGGGGAAGGGGGAAGTCTCCATCATGCAATTTGGACGCCATCTGGCTCTTCACTCTCATCGCGCATAGGTTTTGACAACATTTTCGTTTTCTATGTGTAACCCTGTGTTCGTTCGCCAAGGTGTGCTCCTCACGCTTTGCGCATGTGCTGGGATCAAGTCCCAACTGTCCTCGCCATCACACTGATGACCCGTTCCCATAGCCCCTTAGGCGCTTCGGCTACAGAGGAGTCATCAGAATCTGAAGACGATGATGACCCTGACATAGAACCAGCAGATGTCGGCCGGGTCCTAGACAAACAGACCCCCTGCTCCCCTCGCTCAATGTCCGCTGGCCCTGCAGCTCCTCCTACACCTGGATTGAGCGTTCCTCTGTGGCCGTCATGGCTGCGCCGAACCAGAGCTGCGTAACCCGGACGGGCTTCCCATGGGGGGCGGGCGGTTGGTGGAAGGGAGTCACTCCAATGATGAGGCGGCCGACTAGGAGGTGGTAGAGTCTTGGTATTTTTTCCTTTGGATCCAGATGACATGGCATAACAAATTCCGGCGGCCATCTTATCCTGAACATAGGTGGCAAAGCGAAGGGACTGAAGCTCATCTCGGACCATGAGGGCGTTGGCAAGAATCGAGGCCATCCATTGGAGATAGAAGCCAAGGCGGACACCGAGACCATACATGTCCTCGTTGCCAGCGATGGCGCAGGGTTCCAAGGTCTCAAACATGGTGATATGCGGCGAAAGGGGATGGCTGACCGTGGTGGGTAGGTAGGCTGCGGACAAGTTGATGCGGAAGGAAGAGACGAGGGACTCTCAAAGAATCCATGGAGTCCTTCAGTCCGTCTTAAATGTTCATCTATAAAGCATAAGTACTTAGGTCCTATTGTCGAATCTAGCTCTCAGCCACCTCATGCACTCAGCTGCTGTCAAGACATTTCGATCCTCAACCGCCCAATCAGCACTAACGCATAAACTTCTCAACTGTGATAAAATGGACTTTCGCATCTGGACTTTTCCCATGCTGTATGCCCGACAGACGCTCATTGGGCTGTTTTGCCTGCCATTCTGGTTTAGAAGGTCTAGAAGGGTCGGCCTGTTCCAGTGCCGCTCAAGATTGGCTCCTGTAGACGCATGTCTCACTTCCAGGTCGCCACCAGAGAAACCTTGCACCAAGTGAAACGGCAGTGGAATGAATATCCGTGGAGCCGGAGAATCTTCTCCTGACTTTAAGGTCGGTAAGGTTTCCGTCCCAAGTTGTGTCCAATCGAAGAGACCTTGATGAGGCGGACTGATGCGGGACACTGGAGTTACGAGGCACGGACCTTGAGGGGGCCAGCATTGTGGGGTTGCGGCCATCGCAACGCACAGATCAGGTAGAAAAAAGGCACTAGGCCTGATTGGGAGGTAGGGTGCTAGTCGCATCCCAAAGGGCTAGAATTCCTTCCTTTCTTCTTCAACCTAGCAATCGACTGTATTGGCTAGATAACTGCAACTGCACTCTACCAAGCGACCTGACTACTGGCTTGCATCATGTTCAACACCGTGCTCCTAAAGCACCTGGTGAGATGAAGACACAGGGGCCAGTCAGAACATAAGGCATCCTTCTTACTTGGCTTTGTTTTTCCACGTGTGTACTAAGGCTGCTTCTCCGCTCGGATGTGTCTTTTGACCTCCTAGTTCACAGCAAGCCAGTCCTTTTAAACTATCAGATCACATTATGGTTCAGCATATTTTTCATCCATTGTATATCTTATAGCAGACTTAGATATAACTCCCTAAGACTAGCAAATCTAGTGTACACTAAGCTTGGTTATGTACTGAACAGTTGTACTTTCCTCTACAATCCCTGTCAAAAAGTCTGTGTGCAAACACCGTTTTCCCACCAAAACTCAGCACATTGAAAACAAGAACGACAACGTTCTACAAAACTATAAAATAAACTAAAATTCTAATGTGCATCAA
>Ga0247780_1001393_pt1 | contig 14310 bp, 11 predicted proteins | sample UWRJL079202R5_FD_179927 | JGI IMG/M metagenome (GOLD analysis project Ga0247780, IMG submission 179927) | Plant litter microbial communities from Arlington Agricultural Research Station in Wisconsin, United States - UWRJ-L079-202R-5 | ecosystem: Environmental > Terrestrial > Plant litter >... | reverse complement strand
CCCTTTTCTCTGCCCCCCCCCCCCCCCGGCTAAAGTTTCCTTTGGATGGAAAGATAACGCGCCATCTGTAGGAATGGCTTCTAGGCAATAATTCTAATGCCCCGTCACGCGACTACCTAGTCCGCGTTAAGCACATCGCGCTGCACAATACGGGCAAGCCGCAGATCCACTGGTCGAACAGCGCTGTTTTGGGAGGATTGGAGGCCTGAAGCGATCGAACCGGGCACTTACTCGACAAGCAACCGGCCGTGATTCGACAGTATGGTCACCCACCAAACCGATAATTGCTCGGGCACGCAGATTTCGGCTTCTGCAACTAGTGATGTCAACCTTTCATGCGATGTCCCCACGCCAGGATAAGAATGCTGCTGTGTGACCTGAAGTTTGCCGCATGCGCGCGCAAGGTTACATCGAAGACTTAGAGGATGCCGGATACGGAAGCGATGGACGCTGTCGGCGTACATCAGTACCGGACGGCTTTGCAGATCATTTCAACTCCATCTGCAGCGAAAGCGGACAGGCGGGGAGCCCAGCCGAGTTACATACAATGTAACCCGCCCGGTCGTGTTTTCGCAATTTCCACCATGGCCATGTGGTTACTTGGCGTGCAGTCAGTCACTGAATGCTGTGTAAGTAACGCGCCTCCACCTGCCTTGTTCATGTCTTTGCCGAAGTAGGTATGTGTCGAGTCACTCTTGTTAGAAATATGACCCGAGTGCACCCCCCGGCAGGAGATAGACCTTGTTGGCGAGGAAGACTTCCAGGTCTCATCATCGGTTTTGCAATATCGTTGACCGCGTGAGATCTTCGGACTTCGCTTTCAGGTTGTATTGGGCCACCCCTGTCGAACCTACAGCTCATTATAATGGCCCCCCGCGTTCTGTTGTGAGTGTCGTCGCTGCTAACGATATCATCATGGGATGATGAGTACTGACCGGGACTTGCCGAAGTATCAGTACCTCCGGCAACATCGGAGCCGCAGTCCTTGAGGCCCTCGTTGCTGCCCACCCCGAGATTCTCATCGAGGCCTTAGTGTGCTCAGAGCAAGACAGTGCCGTCCTCGAAGAATTCTAATTACCCAAAAAATTGTTAGCCCGGTCTAGGGAAGCCTCGAAGATCTGTCTCTGCTGGAGGTCAAAGCTTCCCAAGCCGGCATCGTCATCAGTCAGTCCTGGCGTCGAACGCATCCCCACCGTATCTACAATCCACCACTAATGCCCAACACACACTAGACTGCGCCCCCGACGTCCCTCACGCAGCCGGAAACGCCGCCCTGCTGACCGGCTTCTCCTCCTCCTCTCCCCCCTCGTCCCCCAAATTCTTCATCCAGACTTCTGGCGCTGCCCGCATTTGGGACGCCCCCGACGGCTCCACCCCCGGGCAAGTCTGGAACGACATCGCCGACATCGACCGCTTCCCCACCACCACCACCCACGCGGCAAGCGACATCCAGATCTTCTGTGCCACCTTGCCCACCCTACACACCGCCGTCATCTCTCCCAGCTTTGTAGTCGGTCGCTCGCCAAGCCGTTCCCACACCGCGCCCATCATCTTCCCGTACCTGTTTCGGGTGGTACGCAACGTCGGCGGGGGTTTCGTGTCCGGCGAGGGAAGGAACGTGACGGCGTTTGTGGACAATGCGGTGCTCGCGGAGATGTATGTCGCGCTAGTGACGGATGCGCTGCGGGTGATGGAAGGCGAGGCTGTGAACGATGAGGTGTGGGGGCCGAGGGGGTATTACTTTGCGGCGTCGCTAGAGGTGAGCTTCCGGGAGTTTATGGAGGGGTATCTGCTGCCGGCGTTGAAGAGGTGCGGTGGGGATGGGCTGTTGAGAAACGACGGGATCAAGGAATTTCCGCAGGAGGAGATCAATAGCTTGTTGATTGGGAAGCTGGGAGGCGTGGGGGCGCTGTGGAATCGACATATTGCGGAGAGATTTGGGACGGCGATGAGGGTGAGACCGTCAAGAGCGCAGAAGTATCTTGGTGTCAACACGGCGAAGGGTCTGCCAGCTCTTGACGACGCGGTCAAGGTTGCTCTGCGAGACTTGTAAGAGAGCACGTTTCATTAGTGCCCGGGCGCCAGGGGGTCCAAAGGGATTAGGGGACTCATAACGACGATGGAAACATCAGGTATGGTTAGCAGATGCTCTATTTGCTGTTTAATAGGACTGAATTGAACTCTAATAAGCCTTATCCGTATTATAATACTCTGGAACTGCGTTTTAATAGGCCTCATCTGCATTGCACCAGGCTTTTAGTGAAGTTAATGACTTTGAATCCTTACCGGTTTAGAAACAACGGGAAGCTAAAGCTCCTTTTTAGTGCTTGCAACCTTGCCTCTCGGAAAGTTCCTGACAGATATTAACCTTGTAAGCACTCCTGAAGCATCTGGTTTCTCGTTAGCAACCCATCAAAACGGTCCATCGCGTTAGAAAATTTTGCTTACCTTCGATCGTTCGCGCCTAATATCTTCCTCTTCAGCCTCATCAACAATGTTCATTAACTGAGTTATCGACCTCAGTTTAGATTCCTGAATCCACTGGATGTACTAGTATCCAGTTAACGGTTCGCTCTTTGTTAGCCAGGCAGCTTTTAGGTTTGGGGCGCCTACCGTCTCAATAGACTTGGGAACTATGTATCACGTAGCCGTAACATGTATTCCATGTTTGCCTGCACAAGCAGAGATCAAGGAGCCATCTAGAAGAGCAAAGCCCCAGTTAGTACCGTTTGCAAACTCGGCAGTGATTGACAAAAGGAGCCCCTGCCCAGATTTTCCAGCTCAGTTTACGTGGTAAAACACAATAGTTCATCCCATCTGCACCGGTAGGAACAAGTACATCCCTCTCTGATCCGAACGGCGACCCCACTTAAGGGTCCGTCTCCACTTGCATTCCCGACTCTCCACCACGCGAAGGTCGTCTATGCCGAGTTGAGTTCTGGTCATTAACGCGAATCTCCCCATGTAAGGCTGACTCTGTAAACGCATTGCTGATTTGAGCTGTCAGCTTCCTAAATATCAGATTTACTGGTAGATTTTACTCCTTAATCCCATTCCCTAAAGGTGTGGTCTGATCTACTGGTAGATCTACTGGTAGATCAAATTCCCTAATTCCATTTCCCCAATGTAATCTGGTCATTAACGCGAATCTCCCCATGTAAGCCTGACTCTGTAAACGCATTGCTGATTTGAGCTGTCAGCTTCCTAAATATCAGATTTACTGGTAGATTTTACTCCTTAATCCCATTCCCTAAAGGTGTGGTCTGATCTACTGGTAGATCTACTGGTAGATCAAATTCCCTAATTCCATTTCCCCAATGTAATCAGATCTACCAGTAGATCCGCCAGTCGATGAGTCACAGGAAGCTCTCGGGAAATGAGATCGGGGAATTAGATCTACCAGCCACAGCCGGTGGGATTGGGAACTCATGTGGAATTGATATGTCCTTAGTCTCCTGGGTGTTGGGAGACGCGTCCATAATAAACACCTAGGGGACTAAGATCCACAGGATGATGTCCCTCCCGAGAGAATCGGGCAACTCCACCTTAATCCACAGCGACGCCGTGATATATGGAACGCCTTATGGATCTTGTAATATTCAAAAATGATAGTTATCTTAGCGAGCATCTCTAGCGAGACTTTCTTTGGGACCTAGCGGTAATGGCTGTGGAGAACGTTTAGGACGATCAACGAAGCCTCGGCATCCCAGTCCTCAGCGCCTCCTTGTAGCGGACCCTTATTTTTGTCTCCTTCTTTCCACCCTCCGGTCAGCATTGCCTTGAACACAGGCGAGGCCCAGATGAGGCGACGTGACGAAACATGGAAGGTCGCCAGTTCGGTCGATACACTGCTGATCTGAGAGTCCTTCGGTGGAGCGACTTCGTTGTCCTGAGGAGCGGGAAGCTCATCGACGGCGATGGTGTTATCCTCGGCGGGCGGCGTAGGATCGGTGATCTTTGGGCTGACACTGAGCTCGGCTCGGGCGGCCCTTGTTCGCTACCATCCCATACAGCAAACGGCGCGTTGGGGTTGCTCAGCGTGATTATAACATCCCCGGAGAGATCCATAGTATGGTGACACATTATTGCCAAGGATGCGAAGAGTGCCAAACAGCGAAGCCGAGAAGCGCGCACATTGTCCAGGAGATAGATGTGGAGTATCAGGCTCTCATGCCCTGAGGCCTACAGTCGCGTGACGAGCGGACCGATCTTGACATCATTCGAGCCCACACTCAGTGCAGCAGTCTTCCCAAGCACCAACTACTCAAGGTCCTCTAAAATGGGGAAATTCTTTCCAAGGCGCTAATGGGCAAACTATCCAACTAACAAAAAGCAAAAACAAAGGACCGCAGTTAAGAGCCTATACCTTCGCTGATTTAAATTCTGAGTCAACGGACACACCGGACACAAATGTAGTAGGTCGGTCGGTCGGCAGCTGCCTGTCCTTTAGCGGGTGCCTCCATTGTCACGCCTGCCAGCCCTATGACCCCTGGCGGCAGCGCTCTGTAGTTTAGAAAATAAGCTTCCAGCGGCTATGTTACCGGTCTTGCGTTGTGCTCTTGCCGCCATGGAGCCTTCGCCTGGTCGGTTAGCCTTATAGGTAAATAGGCTTTACGGGGAGGTAAATCCGTGATAACTGACCTGCCGTGATACCGTCCGCACCGAATCCGGTAATATATAGGATTGGAAAAAAAGCAGCGACCGCTGTGAGTGTAGTAGCGATAAGGATCGTCTTCCCGCAATTTCTGCCTACCCATAGTCCTATGCACCCGTGATTAGTTCATTTCATCATCAAACTACAGTCAATCTAGGTACCTAGACGACTAGCTGCGCTTGTAACCCATTTTCTGGCGATAACCATTGCTCAGTCTTGGCGCCTTTTTCATCCGGAAAAATTGACCGTATCTGGTCTCTTTAAATTTTAGTTGCCGTGAATAGGCTCTGTTTGCCGATATCAAATGTAGAGTTATGTATATTGGCGCTTCTCTGCCCTAAGACGCTGGCCGTATGATGTGGCTGTTGGGACGTCGAGGTTGGTGGGAGGTCCGCAGCTCGAGCCTTCTTTGACCGCCTTACCCCGCAACTCGGAGTCTCTCAATCATTGTCCCCTCAAAGCTGAGGCGGACCCGCTAGCCTAATGGGGTCTGTGAACCTGCCAAGGGTCTGTGTTTATCGAAATCTAAAATTCTAGACCCAGAGTCAGTCATATCCATACAGCCAGCCCACTGGCCATCCATTACGCCTTTACCAGTTAACGCCTTACCTCTGTTCCTACGCCGTAGTTTGAAGGAAACGCGATTTCTGCAGTTTTCGGCCGTTAAGTAAAGAAAAAAAGCAGGAACAAATTAGCCATTTGCAGCAAATAATAGATGGTCAAAAACTGTAAAACTGAACAAAACAAGCCCCCTAAACACAAGCAAATCTAGCCCCCAGAACCTAAGCATATCTCGCAATCTTCTTATATAATAAAATAAGCTATTCTGACTTGTTAATTCAGAATCCGTAAGCCCGCCCTGTGAGTTTACTGCTTTTACCTCTCCAGAACCGTATTAAACCACCAGATGGCCCCCCTATCAAAGTAGGCATTAACCGCTTCATCCTGCGAATCGTCTCCTGCACTATAAAGAGTATATCGATCCTCCCCCCTAGCAGCTGGTTTTATAGTCCTGACAGCTAAGTTAAACGTTCTTCAGCTGGCGGCCACACGAAATCGGCGGGGAGAGGGTCAAAGGCGCGAGGTGCTTCCACTGCTAGGCCTGCTGGACTCTTATGGCCTTTAGGTATCGCTCCTTTCTCGAATCTTGATGGTAGCTGCCGTGTGGTGTTTTGACGATACTGACTCTGTGGAACTGAGTGGCTCCGTCTCTGTATAGCCCTCCGCAGCTGTGGCCGAGTTTGAAGAGGTTATCGCTGTATCTCACAGGGCTGCATGGAAAATCGCCGTTTTTAGTGTAGAATAAGGTGTTTTGGATGAAAAACAGCTTAAGTGGTGGCCTTGCCCTATTAGGTAGCGTGTCTCGCTGGAAAGTCTCGCAGCAGCCCGCCAACGCCAACATGCAACTAACAAGCCAAGCCTAGTAATGCCCGTGCTGGAGCTATACCGAAGACTCCTGTCTTTCCTTGATCCGGATCACCTTGTCTCCCAGATAAAAAGTCGTTACGACTTCATTTTTGCCAGCCTTCGAGGACATGAGCGTGCTCCATCCTGTCGATGGCCTCTCAGTGTATGTTAATTTCAGGCTTCCCCCCTCCTGCGTTGCCTTCCTGGTAGCCTCCGCGCTCTGCACGAAGATGAACAAGCCGGCGATTAGCATCCCTACTGCGCCTAGCGCAACTGCGAACCAATATGCGGTGCGCAGACCCACGAGACGGATTGCCACTAGTTGCGGGCTCGATACCGATAACGCCGGCGGTGGGCCGTCCATTCCCTCCCTCTGGGCGGCATAGACGAGCGAGTTCTTGTGGATTGTGCCGGCAAATCCAAGCCCACAGCTGATGCTGTAGTTGACAACCGTTGCCACCAAACTGGCCGCAATACCCTGCTTCTCCTTCGGCAAAGCCGACGATAGCAGAATGGTCGCGGCTGGGAATGACAGGTTCATGGCGCCCGGCATGAGGATGACGGCGACAAATGTGTTGGCCCAGTATGTCTGCTCCAGAGGCGTGACGGCTATAAGTAGGCTGCCCAACAGGAAGAAGAACATGGCGGCAAACATGACCCATGACACGGCCACTCGCCGCATCAGCCAGACGGTGAGGAGTGCAAATAAGATACCGGTCGCTGCCACGGGGCTCGTCTGGAATGAGGTAAGCAGTGCGCTTTGCCCGCGAAGGTGCTCGAGAAATATGTAGAGGTAGTAGACCCAGATCCCGTGGCTGCTCCACCCGGCGAAGACGCAAGCTAGGGTAAAAGCAGCATTCCGCTGGAGCCCTCGGATAGGGACGATGGGCTGCGTCGCAACGTGGAGCTCAATCCAGACGAAGGCGATGAGGAACATGAACCCTACTATTAAGAGAAGCGGGATGTAGGGCGCGTTCCATCCTGCCAGGGGTGCTTGGTTCAGTGCGAAGTTGACAAGTACTAGGCCTACCACGCCCGTCACGGCACCTGGCCAGTCAAAAATGGGGGTATCTTCATGCTGGAGGCCCATTCTACCCTGGGGCGCCGCGACTTTTTCCGGGTCGGGGACCGCAAAATAAGAGATGGGAACCAGGAACGCGCAGGTGATGGCAAGCAGCCAGAAACACCAGCGCCAGGAGATGGTCTCGGACACCAGGGCAGCCATGACAGCCCCCAGAGCCGCCCCGGTTGGGCCGGAGGCGCCGAAACAGGCAAAGGCGATGTTGCGCTTCAGCCCGATGGGAAAGGTCCGCCCGATGATGGCGATGGCGTTGGGGATGACGAGGGCGGGACCAATGCCCTGGAATGCCCTGCAAGTGCTGAACAGGATGAGCTGGTCTCGGTTACAGAAGCCCGAAATCAACGACCAGACGGCGAACCAGGCCCACCCAGCCATGAAGACACGCTTGTGTCCGTGGATGTCGCCAAGTCTGCCTGAATGTTGGAGAGGTCCAGAGTCAAAAACAGTCATCTGACTGGAGTTGGACTGAGATGGGACTTACCGGCTGGCAAGATGAAGGTCCCGACAGTCATGCTGTAGGCGGCCGAGAACCAGCTCAGGTTGCCATAGTCGTGGATGTCGAAAAACTCGCAGAGAATCAGGATCGGCGCTACCGTCTGGTTCATTGCCGCCAGGGACAGAAACTGGGCGAGACAAAGAACAAACACAAAGATGACTTCGTGAAGTCGCTCGTGGACCAGCCGCGGAGTTGGAGCAGCGGTGACGGGGGCGGGGGCGGGCATGATGATTCTGTCTCGTCTTGGCATTTCTTCTCGTGCGTGTATGGACCTGTAGTTGAGCACGGAAGGTGGTTCCAATTCAGGTCTGATTGCAAGACATCCCTCATCCCTAGGGACTCAGTGAGATGGAGGAACGGGATGGATAATGCTGCAGTGTCAAGATCGATTGGCGATCTGAAGAAAAGGGATTGGCGGCGTCGAGTGCGGTGTGCGTGCATGCAAATGCGCCCACCTCGCCAGCCTCACACTGCATGCTGCGAGTCGCAAAGTGGGGCACATGCTGAAGGTGTGCTGCCCCTAGGCGACACTGGGCAGCTCCTGGGGAAAGCCGGCCATCTTTTTTAATCATCCTACGATATTATTTTGTGTGCCGGCATATTAGCGTCGCGGACTCCGGTCTCTGGAAAGGCGAGGTGAGCGTGTTTTGGTGTGATCGTCTAGAACCTCCCACCAGAGCATGGGTTGCGGCGTTGCGCTGGAATGTCGGGTGGGACCATAGTGGCCCGGGGATCGGACACGGGTATAATACATCATCGCGTAAACAAGCTTTCCCCCCATGTTTGTAACATCACGGACAACCTTACTATGGCATATGTCAGAAGCGCTGCACATTGGATTCGGTGGTTTTTGAAGAGGGTTTTGCCACTGCAGGTCGTAGACAATTCAGGTTTCGTGGCAGCATGTTCTGGAGGACGGGACGCGTAATTCTCTGCAATTCTCCGCAGCTCGCGTTCTGCTACTCGACTTCAATTGGCAAGAAGTGAAACCCGTCCAAGTGTGGTCCTCGGTCCCGAGCTAATTGAAGCTTGTCCGCTCCTTCCTACCCAGCCACGACAATGGATGCAGCTCTCGGGAAGGTGCCAGCCACTTGTTCCTGCAGAGATGAGCTGGCAGGCTAGTACTGGGGGAATTTCGCCGATTCGCTGCAGACCAGTGCGCCGCCGAACGCCCTGGAGACAGATATCGTAAGCGCTGAAGCGTGGCTTGCGCGCTTCACGGATCACAACAGCAAGTACGAGGGAATCGGGCCTTGCTGGTGTGAAGTTTATTGGGATGGCTGGGAAACAAGCCGCAAACTGGGCACCGCATGTCTACCATGTGTCACCTCACGTCCTCGCCAAACGCAGTGCGGAGAACTCGGGCAACCTGGAAAAAGAAAAGAAAGGGCCCCTGAACCTCCTTTCTTTCTTACACACCCCCTCAGATCCAACAAGGCTTGGATCTGTGCCTTACCATTTTGAACAACAGAGCTTTCTTTCAACAATAGCCTCTGTGGCGTAGTGGTACCGCGTTTCGCACTATTCTTGCCGACGATGTGAGGGTGTCACGAGATCGGTTGCGGGCAAGATGGTCGTGCTATTGTTTTTCATTTTCTGTAGTTGAGCTGCCATTGGGCGAAATTTGGCCCTAGAGGAGTTCTATGAGCTTACTGTACAAGTTCCATCTTGATTTCCCGCCCTCTCTGCTTTTGGATAAAAGCCCCGGCCCGTTTTCGTCATCATCTGCCGCGATAATGGCGAGAATGCCGCCCTGACGAAAAGTGGTCGGTTCGGCCTCGGTAGAGTCTACAGGTACAACGAGCAGAAAGCAATAAGCCCAGTCTTGCATGACGAGCAGCGCCTTTGCCGGGCCGCTCGAGTCATACGTTCCGTCTGTCCGGACATGGCATTGTACCTGCAACCCGCCTACGATGCCTTCACACCATCTCGACGCAATCTCCTGTGTATTACGCCTACATCTACCTTGACAACCGGACCCTGAAGTTCAAGTTTCCCACATAATGCGCTGTCGCTCTGCCTTCTCACCACGGCCGCTCCTACCACCTCGTGTATCGGATGGTGTCATCCCTGTAGAAGACGTAATTGACCAGGCCTTCGAGCTCCGTGACAGCAAGTACGATTGGGCCTTCAAGACGGGCATGATCGATCGCCCCGAATACACGCGAATCGAGAAACCCAACACTCGCGGCAAGGTCCTCGGCGGGTCGAGCTGCTTAAACTACTACACCTGGATTCTTGGTAGCGTTGCCACCTTCGACGACTGGGCTGCGTTTGGTGGTGACGAGTGGACCTAGGAGAACGTGAAGGAGTACCTTTACAAGCCGGCAACTTACCACGACGATAAGGGCCTCTTCTCCTCGGAGCTCAAGTATATCGGCCAGAATGGCCCCTTGCCGGCGTCCCACTCAGACCTCATCCCTGAAGCCGAGGGCTTCCACGAGGCCCTGACCAAGGCATGGACCAGCAAGGGCCACGAGCTGACCGGCGACGTGCATAACGGCACCATGCGCGGCCATTGGAAGTGCACCAACTCTATCTACAACGGCAAGCGGTCGTCGTTGTGGGTGCACCTGGTCGGAAAGGATAACGTCACCGTCTTCTCCGAGGCCAACTCCAAGCGCCTCATCATCGAGGCCGGCAAAGCCGTCGGCGTCGAAGTCATCGGCCCCGATGGCAACGACTACACCTTCCGTGCCAAGCGCGAGGTAGTGGTGGCCAGTGGCGTGTACGAGTCTCCCAAGCTCCTCATGCTGTCCGGTGTCGGCAGCAAAGCCGCCCTCTCGCAGTTCGGCATCGAGACCATCGTTGATTCCGCCCACGTTGGCCAGAACCTGCTGGACCACCCCATCCTCCTCCATGTCTTCCGCCTCAAAGACGGTTACGGTCTCGACAACCATCTGCTGCGCGCTGGCCTGCAGAAGGACGCCGCCGCGTTGGCTTACCGCTGGAAGAACAAGAGCCCCCTGACCAGCGGCCTCCTCGAGCTGGTGGGACTGCCTCGCATTAACGAGCGCCTCGAGAAGATTCCAGAGTACGTCGCTGCGAAGGCGGCTAACAGCGGACTCGAGCCCTTTGGCCCTGGCGGACAGCCTCACTTCGAGATCGACTTCGTTCCCATGTTCTCCGACGCCTTCCAGTGGCATATCCCCGCCCCTCCCCAGGGAGAGTACATGACTGTTATCGTCGACCTACTTCGACCCCTGTCCAAGTCTGGTACCGTCGAGCTCAACTCGACCAACCCGCTCGAGCAGCCCAAGATCAACATCAACTTCTTCGCTGACGATTTGGACATTGTTGCGATGCGCGAGGGCGTTCAGATGAGTTGACGACGTGCTGATGACGGGCGAGCGGATGAAGGATATTATTGAGGAAGACTACCCGTGGGCCATGCCGCACAACTCGGACGAGGCCATGAACAAGCTCATTTTGGAACGGTCGCAGACCGACTTCCGTAAGTCACCACCCCGTCGTCAATTGATTCGTTGCGGGCTTCATCGTTCAATACTAACCACGAGGACTCCCACAGACCCCTGCGGCTCCCTTCGTATGGGCAAGGACATTGAACAAGGCGTGGTAGACAACAAGCTGCGCGTCTTCGTCATTGAGAGTCTCCGCGTCATTGACGCCTCGGTCATCCCCGTAATTCCGGACTGCCGCATCCAGAACTCGGTTTACATGATTGGCGAGAAATGGCGCGGACTACATCAAGGCTGCCCACCCTGACCTGTATTCGTCGTGAATACTGACTGGGTAGTTGGTTTGAGGGTACAAAGGTCTTCCTTTTGGGTATCTGGGCGATTGAGGAGTTGGGGCAAGATAGGACCATAGACGGAGCTAGAAGGGGAAGAAATGTTTTGAGATGTCATAGTATCGCATATCTTTTGGATTTCATGCACTTTCTTATCTCTCCCGGGCTGGAGAGGACTTGAAAACCGACCAGGACCAGGCAGATCAGCCACTAATCGTTGCAGGTCGCTCATGTGAGGACGGGATGATTGGTTAGGACGCATCCGAGGTACAGGAACACACTGCGTGAGGCGCCTCCATCGACTCGCGAGATTGGAAGAACCAGACATTGGGCAATACCTGGAGGGGATAGATGTCGCTAACATTAAGCAGGGTTTGCCTTTACCCATTTCGGTACCAGCACAAGTTTCGCCCATGAACCAAGACAGCTCAACGAGACAGGTGCGCTCGAAAGATTGCATTGGTTGTGCCCGGGCCAGAATCTCCGCCCAGCTCAGGTCTGAGAAGTGAGGCGCTCATTCATAAAGGCAATTGGACAACTCACAGTGCTTACATGCAGTTTGCGTCCGACCCCCCGCATGGGGGCGCTGTCAAGCTTTTCAAGCTTTTCCAAGCTTCTCAAGCTTTTCCAAGCTTCTCAAGCTTTTCTAAGCTTTTCCAATGGAGATTGCCGAACGCCGCCGCCATTGCACGACAATGCAGATGGACTGCACATGGGCGGACTGCGAGAGTTGAAGCTGCGTCCGATCTACAGACTTTCGTGACCGGCCATCTATACATCTTCCTCAGCGCGTATTCAACCTCCTCCACCATGCGGCGGTCGGCCCGGTGGCTTGTTGAGGCCAATACTCAGTGAGAATCTTATCTGTGTCACCTGGCGGCTGACGCGGCGGTGATCGTTGCAACACACTCAGCGGCAGGGCTGTGATTTAGTTTAGTTTAGTTTAGTTTAGTTTTTAACTGTACTAAACTAAACTAAACTAATATATACTAAACTAAAAAAATCTTAGTTTAGTTTAATATGAAACTAATACTAAACTAAACTAATTAAACTAAACTAAAATCCCCATATAAAATACTAAGAAAATACTCAGACGTGTATGATAAAAGATAAGGTTAGGAGAATTAATAAAAATAATACTAAATATATACAGCTATTAAAATAATTATGAGATAATTCTAATTATCTTATTCTGTTTCTTCTCATAAATGGCTATTTAACTCCTCCAAATCTTTAATACCCCAGCTCTTTAATAAAATAAGCTCTTTAACTGTTTCAGGCTGCAAGCTACTTCTTAGCTTAGTAATTATATTTCCTCCAATACTAAAAATACTTTCAATAAAGGCTGAAGTAGCTGGTATAGCTAAATACCGTCTTGCTAATACTGCAAGTATAGGAAACCGGTGGCTATTAGTTTTCCACCAGTTAAGTGGATGTGTTTTTACTCCTTCGTTTCGCTCTTTAAAATATATTATATACTCTTCTTCTATAGTTTCTATCTGTATATATAGCTCTTCTTCTAAATTATCAGATATATTAAATACTTCTAACGTATCTTCATTTAACTCGTCAAAAGATATAGTTAGATTTATTAATTTACTCTTTAAATCAAATTTAAGTTGAAAATACTCTGCTTTAAATATAATAGATATATCTATAAGGAGCTAAGTAAAGTGGATACTGTTACTTAATAACTAAATCGATTATAGTTTCTATGAAGAAGAAGATCAAGAGTAGATACAGGAGCTGCGTGGAGCGCAGCTATATAGGCAGAGACCCGCCTCTATAGGAGTAGTAGTCTAGGCTCCCAGCCTAAACCCACTTTAAGGCCTTAACCCCGTAACATCACCCCCCTATTAGAGCCCCACTAGGCCTGTGCTCTCGCACGTATATATGTAAGCGCACGTAATCTACTAGTAGATACTAATTTCTTTACGTAACTGCCTTTATTGTTTTTCTTCTTCTTTTCTTCTTTTTAACCGTTACCTAACGTAAGTAATCCCCCCCGTTTTTAAGGATTCTATACAGCGTTCTTTACTAATTAAACCGCTTATTAATAAGTAAAGTTACTAGTTAATTATTAAAAAGTATAAACTTTACCGCTGTGACTCTGGTTACTCTTACTTATTACACTGCCGTTTTACTTACTAGCTCTATATGCTCCTTAAAGCGTATTTAAGAACTTACCCCCTTACCTCTTCCTCTTATTATTATAAGTGTAGACTTATCAGCTTTAACTGTTACTCTTATAAGTAGGTATTTCAGTAAATTAATAGTTATTATACTGATTATTATAATGTAAGAAGACGTTTTTACTAATACGTTATTTACTTTACTACTACCTTCCCTTACCTCTCTCTTAAAGGAGGCTATCCTTTTTAAAGCAGAGCTTTCCCCTCCCCTATTCCCCTTACTACACGTTAACTTTTTAAAGTCAGATAATAAGTCTGTAACAATAAAAACCCCTTATCGTTTTTATCCTGTCCGGAGGACAATTTGTTGTAAGGGTGGTCCAAAAAAATTACTATGAGAAATTCAGTCAAAACTGATAAGGAAATTCAACTAGACTTAGGACTGGTCGGTTCACTATCAAAAGTGGGTCTGCTCGGGCTCCAAATCACGTGATATAATATGTTTTCAGATACGTCACCTGACCAAGAATCCAAATCTGAAGTCAGATACGTTTATTATAGGACGTATTACGTAGAATCCAGAACTGGAATCTGTTTTACTATACTACTTAAAATGAGAAAGATATTAGTGTTTAAAGTTGGATAATAATAGTTATTATAATAATAACCTGTTAACAAGTAGCATAATAAGAAGTAATAATTACGATTCCTATACAGTTTATTATGTTAAATACAGAACTGGAACTCTTTTTACTATACGGCTTATAATAACAAAGATATTACTGTTTA
>Ga0247780_1001392_pt1 | contig 14313 bp, 2 predicted proteins | sample UWRJL079202R5_FD_179927 | JGI IMG/M metagenome (GOLD analysis project Ga0247780, IMG submission 179927) | Plant litter microbial communities from Arlington Agricultural Research Station in Wisconsin, United States - UWRJ-L079-202R-5 | ecosystem: Environmental > Terrestrial > Plant litter >... | reverse complement strand
AAAACGAGTGTGAAGGATGGTTGATTCTCCTCAACTGTGAGGGGGCCGCAGCCACGCCTAAGAATATTCTCAGGGCGCATGGCCCCTCACGCTAGTCCTAATCTAGTAACGATCTAATAGTGGGGCGCAACTCCCACGCTACAACACTGGGGGGGGGTAAGAAGCTTCGACCCCGAAGCGCTGTGACGAGAAAGATTTCAAGTCCCTGATTCCTTTTACGATAAGAGCTGTCTGCTAATTGTCATTATACCTGTAGACCACTAAACCCTGATACTCTTCCAGCCTTGCTAATAAGGTGCCCCACAACAGATCTAGTGTAAATGTCCGTCGCTCCCTTCTTGCACTCTTAAGGTATTAAGTCTTAATAGAATCTCCATACTTCTCCAATCCTTACACTGATTAAGGCTACTATAACCATGTTGTGTTATCTCTTAATAACATTTATTAAGTAATATTATTACGGGGAAATCTATATCTATACTACTTATCCCATTTACTGTTAAAGTTACACTTTACATCCTTTAAAATAAATAGCTTATTTACAGTTAATAAGATTTTTTAATTAACTTTAACCTTAACCTCTAGCTTTACTATAATGTTATAATTATAAGCGTCCGTATATAGATTTTAAAAAGTTATATTTAAGGTTACTTAATTAGGATAATCCTTATATCTCTTAACGTCATTTATATATAGTTTCTAAATAGGCTTAGGTTTAATAGTATATTAGATTAAAATACTTTAAGTGTTAAGGACTTTTATAATCCTTTAAAGTCCTGTTTAATTTAACTTTATCTTCTATTAGTTTTACATCTACTTCTAAGTCTCCTACACCTATTAGTCTTTTTTAAATTAATATTAATAAATATCTTAATAGATATTCTTTTCCACTTTTATATAATAAGTTTTAGTTATACATATTCTTAACTTATTTAATTTATTAACTTAAATTATAATATTAGAGGAGATATTTTCCGTGGATTCTCTAATAAGCAGCTTTTAAATCTTCTTATTAAATTAAGTAAAGTCTCCTGGAAGTCCCATATAACTTAAGTTAAACCTTAAGAATACTTTAAAAGGTAAGGTTTTAATAAGCTGTAAATATTAGGTGTTAATGTTAACTGAGAATTTTAACAAAGTCTTATCTTAAAGTTTTAATTTATTAAAAGTAGTTTTATAATTTTATTAGGTTATTATAACTTAAATAAAGTGTACACATTACTTTAATAATCTTATGTTATTAGGGTGGGATATTACTTTAAATGTTATTTAAGTTTTATAAGACGTAAATAATTATTAAAGGAGATTATTTTTGAAATGACTTCCATTATTGTAATAAATAGTCTTTAGTTACTTAAAGAAGTTAAACTATATTAATAACTATATAAATACAACTTAATATATATTAGTGACGGGTATTATTTATAAAAGAACATATTAAGTAAAGTAATTTACTGTGATAAGGATGTATTAATTACTACTGGTAGAAATTAGGTTAATTAAGCTAATAAAATCTATTCCTATTAGGCTTATTAGTTTAAAGTGTGACGACCCTGCAGGCCGTCACTTGGGCCGGAATGGCCCGACGGATTCCCCGTAAAAGGAACGGTGCAGGAAGACAGTACGCACGGTACTGCGCACTGGGCCAGGGGTGTAAAGACCCGAAGCCCCTACGACTAATAGTTAAGTGATTACTCTGATCTTGTTAAGAGTACGGTGATTATAGTGATCAGAGGCATTCTGATCACTCTAATTACTCCTTGTGTTAAGTGAGTATAGTGATCAAAGGTATAAGGTACCTTTTAACCAGTTAGTATAGATAGTTATAGTTATATCTATAACTACCGTAAGGGACTTTAGTTCCTTACACTAATATTTAATTATTCATTTATATCCTACTGTTCAGACTCACCTTTATACATTATAATAATAGCGACTTATAGTGACATTAAACCCCCTATCTAGGAGTGTTAGCTTAATAAGCTGTCTTCAGAACGCCCCTTACTTATTAACGTCCTACTATACGTTCTATCTTAACCCGCACCAGTCCTTTTAAGGCCTATATTAAGTATAAGTTATAATACGATACTAACGTCACAGTTCTAAATACTATTTATTAAATTTCCAGACATCACCTCTCTCCTATTAATATATTAACCTTTAGAAAAGGTAAGGAGATTAAGAAAGTGTAAGTTCAGCCTTAGCTCCCCATTATCGACAAGTTAGTTACTTACTTTAAAGACTTAAACCTTAATTAGTAAAGACTAATTAAGGAACTTAACGAAGCCTTCCCCAAAGACACTAAAAGCTATATCAGTCTTATTAAAAAACTCTAAACTTAACTTAACGCTATTAAGCTAAAGAATAATAACCTTAAAGGCTTATAAAAGAAACAGGTAAAACTCCCTTTACCATCACGCTTTAAAGGAGACTCGGTATAATTAAAGTCCTAGATAGCCTAACTCCAGAGCTATATCACTTATTACGATAAGCAGTTCTTCGAAGAAAAAGGAAAAGTTAAGTTCACCAGAGCCTTACTAAATAAAGTAACTGCTTATTAATATAAACCCTATATAAAGACAATTAATAACCTCTCCATAAATAGAGCGTGTAAAGAGGCTCCTAAGACTTAAGCCCTTTTCGATAACTTTAACGTTTTTATTAATTAACTCTAGACTAAGTTTAAAGAACTAGACGCCCTAAAGCGGGCTAAATAACGCCTTATAACCTTAAAACAGACGTCCTTAATCCTTAAGTTCTTTACCCACTTTAAGTTAAAGGTAGTAAAGACTAAACTTAGTTAAAAGGCTTTAGTAATGCTGTTTTAAAGCGGTCTGAAGGAACACGTTATTAAAGACCTTTACTAAGAAGACTAACTAAACTGTCTTCAAGAGTTAGTTAAGATAGCTATTAAAGCTAATAACTAGTATTATAATTACCATTATTAAAAAAACTACTAAAAGGAATAGACCCCTCACCAGCTAAGCAAACCAAAGAAGGGGAACCAGTCAACTATAACAGGTCACTACCCCAGATTAATAGACATTAATATAGTAAACCGTCAGAATCGACTTAACTGTGATAAACTATAATAACAGTAACAGCAGAAATAGTTTAAAGACCTATCCTAAGTCCAGTACTTTAACTATAATAAAAAAGAATATATAATATAACAGTATCTATTACTAAAGTAAGTTAGTTAGAAGCCTATTCCAGAAGGAGAAAAACACGTTAAATTTAACTTAAGGGACGTCTATATCAGGATAATAGGTAACGAAAAGGACTGCACCTAGATAGATAAGTGTAACGTAGGAGATAAGGAAGAAGAAGAAAAACTCCAAGACGTAATATACTTAGTCTTTAAGGGTGTCTTAGAAAAGTTAGCTACAGAGGTGTAAGTTGTAAAAGACCGACTCTAAAGTGGAAACTTAAAACCACTAAAAGTGTAAGTTATAAAAGACTAACTCTAGGAAGAGATGTTCTAATTAGCTATTACAGGCTTTAAAAACCTTACCTTATAAGCTTAAGAACTAAAGAAGTTTAAGAAAGACCTTAACTTAAAAGTTACCAGAATAGTAAAAGGAGTCGAAAAACTAGCCCTCTTAACCACCTAAACAGTAAAGTAAACCTTAAAAGGTGAAAAAGAATAAACTGAGAGAATTAAGTTAAAAAAACGAAAGTTCTTCTTAATAATGCCCTTTAAGACTCTTAAATACTTTAAGCACGTTAAGTAGATTAGCACCCTTACTTTCTTAAAGGAAGGACAGCTTAAATAGCTACCCTGTATTAAAGTTAGTGTACTTTAAACTAGTACCTTAAGGGTTCCCTAAAAAGGTATAAAGTAAATATACTAATAAAGGATCTAAAAGCTAAAGGAGAAACATTAAGAGTTAGTAAATAAAGTGGAGGACCTATAAGTTAAGGGTTTTACTGTAACGTTTAAAGATAAAGTAGTAGAAATCAGGTTATAACTTTATAACAGAGTTCACTTTACTAATTAACTTAAATATTACTTTATTAAAGAAGACCGTTTTATAAAAGAATAAGTTAAGTTATTACTACTTAAGTTTTAAGAAGAGGTTTAGGAAAAATAACATACTTAAAAGTAAGTGGAAGAAGAGAAGAAATAAGGTATTATTTCTCCCGTTTTATACTTTATAACTGTAACACTTACAGTTAATGTTAACTACCTTAACTATAAGGACGTACTGTAAATTAACTATATATATAATAACTACACTTTTAATTAGCATTATAAACTTAAAGCCCTTTATAACTACTTCTTTAGCGTATAAAGACGGGACTACACTGTTATAAGAGTGGAGTTAAAACTAGCTTACTACTAAGTCTCTTACTCTTTAATAAGAGAATTTAGTAATAAGTGGAAGGTTACTGTAATTAACTAAACCCTTACTACATATTGGCAAGGAGGAGTACTTAATAACTACCTAGCTATAACGTGCTTATTACACCTTAACGGAAAAGCTAAAGAATAGTAAAAGCGAGAAGACTACTAACAGATCTAAGAGTAAAAAGACATTATTATAATCCAGTCTTATAAAGCGTATTATTATCTTATTAAAGACTTCCGAAATATTATACCATTTAAAGTTAATTAAACGCTAAAGTGTAAGAACCTAAGGAAAGTTAATCACTAAGTCTATTAAAGCTACCTGTTTTTCTAAAAGGAATTAAAAAAAGGCTACAGGCTCTTTAAAAAGGCTAGAAACTAGTAGTTCGCTAGTTAGTAAAAACCCTAAGAAGAAGAAGAGGCACTTAGAGGTTAAGCTAAATAAGACCTTAAAGATAGGTAATTACCATAACTTAAATGTTAAAAAAGCATAAGCATTATTCCGTTAATGTTAATATAATAGATAGAAGAGGAAGGCTGTTTAAGGTAAAAGTAGTAATTAATAATAAAAGTACTTTTAACTTAATACACCCCTTATTAGTTAACTGAAGGAAACTCCTTAACTAAAAGTATAAAGAGGCTATTCTTATTTAAAATAGAGAAGGAGGCCTATACTAATATAATAACAGTAAAGTCACCTACTACTTATTACTCTTAATTAAAGTGGATAGGGATAAATAATAAATAGATTTTAACGTTACATTAGTTACAGGTTATAATATAATCTTAAGTTTACCTTAACTGGAGAAATATAATCTTATAATTAACTAAAGAAGTAGCTACCTTGCCTTTAGTAAGTCCCCTAGCTGTAATCACTATTCGAAGAAAGTTAAGAAGACACTAAACCGTTTTAAAGATATATAAAGCACTTAGAAGCACGTTAAACCCTTAAAACTAAACATAGTTTAAGTTAAGTTTATAAAGACAGTTAAAGGATTAGAGAGTTTACTGTATTACCTAAGTAATAACTTAAAAGGTAGAAAAAAGTAAGGAGCTAATCTACAGATAAGTAAAGAAGTTAACTTATCTAAGGTACCTGCAGAGTACAGGAAGTTTACCTTATTTTAAAAAAAGATACTGTAACTATTAAACTACAGACTATAAGATTACAAAATTAAGCTAAAACTAGAAGTGAAGCTCTATAACTTCTAGCCTTACTACTTAAACCCCTAACAGGCTAAGGCCTTAAGGGAGTACATTAATAAAAACCTAAAGAACAGGTTCATTATAAAGTCCTAATCCTTAGTAAAGTACCTAGTGCTGTTCGTCCTAAAGAAGGGAGATAGTAAACTACGTATAGTTATTAACTACTAAACGTTAAATAAAGATATAATTAAGAATTATTACCTACTACTACTTATTATAGAAATGTAAAAATAAATTACTAAGGTAAACTGGTTCTTTAGCTTCGATTTCCTTATAGGATTTAACTACGTTAGAGTAAAGGAGGAGGATAAATATAAGACAGCTTTTCAGACTTATAACAGGTATTACCAGTACTGTATTATACCGATAAGATTAATAAACGCCCCTGTAACCTTTTAAGGCCTTATTAATAATGTTCTTTACCCTTTTTTTAATAAGTTTATCTTTATATATTTAAATAACGTTTTAATTTATTCTAAAACTCTAGAAGAACACTAAAAGCATATACGACAGGTTCTAATAACGCTTAAAAAAGCGAAGCTGATAATAAATCTAAAAAAGAGCTATTTCTACGTTTAAGAACTGAACTATTTAAGGTTTAAAGTAACCTTTAGAAAGCTTAAAATGTAACTGGAGAAGATAAAGGTAATTAGAGATTAGCCCACTCTGAAGAACTAGAAAAAGTTATAAACGTTTATTAGCTTTATAAACTTTTATTACTATTTTATTAAATACTTTACGAAAATCGTAAAACCACTTTATAAACTTATAGGCAAGGGGAAGCCGTTTAAGTAGACTAATAAACAGTAAAAGGCGTTTAAAGACCTTAAGCACACCTTTATCACAGCATTAATCCTAACCCTCCCCGATTTCTTAAAGCCTTTCCAAATCGAAACAGACTTTTCGGAATTCGTAATTAACAGAGAACTTAACTAAGTCCAGGATAATAAAAAACGCTACCTAGTTACCTTCTTATCGAAAGGAATCTACAGCTTAGCCTTACGATATCTAATCCATAATAAGGAACTAATAGTGATTATTTAGTGTTTTACTAAGTGGGCACTATATCTAAGCAGTATAAAAGAACCAGTCTAAGTCTTTTCAGACTATAATAACCTTTAATATTTCCTAATAAAGGAACTTAACTTACAGTAAGTATAATAGGTAAAGTTAATAACCCTATTCTACTTCTAAATTTACTATATTAAAGGAAAAGATAATAAATAAGCTAATACTCTTAGTTAGAGATAAGACTACAAAGATGCCAATCCGGTCTTAATCCCTATAACTATGTTTAACAAAGCTAAGAACAGCACACTAAAGTATACACCGTAAGTGTTAAATAATTAGATATTAAAATAAATTATTAACGTTTATATAAACTTATAAATAAAGTATAACATTTATTAATAATAATAAGACTTTTAAGTAAAAAGGTTAATAAAAGGAACCTATAAGTATAAGTGCCCTTTAGGAGACTTCTTAAAACACGTACAAAATTATAGTAAAAAATGCCTAGTATATTTAAATTACGATAAAACTAGTTATTAGTTAAAATAGCTGCTAGAAGGCGTAAACGGCACGCTTAAACTAAGAGTAAGGCTTTAATACTAAGAGAAACCGTACGTTTATAACTTAATTAAAAGAAAAAAGTATATTTAGCAGGTTTATAAATCTTAACTTAGAAGATATATAAGCTAAGCTAAGACTTTAACACAGGTTTAGTAAGCGTATACCTTCCTAAGAATAAAAAAGCTAGTTAAGGAAGTAATTAATAACTGTAATATCTACTATTATAAGTAAAACCAACGTTATAAGCCTTATAAGCTTCTTAAACCACTCCCTATACCACAGGTGCTATAAAGTTCCATCTTGCTTAACTTTATTACTGGGATTTTAAAGTCTAAGGACCCTACTATAGGAGTTACTTATAATTAAATCCTTATAATAGTTAACAGATTAATAAAGTAGGCTTACTTTTTACTAACTTTAAAGGATATAACCGTAAAGTAACTTACTTATATCTTTAAGAAAAAGGTAATTTCATAATACCTTTAGTTAAATAATATCATTATAAATTAAGATAAGCTAATTGTGTTAAAATTCTAATAAGGATTAATGTAAAGAATAAATATAAAAAGTAAACTTTTAACAGTATTTCACTTATAGACGGACAGTTAAATAAAATAAGTTAATTAGATACTTATAATATATTTCTAAATTTACGTTAACTTTAAGATAATTAACTTAAGTTACTACTAACAGTACAGATAACTTACAACATAACGCTAGTTAAGTTAATAGATATATTACTGTTCTTCACTAACTACAGCAAGGAGCCTAAACTCCGTTAAAACCTACTTACCAACACCTCTTAAACTGCAGTCTATATAAACTAGATATAAAAATTACATAACTACTTATAAGCTAAACTTAAGTTTATATATAAACAAATGAAGAAGTTTACCGATAAATATTAAACTAAGTAACTAATGCTTAAAAAAGGACTTTATTATAATAATAAATAAGTTAAGGGACTGACTTTTCAGGAAGGGGACTATATCTACCTTCTTTTACAAAACCTGCATTTAAAACGACTTAGTAAGAAGTTTAACTTTAAAAGGTATAAACTGTTCTAGATTAAGAAAAAGGTCGTTACCTCTAATTACAAACTAGACCTACCTACCAGTATAAAGGTGCGGATTAAGGTTTTTCACATCTTACTCTTAAAACCTGCCCTAAAGGAAGTTCCTTTAAAAAGGAAGATTAAGATCGATATTAATAAGGACAAGTACAACGTTAAGGAAGTTATAGATTTACAGAAGGGAAAAAACACGTTTAAATATCTTATTAAGTAGTTAGATTACAGCCTTAAAGATAACTTATAAGAGCTTATTAAAAATCTTAAGTACCTAAACTTAATTACAGAGTTTTACCGAAAAAATCTAAACTAACCGAAACTAATAATAAGAATTAAAAATAAGATAAGATCTGATATTTAAATTACTATACTGAAAAGTAAAACTACTGTAAGACTTAAAGCCTAAGAAGCGGTAAGAAACTCTTTAATAAGTACGGAAGGACATTTATCAGAACTTTTAACCAGGGTTAAAAGGACTGTAAACCTAACAAGGAAATTAAATCCCCAGAACTCCTAGTAAGCTCCGCATAGGAATAAGTACTGTAGAAAGAAAGAAGTTAGTAAAAGAAAAAAAATAAATAAAGTTATTAATTTAAAACCTCTAACCTTAAAGAGTAAGGGTCTAGGGTAACGGGAAACCTTAAAAGAACTATAAACTAAGTTAAGAAGAGGTTACTGGCTACGGTAACTCCCTGGAAAAAGAACCGCGTACTAGCTCCGCCAGAAAGTTCCCCTAATCGAACTTAGGAACTGGAGCAGTTACCTCCCAAACCTTACGCTCCTCCTCTACCATAATATCAAACTTATAACCGAAAAGTTCATCTACCTAACACGCTAGTCCTTTCTGCTAATCTTTAAAACGTAAAAGTTTAAAAGCTGTATCGCGAAGAAGAAAAGCGGTCTTACGCTCCTTAGCGTTAAGACGTTTCTTTTCGTCTAAAACCTTACGTAATACAGATAAGTCGTTTCCGTAAATGTTATAAGATAAGTATACAGTTCCGCCAGCCGCTATACAGTAACCGTATAACTCGCTCTTACTAACCACCTTACAGTCCGGCAAGTCTAAGTAACAGTAGCGACTACACTTCACAGGTATAATAATCCTAAAAGTAAGAATAAATTCAGCATTAGTAATATAACATTCAGTCGATAAAGGCGTTACATTTCTCCTATTCTTAATTACCCAGTTAAATAACATAACAGCTAGTAAAGAAAGGAAAGTACGTATAAGTAGTTCTTTATAGAAAAAGAACGTTAAAAAGGGGGAATTATATAACGACCCTGTAAGCTGTTACTTAAGCTAAAACGGCCTAACAGATTCCCTATAAAAGGAACAGTGCAGGAAGACAGTACGCACGGTACTGCATATTAGGCCAGGGGTGCAAAGACCCAAAGCCCCTATAACTAATAGTTAAGTAATTACTTTAATCTTATTAAAAGCATAGTAATCATAATAATCAGAGGCATTTTAATCACTCCAATCACTCCTCGTGTTAAGTAAACATAGTAATTAAAGGTATAAGGTACCTCTTAGCTAGTTAGTATAGATAGTTATAGTTATATCTATAACTACCATAAGGGACTTTAGTTCCTTACACTAATATTCAATTGTTCATTTATGTCCTACTGTTCAGACTCACCTCTGTGCATTATAGTGACAGTAACCTACAGTAACATTAAACCCCCTGTCTAAGAGTGCTAGCTTAATAAGCCGTCTTCGGAACGCCCCTTACCTGTTAGCGTCCTGCTATACGTTCTGTCTTAACCCGCACCAGTCCTCTTAAGGCCTGTGTCGGGTGCAGGTCGTAATATAAAGGCAGTAATAATCTTAAAGGGGGATTTTAGGACAGTATTAGCTAAGTATATTTAACAGGATATATATAACTTATAATACGTATTATAATTAACAGTCCTTATCAGCCATTAATATTATCCTTTAAGTCGCTATTAAGTAATAGTGGAGGTAAAATACTTATATCTGTTATAAACTTATTATAAAATAGCTAACCTTTTAAGTGGGATAATACACTTAACTTATAACTTATCTGCCTTAAGGTACTTTAAGACTTTATCTTTTAAGTAAAATAAGATATTTTATTTCTTTATTAAATGTTAATAATCTTAAGTTAAATCTTCCAGGTTAGCGTCTTTTATAAGGAGCTATTTTAAAATATACTTATACTATCCCTTATTATTATTATAAGATATAATAATCTTAGCTGCTTTTATAGGGTTAATATAACTGTTATCTGAGAAAGTTATAATAATTTCGTCTTAAGGAAGTTAAAACAGTTACTTATTCTCTAGGGTAAGTTCTATTCTTTTAATATTAATAATGATGTTATTTTCCAGATTATATAACAGATTATCTTAAAGTTATAATAAAAGTTTCAATAATCTATTAGCTATATTAATAACCTTATTTAAGTTAGGCTAGTAGTAGAAGATTATATTAAACTTAATAATATGGTTAATTTAACAAGACACTTTAAAGTGTACCACCCTTATATTCCTTATAATCTAGATAATAAACAGGTAGTTTATATACATATAAATCTTCCTTAAGGACGATATAGTGATTTATTATATCTCTGTTAAAGCTTATATAACTGTTAATATTTCTTTCTTTAAGATTAAGTATTAAGTTTTAAAGTCGCTTAAAGTAAATAATATAAATATATTAATCTTAAGGGATGTAAAGTGTTTCTTCTTATTATATGTAACGTTAGGGTTATTATCTTAAATTTAAAACAGCACTGCTTTAAGTCCAGTTACATTAACGTTTATAATAATATAAAATATTTTCTTATAATTTACTTTGTAAATAGTGTTTTCTTAAACTAATATGTATATTCTTTACATTATAATGTTATACTTTTTAATCTATACTAGAGTTTCTCTCTCTCTTTACTTAGTTCTCACTAACTTCTTTCCTAATAGGGTATAGGTATTTACAGCTTTAAAGAACGTTAATTTAAGAGTTCTTACTAAATTAGCTCTCTTAGGGATATGTTTATGTAAGAATAGTGTAAGGTAGATTAACTTTTATAATTTTAATTAACTTATAGGATTCTTTTTAGTCTACTTTTTAACTTATTATATAAATTTCTTTCTATGTTTCCATATAGTGATAACTTACCTATTCTTAACCTTAAACCTAATAGTTTATAAGGACTTTATAAACATCTTAATCTTATATCTAGTTAAGGGAGTTAGGTTAAATACTACTTAAGGGAAGTAACATTCTTATAAGAATATAAAATGTATTTAAAAGTCCTATTTTAATATACAGTAATTATTAACATATATAATTAGGCTTATTTAGTATTTAGGGTTATATCCTAAGATGCTTAGCTTTACTAATAGGATTTCTTTATCTTCTTTTAGGTTTAAGAAATCTGGTAATAGTTATATAATTAGTTATTTAGGACTCCTTTATATTAGGTTAAAAAGTTAGGGATTCTCAATAACTAGGCTGTAAAGTGGGAGTAGTTTAATATCTTAAGGTTTTATTAGGTCTGTATAGTTTACTGTTTTATAATTCTCCTTCTTCACCACTTTAAAGGGGAGGGCTTTAAATGATATATCCCTATATCATATATATATTATTAGCGCGTTTTTTAATCTTTAGGCTATACGTTAGTAAAGGTACAGCTTATATAATACTTAAATTACTATTATCCATTCGTTACTAAAGCGAATTAAGATTACCTAATATCCATTTTTTATATCTGCCTTTAAGTGGGTTATTAGTCTTCTAATTAACAGTGTGTCCAGTTTAGCGTTAAGATTGTAGCACAGGTATATTAATTTAAAGGTGTGCTTATTAATTAGCTAAAAGTTATATACCGTGTGAAACAGGTTTAATAAAGGTAGTGGGTAAGGGTAAAATATTATATTTGCTTTATAAGGAGATCTTCCTCTTCCCAGGATATTAGTGGCCTTTATTTTAAGAATCACCTTTACTATATATTAAGTTTATATAATAAGGTAATAGTAATATAAGTACGTGAACGGTTTAAAGTTTAGGATTAAATTAATTAAATGATTAAAAAGGTCTGTAAGGGTAAGGTCTTTAAGCAAGTCTTTAAATACATCACAGTATGTGTAACAGAGTCTTTTAATAAGAGTGACCTTTTTAATATTATTAGCTATCTCTCTAATAGTGATTCCAGAGCTGTTAAATTAGGATGTAATAATTTAATTACTAAATTGCGATAATTAGTGGATTTACAAGCGTTTCGAAATTTAAAAGGGGTCCTCCTTTAAATTGCCGTTTTAATACTAATTTAAGGACGGGACTGGTTTATTAATACCTAAGCATTACCTAGCAGCCTTCTAAACTTTTAACTTAGTAAGATTTTCTTCGTCACTTTTAAGTGAATTAGGATAACTGTCTGGGACGTTTTCTTCCTTAGGGGTTCGGGATAATAGTGGGTGGTTTTAAGTAATGTTACTTATAATTTACTTTATTAAGGGGTGGGACTTAGTAATTTCTTCTATTTGATTTTTATTTAAAGTTTCAGCAAGTGCCTTAATAATATAGGATAGGGAAGTAGGTATTATGGGCTTATTATATAGTAAACTTAAGTTACATTCTGTTAATTATACTTTAAATACAGTTATGTCTTTTTAGCCAGATAGCTACATTTATTAGGCTTTAAGGAGATTTGTATTTAATATTTATTTATATCGTTTAGTTACAGCTTCTAAGATAATAAAGCCTTATCCTAATATCTTCTTTAAGGTTTTAATAAAGTTAGTAGGTGTTATGGCTTAAAGGAGGCTTTAGATAGTGACTAATTAATGATTCTCGCTTACCTTACTGGATTTATCTAGTGACAGTATAGTGTGTAAAACTAGGTAAGGTAATAGGGGAGTTTCAATTATTTTAATTAATAAGTAAGATAATATTAAGGGGATGTTAGTAATGTTTACACTTACAGTAACGGCAGATTAAATCCTCGTTTTATATAATTACGTGAATTCTTAAAGTTAGGTTTCGTAGCTTAGGATAAATAACAGGTTGGATAAAAAAGGTAGGGTAGTATTTAATTAATATTAGAATTAATTATATTAAGGTTTGGCACTAGTTAAGGGGGTTTCTGTTAAAGTTATTCTTTTAACATAAGGTGCATTTAAGACAGTTTAATAAGGTTTAAAAGTTTTATTTAACAGCTTATACTTACTATTTATACTTTTACCTTACTAAACGAAATTATTACACTTACTTAAACTTAAACTTGAAAATAATCTTAACAGTCCCCTATACTTATCCTTATTACTTAATCCTCCCATTTTAAAATTCCTAAATAGTATAACTATATAACAGCTTAAATAATACTTATCTACCTTTAGGTGTTATTTACCTTATCCCTTATTAAGCTCATCTTTCTTAGGGTCCTGTAATTTAGTATAAGTGTGCTGTATAAGGTTTATATTATAAGTATACCTTAGGCTTTTCCTAACTTACTGTATTTTTTACAGATATTAAGAAATTTTAACTAAGTTTCACAGTTAAGTTTATTAAATATTACTTCACTCTCTTTTATATTAAAGTTAATATTAATAACCACCTTAACTTTAACTTTATTAATAACGTTATTAATTTAAACCGGCTTTTATTTAACACTATATCTGCTCCATTTACTTAAAGGAACTCTTAAGGTAATATTATATCTGCCTTTAATAAGGAGTATATATATCTTATAACAGTGTTACGCTTACATTCTTTTAAGCTAATTATTAAATAGGATAATGTTAATATTGTTAAAGTTAAATAGGAATACGGGAATAATATATAAGATACCTTTTACTAGCACATTTAGTAAAGTGTAATTAATAATAATATCGGATTTACTATGTTGCACAGTAGGGTTCTACAGGCCTGTAGTATAGGCCTGTTGCTCAGAGGAAGTAGAGCGGTACTGTTCCAAACTGACTACAGCGCTGGAAGCGCTGTAGGAAGCAAAAGAAGGCCTGAGGTATAGAGGCAGTGCCTCTGTATATGACTGAATGAGTGGTGTGAATTGCTTGCTTAGTAGAAGGCTAGATACAGGAGAGGAGAGGGCCTTTTGTAGGCTGTAGTCGGCTTCCAGAGCCTTCTATCTACTAT
>Ga0247780_1001391_pt1 | contig 14346 bp, 21 predicted proteins | sample UWRJL079202R5_FD_179927 | JGI IMG/M metagenome (GOLD analysis project Ga0247780, IMG submission 179927) | Plant litter microbial communities from Arlington Agricultural Research Station in Wisconsin, United States - UWRJ-L079-202R-5 | ecosystem: Environmental > Terrestrial > Plant litter >... | reverse complement strand
CGCCTCCAACGTGATGCTGCTCGATCCCAAGGGCAACAAACCGACCCGCGTCGGCGTGCGCCGCGACGAGGGCGGCAAGCGAGTGCGCTTCGCCAAGCGCAGCGGAGCCCAGATCGACTGATGGAGGCGACCGCGACCCCCACCTCCCAGGCGGCCCCGCCTCCGCGCCTGCGCGAGCGCTACGAGCAGGAGATCCTGCCCGAGCTGACCAAGAAATTCGGTTACTCGACGCCGATGCAGGCGCCGCGCTTGCTGAAGATCACCCTCAACATGGGGCTCGGCACGGAGAAACAGGACAAGAAGTCCTTCGAATCGGCCCAGGAGCAGCTGGCGCTGATCGCCGGCCAGCACCCGAACGTCCGCCGCGCCCGCAAGTCGATCGCCTCCTTCAAGGTGCGCGAGGGGATGCCGGTCGGCGTCTCGGTGACGCTGCGCCGGGCTCGGATGTGGGAGTTCCTCGACCGCCTCACCTCGATCGCGGTGCCGCGGATCCGTGACTTCCGCGGCCTCAATCCCCGCTCCTTCGACGGCCGCGGCAATTACTCGATGGGCGTCAAAGAGCAGCTGATCTTCCCGGAAATCGACTACGACTCGGTCGACGTGGTGCGCGGCCTCGACATCACGATCACCACCTCGGCAAAGACCGACGTCGAGGCTTTCGAGCTGTTGCTGGGACTGGGAATGCCCTTCGCCCAAGAGGGGCGTCCTGGCCAGGAGGCGCGCGAAGCCGCCGAAGCCGAAGCCGAAGAGGAGCAGCGCAAGGAGGAGGCCCGCCTCAAGGCCGAGGTCGAGCAGGAAGCGCTGGAGAAACTGAAAGAAGAGAACCCCGAGGCCTATGCCAAGCCCGAGACCGAGGATGAGGGCGAGGGCGAGGGCGGCGAGAGCGGAAACGACGAGGCCGCCGAGGACGGGGCTGACGAGGAGAGCTCAGATGGCTAAGACTTCACAGAAGGTCCGACAGGGCCGCAAAGCAAAGTTCAAGTCGCGCAGCTACAACCGCTGCCGGCGCTGCGGTCGCCCGCGCGCCTACTATCGGAAGTTCGGCCTCTGCCGGATCTGTCTGCGCGAGGCCGCACACGAGGGGTACATCCCCGGCATGACCAAGTCGAGCTGGTAGGACGAAGAGATGCAAACCGACCCGATCGCCGATTACCTGACCCGCATCCGCAACGCCATCCGCGCGGGCCACGACGAGGTGGAGATCCCCGCCTCGGGCTTGAAGATGGAGATGTCGCGGATCCTCAAGGAGCAGGGCTACATCAAGGACTTCCACCGCAAGCCGGCCACGGTCGGCGAGGCCATCGAGGTCAGCCTCAAGTACACGGAGGACCGCCAGCCGGTGATCCTCGGCATCGAACGGGTCTCGCGCCCGGGGCGGCGTCGCTACGTCGACCACAAGAGCGTGCCGCGGGTCCATGGCGGCACCGGCACGGCGATCGTCAGCACCTCGGTGGGCGTGATGACCGGGCACGAAGCCCGTGCCAAGGGAGTCGGCGGCGAGGTCGTCGCCTACGTCTGGTGATCCCATGAGCCGGATTGGAAGAAAGCCCGTCCCCGTTCCCGAGGCCGTCACGGTCGAGATCGCCCCTGGGAACATCGCCGTCAGGGGCCCAAAGGGGGAGCTTTCGCAGGCCTACTCGCAGGACATGGCGATCGAGCAGAGCGACGGCGTCGTCACCGTCACCCGCCCGACGGACCGCGGCGAACACCGCGCCCTGCACGGCCTCACGCGCAGCCTGATCGCGAACATGGTCGAGGGCGTCACCAACGGCTTCGAGAAGCGGCTGGAAATCCAGGGTGTCGGCTATCGCGCCGCGCTCAAAGGCAAGAAGCTGGAGCTCGCGCTCGGCTACTCGCACCCGGTCGCGATCGACGCCCCGGAGGGCATCGAGTTCGAGGTCCCGCAGCCGACCGAGATCATCGTGCGGGGCATCGACAAGCAGCTCGTCGGTCAGGTCGCGGCGGATATCCGCAAGCGCCGTCCGCCGGAGCCGTACAAGGGCAAGGGCATCCGTTACCGCGACGAGCAGGTGCTGAGGAAGGTGGGTAAGCGCGCATGACGGTCGTCACGAAGCGCCAGCAGCGCCTGCGTCGCCGCCGCCGCGTCCGTGCCCGCGTCAGCGGCACCGCCGAGTGTCCGCGCCTCTCCGTCTTTCGCTCCAACCGCGGGATCTTCGCCCAGCTCATCGACGACCGGGCCGGAAAGACCCTGGCCGCGGTCAACTGGATCGAGCCGGAGCTGCGCAAGCTCACTGCTTCGGAGCAGGCCAAGAAGGCCGGCGAACTGCTCGCCGAGCGCGCAAAGGCGGCCGGCATCGAGACCTGCGTCTTCGATCGCGGCGGCTACCAGTACCACGGCCGCGTCAAGGCGCTGGCCGAGGGCGCACGCGAGGGGGGGTTGGCCTTCTAGTTCCGCTACGGTGGGCCGCTTGCAATGAAGGGAATGGATACCAAGAACGTCGAGACGGTCAGCCCCCGCGGGCTCGACCTCCAGGAGCGCGTGATCGAGATCAACCGCGTCGCCAAGGTCGTCAAGGGCGGGCGTCGCTTCTCCTTCACCGCGCTCGTCGCCGTCGGCGACGAGGAGGGCGTGGTCGGGATCGGCTACGGCAAGGCGCGCGAGGTTCCGCTGGCGATCCAGAAGGGCGTCGAGGACGCCCGCAAGAACTTGATCCGCGTGCCCAAATACGGGCAGACGATCACCCACAGGATCATCGGCCGCTTCGGCGCCGGCCACGTCGTCCTGCGCCCGGCCAGCCCCGGTACCGGCGTCATTGCCGGCGGCGGCGTCCGCGCCGTGCTCGAGCTCGGCGGCGTCCGCGACGTGCTGACCAAGAGCATCGGGACGCAGAACCCGATCAACCTCGTCAAGGCGACGATGGACGGGCTCGTCCGGCTGCGGAGGCCGGAGGAGGTTGCCGAGCTGCGCGGGCTGACGGTTTCTCAGGTGCTTGGGTTGCAGAACGGAACTTCGAAGACTGACGGGGAGCATCTGGCCGCGGGTCCTGCCGGCGAGTCGGGGGATCCTGCGGGCCGGGGCGAGGCCTCCGTTCTCGGATCCCCCGACTCCCCGGCACCCGCGGAGGATGCCGCCCCGGCTGACGCCGAGGGTTCGGCCGCTGAGGCCGCACCCGAGAGTGCCGCTGCCGCTGAGGTGACCGAGGGTTCGGCCGCCGAGGAGAGCGCTCCGACGGCGGAGGCGGATGCTCCGAAGGCTGAGGAGCAGTCGTGAGCAAGGTGAAGATTGAGCAGGTTCGGTCTGCGAATGGGACGAACCCCAACCAGAAAGCGACTTTGAGGGCGCTGAAGCTGGGGCGGATCGGCAAGTCCGTGGAGCTGAAGGACTCTGAGCAGCTGCAGGGACAGCTGCGGGTGGTCTCGCATCTGGTGGAGGTCTCCTGATGGCCGAGATGCCGCGTTCGGAGGAGATCGGGCTGCACAACCTGAAGCCGAAGCCGGGCTCGAAACGCCCGCGCAAGCGGATCGGTCGCGGCGAGGGCAGCGGTCTGGGCAAGACCTCGGGCCGCGGCCACAAGGGCGCCGGCTCGCGCGCCGGGGCCAAGCGCAAGGCCAACTACGAGGGCGGTCAGAACCCGATTCACATGCGGATGCGAAAGCTGCGCGGACCGCACATGAAGAAGTCGATGCCGTTCGAGAACTTCCGCACCAAGACGCAGCCGGTCAACCTCTCCGATCTTCAGGAGCGCTTCGAGAGTGGCGACAAGGTCACCCTCGAGACGCTCAAGGAAAAGGGGCTCGCGAAGCGCTCCCACCCTGTCAAGATCCTCGCCCGCGGCGAGGTGAAGAAGAAGCTCGAGGTCCACGCGCACGCGTTCAGTGCCGTCGCCAAGGAGAAGATCGAGGCGGCCGGCGGTTCCTGTCACACTCTGGAGCCGTAATGCTCAAAACTATCCTCAACGCTTTCAGCGTTGCCGACATTCGCAAGAAGCTCGCCTTCACCGCGGCGATGCTGCTGCTGTACCGGCTCGGCGCCTACATCCCCGTGCCCGGCATCGACGTCGACGCCGTCAAGGAAATTTCCGACAACTTCGCCGGCTCCAGCATCCTCGGCTTCCTCGACCTCTTCTCGGGCGGGAGCCTCTCGCGCCTCAGCCTCTTCGCGCTCGGGATCATGCCGTACATCACGGCCTCGATCATCCTGCAGTTGCTGACGGTGGTCGTGCCCTCGCTCGAGCGCCTGCAGAAAGAAGGCGAGGTCGGCCAGCAGAAGATCACCCAGTACACGCGCTACCTCACCGTCGGCCTTGCCTTCGGCCAGTCGCTCGGCTACGTCTTCCTCTTCCGCTCCTTCGGAAACGAAGCGGGCGCCAGCGTCGTAGGCACCCTCACCTTCCCGAAGCTGTTCATGATCGTGATCTGCCTCACCGCCGGCTGCACCCTGCTGATGTGGCTGGGCGAGCTGATCACCCAGCGCGGAATCGGCAACGGCATCTCGCTGATGATCTTCGCCTCGATCGTCGCCTCGCTGCCGAGCGGCATCACCAAATGGTGGGACAGCCCGGATCAGGTCTTCATCGTGATGATGCCCTTCGTCGCCCTCGCCGTGATCGTCGCGATCGTCTTCGTCCAGGAGGGCCAGCGCCGGATCCCGGTCCAGTACGCAAAACGAGTGGTGGGACGGAAAATGACCTCGGGCGGCTCGACCTACCTGCCGCTGCGCGTGAACATGGCCGGCGTGATCCCGGTCATCTTCGCCGCCTCGATCATGGCCTTCCCGCCCACGGTCGGGCAGCTCCTCAACACCCCCGCCGCTCTCGACTTCGCCGCCTTCTTCGGCCCCAACACCTGGGCCTACGTGGCCGGCGAGGTGTTCTTCATCGTCATCTTCACCTACTTCTATACGGCGGTCACCTTCAATCCGGTCGACCAGGCCGACAACCTGAAGAAATACGGCGGCTTCATCCCCGGCGTCCGGCCCGGCCGGCCGACCGCGGAGTACCTGGATCGGATCCTCTCGCGGCTGACCTTCCCGGGCGCCCTCTACCTCGGCGCCGTCGCCGCGCTGCCGACGATCCTGATCAGCCAGACGTCGGCCAACTTCTTCTTCGGCGGCACCTCGATCCTGATCGTGGTCGGCGTCGCGCTGGACACCGTCAAGCAGCTCGAGGCGCAGCTGATGATGCGCAACTACGAGGGCTTCTTGAAATAACCTCGGTGCGGGCGGCTCTCCCGCCCTCTCTATGGCTGAATTCAATCTCGTACTTCTAGGCCCGCCCGGGTCGGGCAAGGGCACCCAGGGGGAGCGCCTGCAGGAAGACCTGCGCCTCCCCTACTACGCGACGGGCGACATCCTGCGCGCCGCGGTCCGCGACGAGACCGACCTTGGGCGGACGGCCAAGGAGTACATGGACCGGGGCGACCTGGTCCCCGATGAGGTGATCGTCGGCGTGATCGCCGAGCGGGTCTGCTCTCCCGAGGCGCTCGACGGCTTCATCCTCGACGGCTTTCCGCGCACGATGCCGCAGGCCGAAGCGCTCGACGCCAAACTCGTGGAGCTCGGCCGCGCGGTTACCGGAGTCCTCCTGATCGACGTCTCCGACGAGGAGGTCGTGCGGCGCCTGGGCGGGCGGCGGACCTGTGCCGAGGGCGGGCACGTCTTCCACGTCGAGTTCAACCCGCCGAAGCAGGAAGGCGTCTGCGACCTCGACGGCAGCGAGCTGATCGTCCGCGACGACGACAAGCCCGAGGTGATCCGCAAGCGGCTCGAGACCTATCACGAGAAGACCGAGCCCCTCGTCAGCTACTACGACCAGCGCAGCGTGCTGCGCCGGATCGAGGGCGCGGCAGCGCCGGACGTGGTCGCCGAGGAGATCCGCAGGACGCTGGCGACGATGCGCCTGGAGCAGGACGAGACCGTCTAGTGCCGCCGGCGAAGGGCTAGCGTGTACAGGCGGATGATCGTCCGGAAGACCCCTGAGCAGATCGAGAAGATGGCCGCGGCGGGGGAGGTCCTCGTCCGCTGCTTGAAGATGTTGGAGCGCAAGGCGCGCGCCGGCGTCACCACCGGAGATCTCGATGCCGCGGCGGAGAAGTACATCCGCTCGCAGGGCGCCACCCCGGCCTTCAAGGGATACCGGGGCTTCCCCGGCTCGATCTGCGCCTCGCCCAACTCGATGGTCGTGCACGGCATCCCCGGGGCCTACGAGCTGAAGCGCGGCGACGTGATCTCGATCGACGTCGGGGTCGTCAAGGACGGCTGGGTCGCCGACGCGGCGATCACGGTGCCGATCGGCGAAGTCGAGCCGGAAGCGCGCAAGCTGCTCGACGTCACCAAGGCCTCGCTCTTCGCCGGGATCGAGCAGATGCGGCCCGGCAACCACCTCGGCGACGTCTCGGCCGCGATCCAGCGCTCGGTCGAGGCCGAAGGGATGTCGATCATCCGCACCCTGGTCGGTCACGGAATCGGCCGCGACATGCACGAGGAGCCGCAGGTGCCCAACTTCGGGGAGCCCGGCAAGGGGCCGGAGCTGGAGGAGGGGATGGTGCTGGCGATCGAGCCGATGGTCAACGCCGGCGGCCCCCTGGTGCGGATGGACGAGGACGGCTGGTCGATCTACTCCGAAGACGATTCCCTCGCCGCCCATTTCGAGTTCACCGTCGCCGTCACCGCCGACGGCCCGCGCGTGCTCACCCCCTGGCACGAAGCCGACTAGGGATGGACCAGAGGGCCTTCTCCGCAGTGGACGCTTTCGTCGGCGAGACGCTGGCGCCGGACGATGAGGTGTTGCGCGCCACGGTCGCGGCAGCCGACGCGGCGGGACTGCCCCAGATCCAGGTCTCACCGCCGCAGGGCAAGCTGCTGCAGCTGTTGGTGCGACTCCAAGGGGCCCGGACCGTGCTCGAGTTCGGGACGCTGGCTGGCTACAGCACGATCTGGATGGCGCGCGGACTTCCCGGGGGCGGACGGTTGATCACGCTGGAGGCCGACCCCGCCTATGCCGAGGTCGCGCGACGTAACTTCGAGGGCGCCGGCGTCTCCGATCTCGTCGACCTGCGAGTCGGCCCGGCGCTGAAGTCTCTCCCCGTGCTCGGGGAGGAGGGAATCGAGCCGATCGACTTCACCTTCATCGACGCCGACAAGGCCAACACGCCCACCTACTTCGCCTGGGCTCTCGACCATTCCCGCCCCGGCGCCCTGATCGTCGCCGACAACGTCGTCCGCGACGGCGCCCTGGCCGAGCCCGAAAGCGGCGACGAGAAAGTCGAAGCCCAGCGTCGCCTCCACGAGATGCTCGCGAACGAGCCTCGCGTCGAGGCGACCACGATCCAGACGGTCGGCTCCAAGGGCTACGACGGCTTCACGATCGCCCTGGTCGACGACGTCTGAGGCCCGGGGAGGCATCCGCCCTCTCCTGCACAATGCCTTCGTCCCGTGGGCGACCGTCGCAGGCTTCCCCCTGCTATCTTTCGCGGTCGGCCTAGGCCGGGTTGTTGCCTGCCGTCCGACTCATGGGGCGTGCGGGAATCCTGTATTCGATACGAGACCGGAGCGATGAAGGTTCGAGCTTCCGTAAAGCCGATGTGCGAGAAGTGCAAGATCATCCGCCGCAATGGGGCGGTCTTGGTGATCTGCCAGAACCCGCGCCACAAGCAGAGGCAGGGCTAGCACGATGGCGCGTATCGCCGGGGTCAACATCCCCGTGAACAAACGGATCGAAGTGGGGCTCACCTACATCTTCGGGATCGGTCACTCGACCGCCCAGAAGATCCTCGAGGAGACGAAGATCGACGCCGGGACCCAGGGCAAGGATCTGACCGAGGAAGAGATCATCAAGCTGCGCGAGGCGATCGAGAACCGCGAGGTCGAGGGGGACCTGCGGCGCGAGCGCTCGCAGAACGTGAAACGGCTGATGGAGATCGGCTCCTACCGCGGTCTGCGTCACCGCCGCGGCCTGCCGGTTCGCGGTCAGCGCACGAAGACCAACGCCCGCGGCCGCAAGGGCCCGCGCCGCCTCAGCGTCGCCGGCAAGCGTAAGGCGTAGGTACCGAGATGGCCGAGAAAAAACCCGCCAAAGGGCGCTCCCGCCGCCGCGTCAAAAAGAACGTCACCTACGGGCAGGCGCACATCAAGACTTCCTTCAACAACACGATCGTCACCCTGACCGACACCGACGGCAACGTGATCGCCTGGGAGTCCGCCGGATCGGCCGGGTTCAAAGGCTCTCGCAAGTCGACTCCGTTCGCCGCGCAGGTGACCGCCGACGCCGCCGCCAAGAAGGGCATGGAACACGGCCTCGAGAAGGTCGAGGTCTTCGCCAAGGGCGCCGGCTCCGGTCGCGAGACGGCTATCCGCTCGCTCCAGGCCGCCGGCCTCGACGTGACCACGGTCAAGGACGTTTCCCCGCAGGCCCACAACGGCTGCCGGCCGAAGAAGCGGAGGCGCGTCTAATGGCTCGCGACACCTCTCCGCAGTGCAAGCAGTGCCGGCGCGAGGGTCAGAAGCTCTTCCTCAAGGGTGAGCGCTGCTTCACCGACAAGTGCGGGGTCGAGCGCCGCTCCTACCCGCCCGGGGAGCACGGCCGCGGCCGCCTGCGCCAGTCCGAGTACCGCCTGCAGCTGCGCGAGAAACAGAAGACGCGCCGCTACTACCAGGTGCTGGAGAAACAGTTTCGCGCCTACTACGACAAGGCTTCGCGCCAGGACGGGGTCACCGGCGAGAATCTGCTGCGGCTGCTCGAGTCCCGCTTCGACAACGTGCTGGTGCGGCTCGGCTTCGCCGCCTCGCGGCGCCAGGCGCGGCAGCTGATCAACCACGGCCACTGGATGATCAACGGCCGCCGGGTCGACATTCCCTCCTACCAAGTCCGTCCCGAGGACATCATCTCGATCAAGCCCGGGTCGTCGGCCACCGACACGATCCAGCGCGCGACCGAACTCGTTTCCACCGTGCCGGCATGGCTTCAGGCCGACCACGATGCCCTCACCGCCAAGATCCTGCGCCTTCCCGAGCGCTCCGAGATCTCGGCGCCGGTACAGGAGCAGCTGATCGTCGAGCTGTACTCCAAGTAGCCGGATCCAAAAATTTCTGAACACGCATACGCAAGGAACTCATGACCACTGATTTCCAGGTCCCCCGCATCACCTCCGAGAAGGTCGACGACCGCCGCGGAACCTTCACGATCGAGCCGCTGGACAAGGGCTTCGGCTACACCTTCGGCAACAGCCTGCGCCGCGTCCTGCTCTCCTCTCTGGGCGGCGCCGCCATCATCAGCGTCCGCATCGAGGGCGTCGCGCACGAGTTCTCCACCGTGCCCGGCGTCAAAGAGGACGTCACCGACATCATCCTCAACCTCAAGGACCTCGTCGTCCGCATGCACACGGACGCCGACGAGGTCGAGGCGCCGCTGGTCGCCACCGGCCCCGGCGAGGTCAAGGCCAAGGACATCGACCTCCCGTCCGGCGTCGAGATCCTCAACCCCGACGCGCCGATCGCGACGCTCGAGAAAAAAACCAAACTCGAGGTCTACCTGACCATCGGCCGCGGCCGCGGTTACTCGCCTGCGGAAGAGAACAAGTCGGATGAGCAGCCGATCGGCGTGATCCCGATCGATTCGATCTTCTCGCCGATCCGCCGTGCGTCCTACGCCGTCTCGGCCGCCCGCGTCGGGCAGCGGACCGACTTCGACAAACTCGAGCTCGATCTCGAGACCGACGGCTCGATCGAGCCGGCAGCGGCGCTGCGCGAGGCCTCCGAGATCCTGATCAAGAGCCTCGCGATCTTCACCGACGCCGAGCGGGTCGAAGAGCTGACCGCCCGCGAACCGGCGCCGACGATGGCTAGCGACCCGCTTTCGTCCTCGGCCGGCGCCAACGGCGGCGGCGACAGCGGCCTCGACGAAATCCTCATCGAGGAGCTCGAACTGGGCGTGCGCTCCTACAACTGCCTCAAGCGCGCCGGCGTGCAGACCGTCGGCGACCTCGTCCGCAAATCCCGCGGCGAACTGAACGCGATTCCCAACTTCGGTCAGAAGTCGATCGAGGAAGTGATCGAGACCCTGCACGCCCGCGGGCTCGACCTCCAGGCAGACTGAGGAACCGGACGAGAGCTGAGCGGAGAACCCTGTGCGCCACCGTAAGAAGCGGAACAAGCTCAGCCGCGACGCCGCCCACCGCGAGTCGCTGCTCTCGAACCTCTCGAAGCAGCTGATCGAGCACGAGCGGATCCAGACCAGCCAGGCCAAGGCCAAGGCGGTCAAGCCCGAAGTCGAGAAGCTGATCACGCTGGCCAAGCGGGGGGACCTGCACGCCCGGCGGCAGGCGCTCTCGACGCTGCACAACGACAAGTTCATCGTCCACAAGCTGTTCGACGAGGTGGCCCCCCGCTACGCGACGCGTCCCGGGGGCTACACCCGCATCGTCAAGCTCGGACCGCGCCGCTCGGACAGCACCGAGATGGTGTACCTCGAGCTGGTTTGAGCGCCGGCTCCTTTCGGCTCGATATCGAATACGACGGCTCGGGCTTCTCCGGCTGGGCCCGGCAACCTGGGCTGCGAACGGTCCAGGCCGAGCTGGAGGCGGCCTTGGAGACGGTCCTGCGCGAGCCCGTCGACCTGACCGTCGCCGGTCGCACCGACGCCGGCGTCCACGCCCGGGGGCAGGTGGCGAGCTTCCGCACCGAGGCGGAGGTCCCCGCCGACCTGGCGCGCCGGCTCAACGGCCTGGCGCCCGACGACGTCGCCGTGATCGCCGCGGCGCCGGCGCCGGAGGGCTTCGACGCCCGCGGCGACGCGACCTCGCGCAGCTACCGCTACCGGTTGCTGGCGCGGCGGGCGTCCAGTCCCTTCGAGCAGAACCGCGCCCTCTGGTGGCCGCACCGGGTCGACCGCGAGGCCCTCGACGCCTGCGCGGCCGCACTGCCCGGGACCCACGACTTCACCGCCTTCACGCCGACCCAGACCGATCACGTCCGCTTCGAGCGGAAGGTGTTCGCGGCCGCGTGGGAGGACGCGCCGGGTGACGTGCTCGCGTTCACGATCACCGCCGACGCTTTCATGCGCAGCATGGTCCGGGTTCTCGTCGGGACGATGCTGGAGGCGGCCTCGGGGCGGCGCACGCCTGAAAATTTCGCCGATTTGCTGCAGGGCGCGCCGCGAACCGCGGCCGGCGATACGGCCCCGCCGCACGGGCTTTACCTGGAGTCCGTCGGCTACTCCTAGAATCGACTCGGTGCGCATCCTCCTCACCAACGACGACGGCATCTCCGCCCCCGGCCTGCAGGCGGCCCGGCGGGCGCTGCGCGAGCTCGACGACGTCGAGGTCGAGGTGATCGCGCCCGACTCCAATCGCAGCGCCACCGCCCGCAGCATCACCACCCGCTCGCCGCTGAGCATCGAGGAGGTGGAGTTCGGCGACGGCGACAAGGGCTACGCCACCGACGGCACCCCGGTCGACTGCGTCCGCTTCGCCGAGCTCGGCCTGGTCGGGGGGCGGCCCGACCTGATCGTCTCGGGGATCAATCACGGCGCCAACCTCGGCGACGACATCACCTATTCGGGGACCGTCGCGGCGGCGCTGGAGGGAATCGTGCTCGGCATACCCGCCGTCGCCCTCTCCCAGCAGTCGTCCGGCGGTGGGATGGGCTACGTCAGCGGCCGCTTCGACTTCACCGCGGGCGCCGCTTTCACCGCGCAGCTCGTGGCGCGGCTGGCGGGCGAGCGGATGCCGGAGGCGACGCTGATCAACGTCAACTTCCCCGCCGGGGAGCCGCGCGGGGTCGAGGTGACGAGGCTCGGCAAACGGATCTACAACGACGAGCTGAAGCTGGTGAGCGACGAAGGCACCGGCCGGCGTCACTACGAGATCTACGGCTGGCAGCCCGGCTACGAGGAGATCGAGGGGACGGATCTCTACGCCGTGGCCCAGGGGAAGATCGCGGTCACGCCAATCCACTTCGACCTCACCGACCACGGCGGCCTCGAGCGCCTGCGCGGTTGGGGCTTCGAGGAGATGCTGGCGGCGAGCGCACCGGCGTGAGCGCCGCGGCGGAGCAGCGGGCCGCCGAGCTGAGGCAGGAGCTGGAGCGCCACAACCGCCTCTACTACGTACTCGACGATCCCGAGATCGGCGACGACGAGTACGACGCCCTGCTGAACGAGCTGCGCGACCTGGAGGCCGAGAACCCGGATCTGCGCACCCCCGACTCGCCCACCCAGCGCGTGGGGGCGCCGCCCCTCGAGCGCTTCGACCGGGTAGAGCACGTCGAGCAGATGCTCTCGCTGGGCAACGCCCGCAACGAGGAGGAGCTGCGCGCCTGGGAGAACCGCCTCGCCAACCACCTCAAGCGCCTCGACATCGCCGCGTCGGAGTTCAGCTACACGACCGAGCCGAAGATCGACGGTCTCGCGATCTCCCTCACCTACGAGGACGGCGTCCTGGTCCGGGGGGCCACCCGCGGCGACGGGCGCGTGGGCGAGGACGTGACCCAGAACCTGCGGACGATCGGGTCGGTGCCGCTGCGGATCCCGAATGCCCCGGAGCTGATCGAAGTGCGCGGCGAGGTCTACCTGCCGATCGCCGCCTTCAAAGCGCTGAACGAGCGGCGTGCCGAGGCCGAAGAACCGACCTTCGCCAATCCGCGCAACTCGGCCGCCGGCTCGATCCGGCAGCTCGATCCGGCGCTGGCCGCCGAACGGCCGCTATCGACCTGGTGCTACGGCGTTGGCGCCGTCCGCGGCCTCGACCTCCCCACCCACATGGACGAGGTCGAGTGGCTCCGGGACCGCGGCTTCAAGGTCAATCCGGACACCGGCCACCACGAGGGGGTCGAGGGCGTCGTCAAGCGCTGCCACTGGTGGGAGGAGCGGCGCGAGACGCTGGACTACGAGATCGACGGCGTCGTCGTCAAGGTCGACGAGAAGGAGCTGTGGCGGGAGCTCGGCGTCGTCGGCCGCGAGCCGCGCTGGGCGATCGCCTGGAAGTTCCCGCCGACGACGGCGACGACGCGGATGAACAGCGTCGTCTGGAACGTGGGCCGCACCGGCCACCTCGTGCCCTTCGCGATGCTCGAGCCCGTCCACGTCGGCGGCGTCACCGTAAGCACCGCGACGCTCCACAACGAGGAGGACCTGGCCCGCAAGGACGTGCGGGTCGGCGACGAGGTGGTGGTGATGCGCGCGGGCGACGTGATCCCGCAGGTCGTGGCGCCGATGGTCCAGCGCCGCAAGAAGGGCGCGCGCAAACCGAAGCCGCCGAAGAAGTGCCCGGCCTGCGGGACCGACACCGTCAAGCCCGACGGCGCGGTGTTCACGGTCTGCCCCAACCGGGCCGGCTGCCCGGGGCAGTCCTTCCAGCACGTCAAGCACTTCGTCAGCAAGGGCGCGATGGACATCGACGGCCTCGGGGAGAAGCAGGCCCAGCGCTTTCTCGAAGAGGGTCTGATCGCCGACGTCGCCGACATCTACGAGCTGGGGGAGGAGCAGCTGGTCGCGCTCGACCGCTTCGGCGAGACCTCCGCGCGCAACCTGCTGGCGGCGATCGAGGCCTCGCGCCGGCGGCCCTTCAAGCGCGTCCTCTACGCACTCGGCCTGCCCGGCGTCGGCTACGTCACCGCGGAGGCCCTGGCCGACCACTTCGGCTCGATCGATGCCCTGCACGAGGCCGAGCCCGAGCAGATCGAGGAGGTCGAGGGAGTTGGCCCGATCATGGCCGTGCAGATCGCCGAGGCGCTTGCCGACGAGCCGACCTGGGCGCTGATCGAGAAGCTGAAGGAGAAGGGCCTGCGCTTGGAGGCGGATCCCGCCGAACGGCGGGCGACCGGCGGCCCGCTGGAAGGAAAGACGGTGGTGCTCACCGGGACCTTGCCGGAGCTGACCCGCGAGGAGGCGGCCGCCCTGGTCAAGTCCGCCGGCGGCAAGGTCACCAACTCGGTCTCGAAGAAAACCGACTACGTGGTCGCGGGCGAGAGCCCCGGCTCGAAGCTGGCCAAGGCCGAGTCGCTGGGGACGGAGATCCTGGACGAAGCGGGGCTGCGAAAGCTGGTCGGCGCTCAGTAGCCGGCGACCAGCCCGGCGATGCGGTCCTGCATCAGGTGGGCCAATCCGAGGTCGCCGACGCTGCCCATCAGGATCGAGAAGACCATGATCCGGCCGCTCTTGTTGAAGCAGTACCCGGAGAGGTTGCTGACGCCGCTGATCGTGCCGGTCTTGGTCCGGCAGCGGGCGTAGGCGGCGGTTCCGGCCATGCGGTCGTCGACCGTGCCCTCCTTGCCGGTCAGGGCGAGGCCTTGGATGAAGTCGTCGCCGGCCGGGTCGTCGCGCATCGCCAGCAGCAGGTCGGCCACCTGGCGAGGGGAGGCGCGGTTGGAGCGGGTCAGCCCGGAGCCGTCGA
>Ga0247780_1001390_pt1 | contig 14346 bp, 22 predicted proteins | sample UWRJL079202R5_FD_179927 | JGI IMG/M metagenome (GOLD analysis project Ga0247780, IMG submission 179927) | Plant litter microbial communities from Arlington Agricultural Research Station in Wisconsin, United States - UWRJ-L079-202R-5 | ecosystem: Environmental > Terrestrial > Plant litter >... | reverse complement strand
CCATTCCCCCCACCCCCATTCCCCCCTATCAACCCCCCGGTAAACACCACCGCACAAACCCTCCAATCCCCCCTCCTCCACGTCGGCTCCTCCATCTCCGCCGGCGGCGTAACGCTCAGCGCCGTGCCCTCCATGAAATCCTTCCTGTTTATCCCCTTATCCGTGGCGCCCACCAGCGGGATATCCGCCGACACGGTGATCGCAAGCATCCATCCGGGCAGGGAATTGCCGCTCCCCGTGGCGGTGGTTGAGCCGGCGGGGAGGGAGGTGTTGTACCCTGTGATGGGCACGGCGAGGTAGGAGATGGGTGCGTCAGCGGCTTCGAGGAGGGTGGAGGGGGGGATTCCGTAGGGGCCGGGGAGGGAGGAGAGGTCGCCTCCGGTGAAGGATTGGGCTATTGTGAGAGGGGAGAGGAGGGAGAGGAGGAAGAGGGGGAGGGGGTGGGACCGGAGGGGGGTCATGGTGTTTGTGAGACGAGTGCCACCAGACGGGATGTTGGTGGTGGCTTGATGTCGTTCGCTTGCGAAGGAGTGTTGTCGAGGGGAGTTGTGAAGTGAAGCGAATGCAAATGAGAGAAGGGAGAGAGAAGAACGGAGCGGCGAGTTGACGTGGCCGGGCTCTCGGGGACCAACGTTGTCAGTTTCCACAACCATGGCCCATGCCGCGTGCCGGCAATGATGGGAACAATGTCGGACGAACAAGCCGCATAGGCTTGCACCGGTGGTGGCAAAGCTTCGCCTGTTCGGCCTCATATGAGCGTGCTACCCAGGATGCAGCGAGCCGTTCACCTTGAGGAACCACAAACCCCCAGATTTCGCTGCGAAGTCAGACGATGACACACCTTGAAGCAGCTACCATTATTTCTGTCTTACCAGTCCGCAACAGTATCCTTCGCTAAGGATATCCTCTATCGTTCGAGCAAAAATAAGCAATTCGGAAGCCCTGGCGAAAAACAAGCTCTCAGCCGCCAAACGGCGGGAACCTTGTTGCCATCTGAAACAAACCCTATCCGCTAGCATCAAACATGTGGCCAGACAAACGGCCTCCAGACAAACAACCTTAAAAGGGATGGCCCGGACGTGGCCAGACAAACTGCCTTCAAAGGGATGGCATCTCCCTCCATCCGGTTAGAACAAGGTAGGCTAACGCTTCACAGGAGTCAGATACACCGGCAGCGAGGGCTTAATATGCAGGATGTTGGACTTGTGATCAAGCCAGTCCACGCTCTCATCGACCAGCTGCATGTCAAAGTTGTAGATGATCCTAGCCATGATGAGACGCATTTCTGCATACGCGAGGCTAAGGGACGGAGATCAGCACTCAGGCCAGGATAATTCACGGTCTTGTTTTGGGACCACTCACTTGCGGCCAACGCAGTTCCTGGGGCCAACGGAGAACGGCTGCAGCATATCCAGCTTATCGTTGGCGAACCGTGGATCGTTCAAGAACCGCTCGGGGTGGTAGCCGAAGGGGTCTGTGAAGTTGTCGGCCGAGTGGTAGGCCGCCCACTGCCAAACTGCTACCACAGTCTGCGCAACACCTATGAGCACCAATCCATGGTCCATACTTATGATGGGACACAACTTACGTCGTCAGGAACAACCTCGTTGGCGATCTTGACACTGCCCCTTCCCTTAGGGATTATCCTAGGAAAACCGACCGGAACCGGCGGGTAGCAGCGCATCGCCTCGTTAAGGCACGCAAGCATGTAGCCCAGTTTGCTAACTGACAGAAGCGTGATGTCCTCTTCTGAGTCAAACGAGCAACGGACCTCTTCTGTCAGCTTTTGGAGGACTTCCGGGTTTCGCAGTAACAGGTAGGTGGCTCCACTTAGTAGCGTTGATGTCGTTTCCGAACCCGCCATTATTATAGCGCCAGCGTTTGAGCGAAGGCTTTGGAAGTCAAGGTTCTAAGAGCGCAACCAGGTTGTGTCAGTAATCCACCCTCACTGAAGCAAAGATATGCAGGATACTACACACCAACGAGTCCGACTGCTTGAGAAACCCCTCCATCAAGTCCGGCCGCTCAACCTCGAGTTTCATCCTCTTCTCTAGCTTTTCCTTGGTGCGGGCGTCGTGTGCCGCCCGGCCCTTGGAAAACACTGCCTTGAGGAGGGGCATCAATATTTTATCCACACCCAGGAACGCCGCGGTGGTTAAATAGGGGGTTTTGTTGATTGCGTCGAACACTGCATTGATCCACGGATCATCGCCTGCCCTGTCCAAGCAGCCAAAGGGCTCGCCAAAGGCTAAGTCCCCGATGATGTCGAAGGCAGTCCAAGTATACCAAGATACCATGTCGAATACGGGCTTGGGACCGGGACCTTCAGCCTTCTCATGCATGCGCTTGATCATAAGGTCCATGTACTGCGTAAATATGGGCTCTTGTTCGCGCATGCTGCGATCGCTGAACTGCGGGGCGAGCTGGTGGCGCAACTTCCGATGATCAAAGTGGTGCTTAGTGGTGACGATGTTAGGTGGTCCGCCCCTGCCGGGGTAGAAGGTCAAGAACTTCGGGAACTCTTCTGCCTTATGTCCGTATATATCCTTCCAGGCGTCGGGGTGGTTAAAGGCGAGCTCGTCCGGGGCGATGCGTACGATGGGTCCATACTTGTCGTGGAAGGCGAGCAGGTCTTTGGACAGCGTGCCCTTTATGTATCGGCGTAGAAAGGCCAACCGAGTGGCGCGATGAGCGAGCGGGCCGGGAAACCGAGCAAGTGGGTGGAAGTAGAGGTTGTACACAACCTGGGAGACGAGATATACGGCTATCTGTGTGTTGCGCGATGGTCAGCTCCCAGTCCTGTAGCGCATCTCGAAGATCAAGGGATAAGGCAAGCAGGGGCGTACCGTACCGGCCGCCAGAGCGACGGCGTTGATGATATTGGGGTGTAGGAGAGCCATCGCGGTTTTCGGGCGCAGCAGTAGCGTGTTGGAGTGCTCATCTAGGAGGCATTTGGCGACCAGGCATCTCTGGCCTCATGCCATCGACCTCCGTTAAATATCTTGCCCAAAAAGGATCCCGAGCCCCTCGCCGGGCACGGCTGGGAATTGAGGCCGAGGGACATGTCGGTAGGTATCTCGCCGCGCAATGGTGTGGCCAAGCTTCTGTCCGTGCCTGGATTGGTAGCGAGCCGCGTTCCATTTCCAGTCGGCCCCGCAGTCGCCGTTGATTTGAAAGCACTGCCGGCAAGCCGATGGCAATGATGGATGCGCTGTCGTCGATTCCTGGTCCCGATGTCATTAAAGGTCGTCCCGTTGCAAGTGGATTGCAGGAAGGGGAATCGTGGAAGGTGGGTCCAGCATGGCGCTAAACAGGCTTCCGTCCACTAACGACCGCTAAGCTGAAGATCCCATCGGCACCGATCGGCATCGGGCGCCGGGCGCCGGGCGCAATGGTCACCGAGACCCGGCCATTGTGTGACAAAAGGATTCCCCAGAGCAAGGTCATTTCTTTCCATTCGCACTTCAGCATAAGAAGGGGACGAAGTACTGTGTTAATTACGCCCTGCCTATAATGCAATGGCAAAAAGTCATCTATCCTGTCCTGCCATGGACTCGTCCCTGGCGCCGCCCTAGTGTTGCCCAGCCTAATGCGCTTGCCATCGCAGTGGCGATGTGGCTGCTGAGAGTAATGTATTTACAAATAGTGAAGATGAAGTCTGGTCGCTCCAGCCAGTTGTGTTGGCCCCTTAGTCACCGAGGCTCATCCAGCTCCATACGCCCACGCTGCCAGCCAACACCAAGAGTGTCAAGATGGCTGCGCCAGCGCGATCGCCCGTAGTAATATCGGGAAGCGGCTCTGGCCCGTCTCTGCTGCGGCTTCCAGCGTTGGAGTCTCCCCTGCTGGTGCCACCCGTCAAGTTGGTCGCAGGTGGATCCGCCTGGTCAATCAGCAGGCTGGACACAGCAGCCAACACATTCATAGCTTCGCCTGCGCCGCTCGTTCTGTCCACTGCTGGGTCGACGAAGACCCCCTCCGACCAGTAAAACCCGCAGCGCCGACCTGTGTCGCCGCCAGTACACTGTTTCACCGCAGCTTCGGCCGACTTGCGCAGGACCGGTATAAGAGTCTCCCTCGTAAATGGCGCTATCTGAGTGACAACCGACAACCAGCGGTGAACATACCCCTTGAAGCTCAGCATGTCGGGGGTACAGGCACCGTGGCGACCTTCGCAGGGAAGCTCGTAGGCGATACCATCCGGAAAGAAGTCACGCATCATCCCTGTCACCAGCCCCTCGATACGCACCTTCCACCGCGCTTGGTCGGCACCTTCAGTATAGTTGTACATGAAAGCCGATCCATGGAGCAGCAGAGCGGCATTGTAGCTGAACTGGGCCTTGTTGAGATCTGTGCAGTTGTCGTCGACGTGCGCGCCGTCGTACACGCGATAATCCTCGGCATCGATGTATTTAACCCGCCACAACCAGTCCCATGTCTCGTCAGCCCACTTTGCGTACGTCTCGTTCCGGGTATAGCGAGCAAGGCGCGCGCCGAGGTTGAACAGGCAGGCGTTGGCGATCGTGTTCTTGTAGTTGTATCCCATATTTGTTGGTGGAACCTGCCAGCGAAGCCCGCCACCGCAAGTCCCGTCGTGTCGGTCAGGGTGTGCCTGCGTGTTGAATACGGCTTGCGCCAGCGCTAGCCACTGTGGCTTATCTTCCGGAGGATCTGGGAACTTGTTTTCCGCCGCCAGCATGGCCGACATGCCCCAAAAGCCTTGGTCGTCGTTCCCCAGAGACGCTGTGTGGTTTGGCGGCATGTAATCTTCCTGTGGCCCAGTTTGGTGCAGCAAGCCCTGCGTTATCACATGGTTGTAGCTTGGGTCGCCTGTCAAGTGCCAGTAGTCGACGTAGGTGCCCATCATTGCGCCTCCCTCCCACCAGTAGTAGTCGCCCTTGTTCTCGGTTGGCGGTCCTGGCAAGATACCGGGAATCTCGCCGGACTTGTTCCCCTGATAGAACAGCATCAAATCGTACGCCAGCGTGCGTGCCGATTGCTTTATCTCATCTAGGGGAAAACTGTCAGCCCTGGCAACCCAGAACGTACCCTTCTGCACCAGCCCGCCGGTGCCTACCTGATGTGCCGATCTTGTAAAACTGTGCCTCGGCAACAGGCAGTATTCCACTCGCGGCGAGAGCGACCGCAAGCCATTTGGCCCCTGATCCTATCGATAACATTGCCATCTTCTGTCGGGCGTATTCCGTTCTGTCTGTAAGCGAGTGGTGCGCAGACGATGCTGCTGGATCGTTCGGGGTTTGCTCCGGACGGTGCGCTCCGGCCGGCCGGCGAAAATAACCGGGTATCGGGGGAAGAAGCGGAGGAAGCAAAATTGTACGGTAAACGAGTTGGGACGAGCAAAACTATGCTCAGAACGATCGACGAGAACCACGAGACATCAAAAATGAAGACTGGACAAAGAGACATGACAGAGCAGGCACCGCCAGGAGGGCTCCATCCTGAATATGATGCGAGCAGCGACATCAGAGTTGTCCTTGGCACTCTCGGTTGGCCGCTTGGCAGCGCTGGGCAGCGCGGGCTGTGCAATGCTGGGCGGCGCCCCAGACGGTCCGATTGGTGTTCGTCGACTCCTCTTCGGCGCCCGATCAACAACACCGACCCTGCAATGGCTAGAGCGGTGGACCGTTGGTCGGGGTGATGGTCTGGGCAAAACATTGCGACGTAATGCCCAGGTGCCAATTGCCTGGGTAGGGAGCGGCGGCGCAACGAAAAGGGAAGAAAACAAGAAAACCGAGAGAAAGGAACGCTCGACCCAGCGTCGCTAGAACTCCTCAACGACTTGGTATCTGCTGGGCTCGTCCATGCGATTTCTCGGTGATTATTTGGTCAGCCCACACGAGGCGACATGAGGTGGAATGGGGAGGATCTGGAACCAGGAAATGGGGAGCGACCAGGCTCGCAACATGAAGAAGTGGCACGCCAAGAGCGCTGACAGCTGCCACCCGCTGCCAACTGGCCAATTTTACCTCCCTTCTCAGCGCATCCATCCTGCCGTGCATTGGCCGCCTGCAGCGATCCCGTATTCCACTAAACGCTCATTTTCGCGCTCAACCAAGCAAGAGCGGTACCAAGACACCAAGATGTTTTGCCTCCTGAATTACGGCAACCGTTGCATTCGAGGTCTGTGGTTCTGAGCTCAGCCCCTGCGCCGTGTGACCTCAACCCCGATTTTACGTGCAGGTGCCATTCCGTTTCACAGCATCTTCACAAGCCGGGGAGTCCTCGATCGGAGACCACCCCGCATTCGGCACCCCAAGCGCTGTCTCACCCACGATCCCGGCTCCCGGTCCAACTCGGGGGTCGGTGGATCTGCCCCGTCTTCCGGGTCTCAGCATTTACTGACTGTTGTACGGACAGTACGCGCGTTGAGGATGTTCGAACGTCTCTATTCCCACTTCGTATCTACCTACACTAATTGTTGGCAGTCTTGTCGTTGTAGTAATGTATCTGACGCCGCCGTCAGCTCCAATCGCCTCACACTGCCCTCGACAACCAGAAAAGGAACTCACTGTCTGATCCGCGCATCCGGCCGGCGTCTGGTACGAGTACGCGCCCGTGTTGATGAACAGCGCCTGCTTAGCGCATACAAGCCACGCCCCGACATTCTGCCTCTTCACGCTCGCCACACTCCAGGTCAGGGCATCTCCCTGCCACGCAAAGGCGCCAAAGGGGCTCTTGGTCGTGTTGAACCACGTCGCGAGCGTGCGCGGCGGGTTGGCCTTGTCGGCCGGCTCCTCAACCCACATGTACAGCGGCGGGTTCGACGCCTTGTTGACGAGCTGGCCGGACTCGATTGCGAATTGGCCTGCCGTCGTGTGCGAGTCGAGGATGGCCGTCCCGGGCACGTTGGCCGGCTTCGTCTGCAGGTACTTGTGGTAGTTTGGTGCTGCGACGGCGCGGATCCAGTAGGAGCCGGATTGCAGCGTTGTCGGCGTTGGGACGCCGGTGGCCTGGGGCATCGGTGTGCCCATGGCACTCCCTCCGAGGAGGGCGGCGATGACGACTGGCTTGACCATGGTGTCCTGGGCAGAAACCGGTAATGTGTCAAGGGAGTTGATGCAGTTACAGGTCGACGGACGTCTGCTTTCCACGGTATTTGGCTTGATGAGATTGGAGAGACCGAGATCAACCTTCCCATCTGGGCCATGGCTGTGGTTTTAAAGTAACGCGTCCAAATCGCTCCCCCGCATTGTGTGAATGGCGGCTCGGAGGAACGAATCGAGATCCGGGGCGCCATAGGTGCGCAATACTGGCAAATTTAATTGCCGGCAAGGTCGCATAGCGGCCCCAGATTTTACTTTGCTGTGGAATCTCTCTTTCCGTCCCCATTAATTTGTCTAGCACCGCTGGGAATTGAGTTCGGCTGTCTTGATAGGGAATCATACCCGGGTCACCGCTCCGGGTAAATCGACGTCCACCTTACTCTAGCAAGCTAGCCATAGATATGCGCTGTTGTGGTGCAGTCCCTGACCTTTGGTATTGGAGAAAGCGGCCAAACTATCACATGGGCATTCTGGCAATCTTTTCATCCGCAAATGGTGTAAGAGAAACCCGGTTGAGCGCCATGTCCATCTTGCCTCCGCTTTGCTTGACAGGAACAACAAGCATTGTATTGGAACCTTGGCGGAATACTTGCTCCCCGGAACAGTTGCACTCACTATGCATTTGACGAAGTCGGGCTTCGGTCCTCTGGCGACGAGCTTTTCTTCTATCGAACCCCAATGAGAGGTTCATGTCAGTGACAAAGGCAAACCGCATCTCGAGTCTTGATTGACGGGGAGCTCAAGGGCGATGCAAGTGCGTAGCAACACAGAGAGGTGGTCGAGTTGAGGCCCAGCACAATAATAACGGCCCAAACCCAGAGCTCAAGTCGGCTCGTTCCGTCCCCGTTTCACATTGAGTAGGACGAAGAGCGGCCATGAATGATAACCCTTTCAAGCCCAGTCAAGCCGCTGTCTATACGGCTCAGGTCAGCTGTGAAGATCACGAGTCTCCCAGCCAGCGCCTCTGCCGTGTCGAGCCTCGCTTTCATTGTAATTTTCTTTGTTGTGACTGCAGTGCCACAGACTCGAAGCTCTGGAAGATTACCCGTTCCGGATTTGTGTCTGTTGGCAATGGTACGTCCCGCTTGGTGATGCCCTCCTTTGTTCCCGTCTTCTTTCATTAGCGACCCGCGGCATGGAAGGATTCATTTGTGGCGAATACGCAGTCATGTCGTCTTTCCAGATCTCACCATCATCACCGCCGCCGCCAGAACATTCTGGCTCCGAAAGTAACACTGACACTCAGTATTTTTTGGTGTTACATGCGCCTTCTTTCCCATGAAGCGCTCAATCACCGACGTGTTGCGCCTTGTCTGCCTGCTCCTTGCTCCGTTGACGTGCCATGGATATGGCATTGGCGATGGAGCCTGGGTTCACCCCGTGGAGACTGCGTTCGATCCATGGGAATCCCATGAGCAGGTTGCAAGTCCCACCCCTACCGCCACCTTCAAAGACATAGCGGCGATGCCCGACTTGCAGAGGAGGCAGGAGAATAATCCCACCATCTGCGGCTATGGCTTTGGGCTCATCGGTCTGTGTCCAATCACTGCTTGAAGAGGGAACTGTTCATTTGCTGACGTCGAACCCCTTACCAGACGACCCAGCTACATGTCTCAGTGACCAGGTATGCGTCACAAGCACCAACTACGTCGGCTGCTGCTACCCCGATGGTAAATGCCAAGACCGCAAAAACCCAACGAGCTGTCTGGACTATACGGCATTCACCGGAGGATTATGTGCTCGGGCCTCGGCTGGAACGATGTGCTGGTACGTTCGCAATGCCAACCCCCTGAAAGTCTTCGTTGCTGACGAGTCGACAACGGTGCAGCTCCTTATCCACACAAGGCTTTTGCAACACCTGGACGTATGGCGACGTCCAAAGCCTCACGATACTCGCGTGCGCCCCACAGCCAACAGCAATAGTCCTGTTTAGAGCTGCTGAGACCAACCCAACAACAACGCCGCGTTCAACGGCCCGCTCTTCGGCAACACAACGCCCCTCATCACCAACAACCCTCTCATCAACAACAAACCCCTCCAAATCAGTCTCTTCCACACCAGCTCCCTCAATACCCGTCCCTCCTCCCCCGGCACAAACCTCAAGTCCCCGGGTAGGCACAATCGTCGGCATCGTCATCGGCATCCTCGCCCTCCTCGCCGGCATCCTAGCCTTCATCCTCATCCGCAGACGGAACCAGAAGAGAGCGGCCGCCGCAGAAGACTCGGGAACCGACTCCCGCAAGCGATTTGCCGTCAGCACGCTGGGCGAACCACCCGCCTACAACCAATACAGCCCCTACGGCGAAACTGCACCCACAACATTTCCGCTAGCTCCGGCCCCAGCACCCGTAATGACGAGTCCGTCGCACACTGCTGCTGCGGGTAGACAGACGCCGCCTGTATTGATGACGCCTAGTCCGGAACCGAAGCGGTTTCTGGGCGGGCAGTCGTATTTCTTCCAGAATGCGTATGTGGCTGAGAGGGAACCGCCGCGGGTACTGATGTCGCCCCCGCCGGCGGAGATGCCTGCTGCTGAGCCGGTGGAGAGGGCGGGTACGCCGGTGGTTGGGGCGGGGGCGGGGGCGGGGGCGGGGGCGGGGGAGCGGGGGTATGAGCTGCAGGATCGGAGGTATAGATATCCGCGGCCTGGGCGGGGGATGATATGATAGAGGTGCATATCATGAGATACGCGTAGACAAGATTTCGGGGGTATTTGTCAGATCGGGATAGGGTTGCGGTTTGTACTTCGGTTGGAGTAGACGGGCGCCTCCGCGGTGATACGGTGGGGCTTCTCATGTGTTTGTGGATAAATCGGTTTGTCCGTCGTTTATATCTTTTAATTCTCACGGTTAGAGATCGACATCTCACAGCAGCAGGCTTTCCCTGTCGCCCAGTTTCCCGCAGTGAAGATTAGAAGGGGCGTCCTGTTCGCGCGCCGCAGCAGTACAACGCTGGGCGAGATATATGTGCAGGCATGCAAGGGGGCCAGCAGCCACGGAGGTCGCAGCGGCATTCAGAATGGTAACGTCGAGGTGAACTCGGCAGGCGATCAAGTACCGGAGTGTGTATTGTGGCGGTGAGCCGGTTGCAGACATGTAAGTCGTTAAAGCACCGAAGTATAGAGGCCGGCCCCGACGCGCTCTCTGTCGACGTGCCCTGTGCAGATCTTGTCCAGGTAGTTTAGATACCAGTGCATTCTGGCCAGCTTGCCGGGCTAGTATGCCTCCCGGTCGGAGTCTTGTTGGACGATCCATTCCGCCAGGCCTCATCCCAACTGTTGGTTTTGCAATCGCGTCTGTCGGAGGGTTTTAGCCATGCCCTCATCCGGTTGTTTCTCTGGGCCCCGGCCTCAACCGTCGGGACAATGCGAGTGTCGTTCTCGTTATCTCCCTAGTACAGACGCAGTCTCCATTAGTAACCTATCGCCCTTCCCTTCATCACAGCCCCAACGACTCACTGCATTGCAATACACCTGTGGGGTCTATCTCGGTTCTAATACCGAAAAGTCAAAGATGATGTCGGTCCCACGCTACAGGAATTTGTTCGCAAACTCATCATGCTCCCAATACGTCCCCCAAGTATACTCTGTTGACGAATTTGTCCTCTGGCGCTGCCACAACTACCGGTATGCCTTCTCGTAACAGTCGAACCTTTTTTGTTTCTTAGCTGCCTTCTTAGCTGCTTTGGCTAGCTCCCCGGCACATTTTTTCTCGGCCCGTCGCTTGCATTCTTCTTCTTGTTGCTGTCGCCCGAGTTCGAGATTGCGGCGCCCGGCGACCAAAGGGGCGTAGGAGAAGGCGCGCTGTCGGGAGAATGCGCCAATGCGTGGGAGACGCGGTTGGGACGGGTCGGCGGCAGGCGGGTCCGCGATGGTGGAAGGTTTGGTAGAGGGAGTGTTGGGTGTTTTGGACTTTGAAGCTGTGATGGTAGCAGGCTCTATCCTGATTGGCGAGTTAGTCATCTTAGGGGGGTCGCGGGCTCCTGGTGTCTCTTCCATTGCTTCTTTGTTGGAGGAGAAGCATGGTACAGCTTGAGGACAACCCATCATGGGAGGAAAGCAGCAGGGGAGAGACTTTGGGAAGAATGCTTCAATTTCTGGCCCGGCGGCTGCTTGATTGCCGGATAGTTTCGAGAGGAGGCGACAAATCTATGGCGAGGGGGTGAAGCATCGGCAACAGAAAGGCGCGGTTGGAACTATCGTGTCGGGGCGTGAATGTGTGCTTTGGTTATGGCGCCTGCCGCAGAGAACGTGGGCAAGAGGATGTGCGATTCACTTGAGCATTCATGGTGGACAAAACGAAATAATTGGGAAACAGGGAGGGATTGTTCAACTGGTGGATTTAGGGTTGTTGGGATCACGATTCGCTGCCATATATTTAACCTCTCTGACTGCATGGGAGGAAAGAGCGTGATCTGAAGATAAGCTATCAAGGTTCCTGGTTACGGGCTATCAGATAATGGGATGGAGCCTGTCAACCCTGTGACCATATTGGGCTAGTGAAGCTGCAATCTGGGCATATACAATCGAGGCGTCTGGTTAATAACTTCTCCCTACCATAGACCACAGGAAAATAAGTCCAGAGGGTGATAGCTCCTTAATACGCCCAGAAGCTAGGTATACACTGGCAGTGCCTTTGAATGTCGCAGTCCTTAAATGACGATGGCCCGGGTATGTAAGTTTTAACGTTACTTGCTCACGGGATGATCCGCGTGTTTGAAATCCAGTTAATCAATCAGGGAAGCAAGCACAATCAAAGAAACACTGAGGGAAACCAGTCTATTTATACAAACCGTCAAGACATGGCCTGGCTAATGAGGTACCTGGACCAAGAGCTCCAGAGGGGCGGGACTCGAACACAGTGTGCAGTGCGCAAAGTCAGCGCAGTGAATGTAAGGTGCCCAGGATGGAAGGACGCACCGGAACTGTGGCTAACCTAAGCTTTGCAAATCTCTATATTTTCACAACCACGCTGCTTTCCTGGACGTTGTCGCACAAGCCTAACCGTTGTCAAATTTGACCAATAGAGAGCAAGCCAGCCCCCCCTCCCGCTGCAGCACCACTCTGATCCTGGTTTCTGCGCATCCAGCCCGGATATATCTTGGCGCCCATCCCCCATGATGTCCTTATTCCCCAGTCATGTCGCGCACCGCGTTCCCCTGCGTCACCGCCCCCGGCCTGTCAACCAGCTCTCTACAACAGGAGTCCAAGGATATGGCCTCTACAAGCCCCCAATCAATTACTTCAGAAAATAGTGAGAAGAATTGGAGCACCGCAGCAAACAAACCAACTGCTGAGGCTTCCGAAACGGGCTCTGAGGATGCTTCGGCGTCAGGCCCGGATATCGAGAGCAGCACCACGCTCCATGGCTTCAGGCTCTACGCCGTCGCCATCGGCCTCTACTTCGGCGCGCTGATGATGTCTTTGGACATCAGCATAATCGCCACGGTGCGAAATTCCCCTTTCCTCGAGATCCGAACTCTGCTCGACTGACACAAATCCTTGTGCCATTCTGGCAGGCAATCCCATCCATCACCACAGAATTCGGCGACACGTCGCAAATCGCATGGTACCCGGCCGCATACACGTTTGCCATCTGCGCCTTCACGCCCGTCGCCGGGAAGATGGCTTCCGCTTTTCCCCTGAACTGGGTGTACCTCTCTTTCTCGGCTGTTTTTCTCGTGGGAAGCATCGTGTGTGGTGCGGCCCCGACGTCCAGCGCCTTAATTGTTGGTCGCGCCATCTCGGGTCTCGGGGCCGGCGGTGTTGCGAGTAATGGACTTACGATTCTCGTTACGATCGCTCCGGTCAGGCTGAAGCAGGTATTTGTGGGCATGGGTGCCGCCTGCTTTGCTGTTGGCCTGGTGCTTGCCCCCGTTTTGGGTGGAGCGTAAGAGCTGTGTTTCGTTTCAATTCTGCTGCCCTGAAAATATACCTGACGAGTCGGTGTAGCTTTACGCAGCGACTTACTTGGCGGTGGTGTTTTTGGTAAGTTTACCTGATTTTATCTTGTTTAAAGTCACACGCAGCCTTGATGTTAATACTTGCAGGATTAACCTCCCATTTATTGCCGTCACCATCGTGGTAGTCTTCCTATTTTGCAAACCGCCGCCACCTCATGGTGAAGCAAAGAGTACATCGTCTCGAATCCAAGGTTTGGATCTCCTAGGATGCCTCTTGTTCGTTGGATCCATATTCATGCTTCTCTTTGCCCTTCAGAGAGGAGCAGAGGGCACTTGGAACTCACCAACAGTTATTGGCCTCCTCGTTGGGTCCGGTCTCACAGCCATCCTATTTACAGTGTGGGAATACCACAAGGGCGATGATGCTATGATTCCCGGAAGTGTCGCAGGGAGGAGGACGATAATATGTACGACTTTGTTTGCGTTCTTTCACCTGGGGTCGATCACAATCGCGACTTACTACCTTCCGGAGTGGTTTCAGGCCGTGCAGGGCGTGGACCCCCTCGAGAGTGGTGTCCGGCTTCTTCCGTCAGTGCTTACCAACATCGTTGCGGCAATGGTGGCAAGTGGCATATGTGAGTCGTGCCAATGCGATGATGCTTGCCGAGCTAACAGCGAACTGCGCAGCACGCCGACTCAAGTACTACAACTACTGGTTCTTCCTGGCGCCGGTCTTCCTTTTGGTTTCGTGCACCCTATACACGCAGTTCACAGCCTTCTCAACGCCATCAAGTCACTGGATTGGATTTCAGATTATCCAGGGATTCGCTGGTGGTTTCGGCATGCAGTTTTCCACGCTTGCCACACAGCTAGAGCTCAAGGATAGCCTCGAGCTTATACCGATAGGCATCGCACTGGTGATGTTTGTGCAATACCTCGGGGCAACCATCCTTCAGACCGTTGCCGGAGTCATATTCAATCGCATTTTGAGGGGGCAACTCACCGGGCGTGTGGGCCTGACAGAGGCAGAGGTAGGGCTGTTGCTTGAGGGCGGAATCAGGAGAATACGAAGCATCGCTCAGAAGTATTTCCCGGATAAGCTCGAACTCGTCGTGGAAGCGTATAACTCAGCCATCACCAAAGTGTTTGTAAGTTATCCGTTCCTCGCCATAATCTGGAGACACTAAGCTGTGGGGGCTGTCAGCTAATGACAGGGAATAGTTTATTCCTGTTGGAGCCGCTGTGCTGGCGCTGATTTTAGCATTCGGCATCAAGTGGAATATAATCGAGGGGACAAACCAAGAAGTTACTCCAAGCTCTGAGGAGACAGACGCCAAGGACTCGAGCGCATAACATCGACTTATGGCAGCATGTCCAACGTTAT
>Ga0247780_1001388_pt1 | contig 14369 bp, 20 predicted proteins | sample UWRJL079202R5_FD_179927 | JGI IMG/M metagenome (GOLD analysis project Ga0247780, IMG submission 179927) | Plant litter microbial communities from Arlington Agricultural Research Station in Wisconsin, United States - UWRJ-L079-202R-5 | ecosystem: Environmental > Terrestrial > Plant litter >... | reverse complement strand
CCAACCGAACAGTTTTGCATCCAGCCGCAGCGCCTACACAGAGTTCGGCAAACGTGAGGTCGAATAAGACGCCTCTTTCGACCATATTGTTTCATCTTTTTCTGGCGGGGTTCCGTACTCAGTATTCCCTCTTCAAGTTGCTCTTGGAGCTCTAGAAGCGCCTTGGTCGACTTCTCGCCGCAGAACTACAGCTGTTGGCCCAGACACAAGCCAGTAGCGCTGTATTGACCGGAACCACGATCGGGATAGAAGCCGATCAATCGCCACCCACGAACTATGAGTGACGGGAAAGGCATAAAAATGGAAATTTCCTCTGCCCAGATTGGTCTCACATTACACAACGTGCACCTTACCACCAATCATCACGAAACCCCAATCCTAGCCCACAAATCACACCTCTCCCACCTGCCCCCTTCCCACGCCAATCCATCCGCAACGGTCCACTCCGTCTTTCCCTCCGCCGTCGCATTCAAATTCAACATTGCATAACCCCTCGAATTCAGCGTCCCTGATCCCCTCTTCCCGACCACCTCACCCCACGACACCCAGATATCCCTCCCCGCCGCTGCCAGCTCCCCTAACCCTCCCTCCACTGGCAGCGTCGGATCCCCCGTGGTGGCAAACCGGCCCCATATCTGCTGAAACCCCCTGGCAAACGTCCCATCGAAAGGCAAATTCAACGATGCGCTTACGTTGTTCGGATTCTTCTGGAGGGGGGTGAGATCAAGCGAGTGGAAGGCCTCTGGGACGGAGAACTGGTACCGCCAGGCCTTTCGAGGGGAGTTGGAGTTGAGGCTGTCCGATTCGTATGCGTTGCCGAGCCAGTAGGAAGGACAGATGAATCTGGCTTCGGCGTAGAGGTTGAGTGCTGCTTGTTGCCTGTGGGGTATAAGGTTAGTCAAGGTTTGGTTTGGGTAAAAGGGGAAAGACCATACCAGCCGACGGCGGTGCCGGATACCTGGGTTGCGTAAGGGGGATGTAGTCCGTCGGAACTGAATTTGGGAGAGTCGAAGCCGGTCGGGATGGAGTAGGCGCTTAGCAGCGCCGTGATATCCTTGGCAGCCGCATGGGGGAAGTTGTGGTGGAGGTAGGCTTCGAAATCGGACTGGGTGGTGATATTCAGTGGGACGAAGAAAGCGCCTTCGTTGGCATTGCTCTGATATCAGGTGGTTAGACACGTGTATCTATACAGGTCGATGGTTAAACTCACTCCTGTTAGGATGCGTTCCCCGTTTATGCGTTTGTTGAGGAGTGCGGTGTGAGGCTGCTCCCGGAGGAGTTCTCCGTCTGTTACTGGGGTGAATAGCCAGTGGCCATATGTGCCGTTGTAGGTCATGTCCGCATTTGCTTTTTGCAAGAGAATGGTGTCGGCCTTCTGCAAGCAGTTGAACACAGATTTCCGGTGATGTGAAGAATCGGGAGTGTCATTCGCCCTGAGACAGTTGGCTTGGCGGGCGAATTGGAGATAATAATTCGTCGGTTCGTCGTCGTTGAACTTTCTGTTCAGCATGTTAGTATCTGAAGAGAGAGACCTTTCGCATAACGCACGGTTGGGCTGGGTAGAAAGGACTGCTGGCAATGCCCCTTCTGAAAAGTGTGTTTCCCTGTGTACCCCCGTTCGCTATGGCCAACAACATGACAGACCCGCCACCGGCCGACTCTCCAGCAATGGTGACCTGATCAGGATCACCCCCGAAGTGGCTGATGTATTTCTGCACCCATTCCAGCGCAAAACGAATGTCGTGAAGTCCGGTGTTTAACACGCCATCCTTGGCAACGTCATCGGACGCAAGGAATCCAAAAGCCCCCAGACGATATTGAATCGAGACAATGACGATGCTATTGCCGACAGACTGGCCCACGTATGAGAGGTCTACCAGGTCGGCCCATCCGGCGCCATACCCGCCGCCATCTAGGTAGCGAAGCTATTAGTTAACAAACCCCTGAGAGCGACAAAGAGAGAAGAATACATACGAATCCAGAACAGAACGGGCAGTTTAGCGGCCCCTTTTGGAGAAAATACGTTGAGAAAAAGGCAGTCTTCATCTCCGAGGATGGTCTCAGTAAAGTTTCCCACGGGTATAAATGCTGACGTCGGTAGACACTGCGGACACCGGGGTGGGTTCTCCACGGCCTGGATGATAGAAGTGCGATTCACCCGAGGGGCTTCTGGGCGCTGCCAACGCTTTGGCGAAGCGGCGAAGCGGATCCCTTTGTAAACATTTGCATCGAATCTCGGGTCGCAGTACCCCTGATAGCGGGAGTAGCCCAGGTCTACGATTGGCGCTGAACAGTTGGCATCAGCTAGGGCGAGACTGGATGTTAGTCCGGTCAAACCCAACAACGCGGTAGATAATAGGCGCATGGCGGCACATTTTTGTCTCTTCCGCGTATGCAGTTGAGAAAAACGGGGTTTGGAGAAGAGATGAAAGTTGTAATTAATTAAACATGGGCACCCATTCACTGAAGTGCAGTCCGTCTTTAATAACCGCAAGCACCAGACATCGGCACCAACAGAACCAATCATTTCTTGGCTCGCATCCCGCGAATTCTCGAGTTGCTGCCCTCTGGGTCATTATGATTTAGCGAAAGGTGGCCCATTATGATTCACTTTCCCGCTTAGCCGCAAAAACCCCTGTCTAAGTCCCCGCTTCTTCAGCGATCTCTGCCCCGGTGCACGCCGGCCACGGCAAGATCAGCCGAACCGCATGCTCCTCAGCCTTCATCGTATGTATCAGGTTAGCCCCCGTCCGAGGATTTCGCACTAGGCGCGGAAAGCTTCCGCCCACAAACTGTTTGCGCCGATCCTGCTCCTAGGGTCCTCTCTTGAAGAATGGGAGAAACAGTGTGTTTTGCCAGACGATGAGCTCCAGCATAGGCTTAATATTCTCAAAATTAACCTCAGTAGCGTATTAATTCCAAACCACGTATCTTACTCGAGTAGACAAAACCCCTGCACAACCCCCCACCCCAACCCACACCCCTTACAAACGACACAACCTCCCATTCTGCGTCTTCACACCCATCTCCCCATCTCGCACCTCCCACCCCTCACTCCCCACCGCCGTCGTCGCATAAAACACATGCCCCCCATCCCACTTCTCCTTAATCCCCAATAACCGCTCATAATTCCCCTCCCCATAAAACTTCCCCTGCCATCCCTCCTGATCAACATTCGCCTCATTCAAGTATTGCCCGCCCCCTTCAGTCTCAGGTGCTACGCCCCGAAATAAAGGGATTATTTCCTCACTCATCTCCCGCGATGCGGTTCTCACTTCCTCATTGGTTGGGGAAGAGGGAAGGCGTGCGGATAATATTAGCATGCTGAGCATCTCGCGGAAGGCAGGGTTGATGGCGTTGTTGGAGGATGAGGGGCCGGCGCGCTGGCGGGGGGCTTGGTGGTAGCCGCGGAGTGTGTGGTTGGTGGTGACGAAGGTGCGCATAGCATTTAAAGTTGCGTTGAACTTGGTGGGAGAGAGCCAGTTGCGTCGGGGGAGGAGCCAGTTCGAGGGGACCACTGGGAGGGTCAGGCAGGGAGTTTTGGGTTAAAGGGGATAGGGGATGGTGGAAAGGGGTTGGCTTACTGATTCGCCCGGCGCCGTTCAGAAGCGCATTACTTCCCCAGGTGGCGTTGTATGCTGGGTAATACGCGCCGTGTTGTGTGATAGTTTTTGTTGTGAAGGTGATCCCGAGCTCCTGCAGACGATCAAACCAGGGCTTAACGAGGGCCTCGAAGGAGGCGATGGTGTGGTTGGGTGCGAAGAAGGGCATCATCCGGAAGCTGTACGATCCTGGAGTGGTGCCGGGGGTGATGCTCCACCACGAGTAGGTGCCGGCGTCGGTGAAGGGGATGAAGAGTCCTAAGAAGGTGCGGAAGCCTTCCCAGAAGACATCGGCGGTGACGGTGGCGGACGTCGAGTAGGTGAACTCAGAGGTTACCACGGGGAGGGCGGGGTGCACGCGGATGATGATGGAGGTGACGACGCCAAAGGTGCTCCCGCCGCCACCCCGCAGCGCCCAGAAGAGATCGGTGTTCTGATCCGAGGAGGCGGTAATGAAACGGCCGTCGGCAGTGACAATCTCGAGCGCCATGACGTGGTCTGCGGCCATGCCGTAGAGGCCGGAAAGGGGCGTGTGGCCGCCGCCTGCGATGTAGCCGCCAGCGTATCCCACACTCTGTCCACTGTTAGTTAAAATAGCTTCAGGGAGATACTAAGAAAGAGCAAAAAGGAGGGTAAACAGACCTCGCAAATCCCACCCAACGCGCTAACTCCATTTCGATCGGCCTCCTCATACACCTCCCTCACCGTCACCCCCGCACCGACCTTGATCGCCGGACCCGTGTAACCGGGGATTTCTAGCCGGTTATAAAACCGAATATCCTTGAGATTATGAGTCCAGATGCTCAGCGCCCCAGCACCACCCGACTTTCCCAGGTAGCAGTGCCCCGTGTTTTTGATGACCAGCCGCAGGTTGGCATTGCGCGCAAAGTTGACGGCGAGTTGGATTTGAGTCACGCTGCTCACGTTGACCGCATACACAGGCGACCCTCCGTGCGTGCAGTTGCCGCTGCGGGGGTCCTCGGTGGGCATACAGGTTCTCCCTTGGAAGAGAGGCCAGAAGACGGATGTCGGGTCGTTTTCACTACCACACATCAGCCCCAGTCTCATGCCAGGACCACTGATCAACACGAAGCCGGAAAGACGTACTGCGTATACTGATTCATAAAACCCTCCTGCACTGCCGCACACTTCTCGGCATCGTACACACCCAAATTCTGGTAGCACACGGCAGCAAGCGGCACCGTCTTGATCAGCGCACCGTCGAGGAGATTATTGAAAGAATCCCATATCGGTGGGGACGGCCATGCTTCATCGCCAGGGAATACCTTGCAGGCGCCGCTTTTGAGTCGGTCCGGGTTTAGGGGGGAGCCACTGCCGAAGCTGAAGAGGTGGTCGGTTTGTGTGGCGTCTTTGGTGCGGAGAAGGGACAAGAGAGACTCGTTGGTGAGAGATTTGGTTTCGTATGCGAAGAGGGGGTGGATGAAGGTGGTGTGGGCTGTTGAAGGGAGGAAGAGGATGGTGGTGAAGATGAGGGATTGGAGGATCTGCATCATGGAAGGATCGCGACGGGTTCGGTAGCCGAAGTTGTGATTCTGGGGGGAATCTGGGAATGTTAGAAGTCCACGCGGACTTGGATGCTAGGTATCTATATATTTCTTTTAGCCTGCTGGTCACCAGTACGTACCTAATTTAGAAGGAAAACCCAGTGTTCTTCACCCGACCATGGCATGTTGTGCTTCTGCACTTGGAGTTCAAGCCATTTTATACAAAACTGCTAGGGATATACCTCGCGACGGTTGTAAGTGTCTTGGGTGCCAATTATTCTGCTCATAACCCATTCCTTACCCCCGCAGAATGTTGCTCGTCAACGTTCTGCGGAAGTCGCATTCTAACTGACCTCCGAGCCAATCGCGACGCCGACGATCTCGGAATCGTCGATCATTCCCCAGAAAAGAATGCGAGGCTTGTTTATTTCAACCTTGGCGAAGAGAAAGATTCTCCAGGCACCCGAGCCGGCAAGGGCTTAGTCGTGTTTGTTGCCGGCCAATGCGCTTCGGAGCCATGCAGGTTAAGCCAGTTCCAAGACGGCCCGGATGCGAGCGTGCTGCAGTAGGGTATCTGCCGAGCCGGCGTGCCAATCTCTCGGACTCGAAGGCTACTACTTTCTGGAGAATCCGATGTTCAACTTTAGCAAGAAGTTGAACTTGGGAAACCACTCAGGGATGAACATCAATTGCTTACCTTAACTAAATTACTCGAACCTCGAGTTTCTTATAGCCAGATAGGCAGTTAGTAGATAAATGCCTGTTATCGGGTTTTCCTGCATGATTGCACTTATCTGGTGTCTAGTCAACAAATTGGTAGGTTCCCCAACTTTCTCGTAACCAATAGGCGAGATCAACACAAATGTGCGAGCCGCTGGAAAGGTTTTGCCAGCTGAACGATTGACTGAAAAGCCGCGCCATCACCACGACTTCAACCTCCAACCGCAGTCGAACATCATCCCGCGAGTTGAGTTGAGACCTCTTGTCCTAGAGCTTTGTTTCCGTGTTCCAGTCAAAATGCCGTCTCAATCTGCTTGGCAGCAAAAGAAATCAACCATTATCGCGCTGTACCACGACGCGAACAAGCCACTGCATGAGGTGCAGTGGATAATGCAAAAAGACCATGGATTCAAGGCAAGGTAGTCCGCTGAAGCGATGCCTTGTTAATGAGTACCTACGTCCACTAACCGTCTGCACAGCACCAGAGCATACAGAACCCATCTAGATAAGTGGGGCCATTACAAGTACTCGTGCCGGAAAACAACACCAACTCCAATGCCAGCAATCTTCGACTCTCTTTACAGTGCGCCTGGACGGAACGATAGCGCCCAATTCAAGTCATTGGACATTTTGACTCCCTCAAACCGTACTCGCGAGAAGGCCGCGGGCATGGAGGAAAACGGCCCCGCATCGGGCTCGCCCGCGCCACCCTCGGACGAGACCCTGGACCCAGATATGCTATCGATACCAAGCAGCTCTGAGAGATCCGAGAGCCGAGATGACGAAAGCAGAGGGCAAGATGGCAGAAGCAGAGGGCTGAGAGTCTTCAGGGCAGCGTTCCGTGGGATGCTCTTGTCCCCGCAGGTCGACGTCGAAGACGCAGATAATGGGCCGGGCGGGAAAAATTCTGCAGACACGAGGCAAAACCCAAGTGTTACGTCAACTGATCAGTCAAGTTCGTCATCCGCCGTCCGGAACGGGAAGCGTAAGCTGAGATGTAATAGAGAGGGGTATGGGAACGATGACGGCGACGACACACCTGACCCGAAGAGACTTCCTCCACAGAACCTGTCCCAGGAACCGGCTGGCCCGAGATATCTGGCTTGTCCTTTCTGGAAGCTGGACTCGGCAATGCATTGGGAGTGCGCGCTCAAACAACTCGACACCATCCCTCATCTAAAGCAACACCTGGGCAGGCGGCACACAGCGAGACACTATTGCCAGCACTGCTACGGCCAGTTCCCAGATCCGGGGGCTCTCGACTGCCATGTCGAGGCCCGCTCATGCGCTCGAGGGTCACCCAGCAGCCTCGGAGGCATGTCTTACGATCAGCGCGACCGGCTCTCCAGGAAACTTGCCCCAGGTTCGAAACAGCAGCAGTGGTTTGCCATCTGGGACATCCTCTTCGACCCAACACCTCGCCCTATGTCGATATACATCTACCCCCACAATCTCGTCGACCTTGACAACATTCGCGAGTTTAGCGCCGGGGAGGGTACGAGCATCCTTGCCGCAGAGCTGACAGCCAACGGCCTAGTGTTGAGTCCTGGCGTAACAGAGGATCAGCTGCAGCAGGTGTTGCAACGGGGTCTCACCATGGTGTATGAACGTTTCATAGGGCGTTCTCATACGCGTTCCCATACGGTGGTTGAAGGTCAACAGGTGGCCTCATCTTCAAACACCTCTCAGATTGAAGCGGCGGCTGAGCCGATAATGGACAGCGGTTTGGAACTGGGATTGTCGCTGCCAGCCATCTTCAACCCAGACCCAGACCCATACCGCTTGGCAAATTTCACAGGCCCTGACCCGGGAGACCCGGCGCTTTTGGACAACGAATCCACTGTTGAAAGTAACTTGGGGTTTGATCAGAGCTTGGGTCATGAGGGAACTTTCAACTGGGGCTCGTGGGAACTGGGCAGGAACCTTGATGCACTCCTCGGTGGGATTGCAGAGAGCGGCGAGGAGGATATTGCCCAGTATGAGGTTTTGTAGAGGATCAGGTGCCTGAGAACGTTGGGTTTGCTGTAGTAACTAGGTACCTTATCTAGATCGGAATTGGAGACTCACCTAGTCTCAACACGTGTACATACCTTATAGATAACTGGAAATGGTCTTGAGTAATATCAATACAGGCAAGACTAGTCTTATGAAGGAGCTTCATGACTTGAAGCGGGAGGTTGAGACCACTTAGCGTGGTTGTTAGGGAGAGTTTCCTATGTGTGCTCTCTTGTCGTCTTACCTGAATTCATGCAAGTAGTGTCGGGACTACGCAGGCAACCTGAGTCACTTGTTGATTGGCCCCCGAATGAGATTGTCTCGCGCATCTTCAGGTAACAGTCTTGTAACTTGTCGGGATGAGAGCTTGGCTGTTTCCCCGCCTCCTTCGAGGTGTAGAGATTCCACCCTTCAACCAAACGCGAAATCCCTGTTGGGAGCTGCGTAAAATGACGCCAACAACTTCCACCAATATCTCACTCCTCCAAAGACCGGTTTCACTAGACAGTCCCCTTCACCGACTACCGACAGAATTCTTCGACCTCGTCCTCAACTATCTCGACATGCAATCTTGCGCCCATCTGTCCAGCACTTCTTTCCAATGTTACACCCTTGTCCAGTACAATCCCATCTACAGGGAGAACATCACCTTCGCATGGCGCGCTCTCCTCGGGATGACGGCTATGGGGCTCATCCTCCATCATACGTCCCAAAAGCTCCATAACATCCTACGCGATACATCTTGTGCGGCTTGCCCCGCGTACGAGGCCTTACCTGTTCTTACCGACCTGCGAAAGATGCTGCTGGGTGTCTCCGCCAGTTCGCGCTACCGCGATTTTCGTTGAGTGCGTGCCTTGCCAACTGCGGTCTTTCACATGAACAAGTCAGAAAGACAGCCGACAGGATTAATCGGAGGCGCCAAAAGGTGGTGGGCGTCACTGGAAACAGAGGAGGACTCGAAGTGCTCTACGTGTGGAACGGAGCCATCCTGCTGAAACGCCCCGAGAGGACGGAACCCGGGGACCCTGACGCGGGAGGTTTCGCCTGTCGGGGATGTGTCGTTCTTCGTGATCGAATCCACGGGTTCTTTCGGGCCGAGGACGTGTCGGAGGAAGAAATGCTCGCTTGTGAGGCTTTGGGGAAGATTAGGGATCTGGGAATGCATGCACTATCGCGTGGGGAGTTCTTGAGGCATTTGATGGAATGTCCTGGGCAGAGAAGATTGGCTCCTGAGCTGGTTGATGGGTTGATAGACACCTAGGCTGTCAATCCAAAAAATTGGAGCACCACGCTAATGGACAAGACAGCGGCTTTGAAACCCAAACCGCCAAATGTAGCTTCCTTATACCCGTTGGGACAGTAGGCGTCGCCGGCAAAGGCCAGCACGTTCACCATAAACATCCACTTGCCGACAAAGGAGGCTAGACTCATCAGGATGAAGAGCCAAAACACGAACTTGACGAGCCCCCTCTTGAAGCGCGACGTATTCTGGAACTTGCGCCGGAACCACCTGGCCAGGGGAAACATGGCCTTCTCCTCGTCCTCAGCCCTTTCATATTCCTTATTCTCACGCGCGGCCCTCCACTCCCGCTTCTTCTGGACGGCTATCCAGACGGCCTCCCAGATGGCGAACAGGGGGGTAGCCGCCACGAACCCGAGAACCACAACCAGCACCCAGAGGCAGAAAAAGAAGATGCCGAAGCCGTAGGCGGTTTTCCCGCCGGCGAGCAGCTCGAACATACCCAGGAAGAGACCCAGCTGCATGGGCAAACTTACCATTCCGAACAGCAGATACGTCAGCACCCACGGCCCGACAGCGCACAGCATCCCGATCGGCACCAGGAACGAGCCCCCCAGTGCTCCCTGTCCTCCCTCTCCCTGGACTATCGCCATGCCCACAGTAATGATCCGCATCGAGGTGAATCCAAGGACCATGGCGCACCCCAGGAGGGTCGTGATGGCGTCCGTTGCCAACACCTGGAAGCCATGACCTTTGGAGAAGAGCCACCCGGCCGCGGCGGCCAGCAAAGGCGCAGCGGTGGGCTGCAGAAACTCCATGGCGGCGAGGACGAAGCCCGTTGACGTGTCGGGCCCGTGGGAGTTGGCTTTTTGCAGCAGGACGGCCTGGATCGCGGGCTCGCCGACGCCGGAAGCGAGTCGAATGAGGAACTGCAGCCACGAGAAGGATACATGGGGGCCGGGTGGCCCTCGGAGAAACCACATCGCGACCATGTGGGCTACGTCGAGCAGGATGGAGAGACCCACGCTGACAAACGACCATAGCTGCGAGTCGCACTGCTGGGCACCAAAGTAGATGTACAGCGACGGGGGAAGGAAGCCGAGCTTGGACACGGTCGAGACGGTGCACTCGTGAATCGATGAAGGTTGTTGGATCGCGCATCGTGTGTATTGGTGGGCGCTAAGAAAGGAGGGAGGGATTAGTAGGTAGGGATTGCAAAGTGTCTTCGCGAGGGGTACTTACGCAATGTCGATGGATTCCAGGAGAGAACCGGGATTAGGGAGGGAGGTGGAGCTGCCGATGGGGATGGCAGTCGTGGTGTTGGCATAGGTCGAGTTTACACGGCTATCGCCGCTGTTAGTACATGCGCTGGGGGTGGCGTCTGCAAAGCGCTGGAAAAAAGGCGCAGTTGCATCTTTGAGTATCTGTCTCACTGTCAACAATTCCTTGGCCAAACACTACAATGCCGGGGATGGGAACATACCTACCGGGAGGAACGGCGCGGCCTTGGCTGGTCCAGCGGTACCAGAGGCTTGATCGGCGGCGGGGGCGAAAAGTTGCGGGCATCGGACATGTCGGGTCTTGGCGTGAAAACCAGAGTTCCGTCGCGGAACACAAGGGTTGGTAGTACGCCGTTGGGTATGTCGGGAAAGCGGGTGGCAATTTGATGGTATGTGCAGTTGGCGAAGCTGCTGGCCGTTTCGTATCGCTCCCATAGCGGCAAGGATGCGACGAGCTCGAGAGGTTGGATGTAGGTGCTGCAGTTGGCTTCGGCTGCCTGATTACACCTACGGTCAGTCTCTCGTTCGTTCTCAGGGGTTGACAAATGTGCATGGTCCGTATTCGTACCTGGAACACGTATTCCTGTGTGAACCTGCACGCGTACGACTCAGCGTACAGATCGGAGAGGGTGGTGTTGGACGTCGTCTGGTTGACCCTCATGTCCCGGCGGTCCAGTCGGAGCACCGGAAATTCATGTTCACGGTCATGCGTCGTGGGTCGAAACGAGAAACAAGACGCCAATGGCGCAAAAATGTTAAAGACAACAACCAAAAGCAGAAACGGCGATGCCATTTTGATGGAAGCACCCACAACCAGCAGAACAATAAAGATGGTGGACGGACGAGGAGAGTCAAACCGCCGCCTCAAGGACCCATCTGCTCATTTCAATCAATCACTCCAGCTCGAACTGCCGCCATGAAGCTGAGGCCAAGAATTGGGAATGTATCCCCAGCATCAATGATTCCACGCAGTGGAGATTGATGCGCTCGGCCCCGGCGCTTACCGTTCAACCCCTACAAGATATTTCAGTTGCCTTGTTGAGCCGCATGTCCCAGGTTTTTAATCCGTAGATATCGCAGATTTGCCCTTTGGGGTTGGGGGCTTCAGGGGTGCAGGGGTTCAACTCCGAAGCTTACCGTTCAGCCCCAAGCCCCATCAATAGTGCGCTGGGAATACCTTGGCAAGGGGCAGGAGCTAGTCCCCTCGACCAGAAATTGGATGGTGGGCGCTCGATGTTCGATGTCACGGCCTGGATTGGGCGCACATGCATCCCACCCCGCGGCCACAATAGAGCCTGGGGCTTAAGGGGCGCGCACAGCCCGCGTTCCGCCAAAGGTGAAAGCGTCCGCAAAATCATTGGAGGAACCAATAAGAAAGAACCTGAGGCGAATGGAGCGAGGGTGGGATCTACTAGGACACCTATATTTACCAGACAGGCCCGACCTATAAGTACCATGGCAGGGCTCTGGGCCTAGGGGTACCCTTTTAAGGTGTGGAGGTACTCATTTGTATTGTGATTCTTATGTGTGAACTTGACGGTTGCTTACCTTGTTCTCTGGCTTTCTAGCAGAGCCAGAAAGCCCTATTTTATAAACCTCTTTGTATGAACCACCTGTAAATAGGTACGTGGCTCGCGATTAGATTGCTGGCTGTGCTAGGTATCCTTACGCAAGCTGACTAGAGTGCTTAGGTTCGACCCAGGGGTCGAACCCTTTTCTTTTTGGTCAGCGTAGTTTTAGTAAGCATAACCGGAACCCCTTCTTTTAACATATAGGAGGTGTAAGCGCGAGACTTGGAGGATAGAAATTTCTAACGTTTGGGTAAAGGAAAAAGAATATACAAGACTGTTAGTTTTAAAAATGGGATAAATTTGGCCATCTTTATACATGGGACTAGTCTGGGCCGCCTCGGCTAGAGTTAAAGCAATTCGCAGGCTGCGCTGCAGCCTGCTGAAAATAGTAATTAGGGTGAGCAAAGGTAGGCCAGCCTGAGCAAATCCTGATCAGGGTCTGAGCCGAGCCTAAGCCAGGGTGAGCAACGTCGCGTGCGAGAGGCACGAAAAAGGAAATTCTGTGTGCCCAGATTCGTCGCACATTACATGAAATTTACCCATATTACTATTCTTGTGTTCCTTGGATGGCTTTTGGATGTGTTGTCGAGTCGCACTGTGTGTGCAATACTTTGCACGATTCCGAGGTTGCAGTTGCCTTTATCTCACGAGCTGCACGAATTGAAAGCTGGTATTGATGTCGCCAAAACAGTAGCCGGAAGCGGCGACAGATGAAAACACACAAAGACACTCACCGTCGAGTATTAACTTTCGATTCCCAACAAGAAATGTCTCACAGGCTCTTCGCAAAGATTGCAGGTTTACCAACTTGAAGATACGTCCGAGCTTGCTGTCGTTGGAATCATCGAAATTATTTATTTTCTGCCGATATGGAGACCGACGAAGGGTTACCGCCAGTCCTCGGGCTGTCTGACATCTTGTCGTCGGAAGAGCTCGCGTCGGACAACATCACGGAAGAAATAGCCGTGCTTCTCGCGAAGAAAGGCATCATCGTCAGCAACATCCTCCTCCCATCTATCCTCGGGAGAGGCCTTCCTCCCGGACGGCCAGCGCCAGATTTTCCTCCGGGAAGACCGCTCCCATCTCTCGGAAAGCGCAAAAAGGAGGATGCGGGCAGGGGAAAGAAAGTACAAGCTACCGAGTCAACCCCGACAAAGCCTGTTGTCGGAAAAAAGAGAGGTCCTCCTGACAATGGTGCATCTGAAGCAGTCAAGACTCCTGCGGCTAAGAAACGTAAGACAAATATACCAGCCAGAAAAAAGACGACGTCAACTCCAGCCAAAACCACACCGGCCGGCAAGAAGACCACGAAAACCCCAGCCACGAAGATACCGGTCAGCAAAACGACGACGGGAATTCCAGCCAACTCAAACAGTAACATGCCCAACGTCAGAAAAAAGCGCGAACCAGTTACAGCGACTCCAACGCCAGGAGCAAAAGCAACCCGCAAACAAAAAGCTGAGCCTCTCAGTGATAGTGACTCGGATGGTGATGATACCGAGGCTCCTAGTGGTAATGACTCAGATGGGGATTACTCCCCTCCTGCTAGGGGTAAAAAAGTCACGCCGGCAAAGACAACGAAGGCGTCTCCAGCGAAGAAACGGAAGCGTGCGGCCAGTCTATCAGGGGCTTCCGAAGCGGCCACGAAGGCAGGTCGAGAGGTCTCGAAGTCCACCGGCGGTTCACATGCTAAAAAGACGGGGGAACCCAGACTCGGAACACACGCGCCGGCGCACGCGGTAAAGGGGTTGGCCGGCAGTAGGGCGAAGGCCAGACGTCCCTCCGCCTTGTCTCTCGCAGGGGCCACGGGCTCAAAACGCCGCACCAGAAAAGGGGTATCAGAACCAACCCGCCATGTTCGCTTTGTGATTGAAATCTCTGATGATGACGAAGAGAGCACTTGGCAGAAGGTGCCGCCATCCCCTTATCCCCGGACCCAAACAAAGACCTCGGATAACAACACCTGGTCCACTTCTCGTGCCTTATCCGCTGTGCCAAAGCCAAAAAGCAAGAAGAAGGCCGGAAAAGCCACCGCAAGCAAGTTGCCAAAGACACCTTCTCCCGTCGAGGGCATGGTCTACTCCCACGGTCTTCTCTGGCCAGCGCCGCCGACCCCCACGCAACAACCAGCCCAGGAAACACCAATTTCAACCCGGACCAGAAGTCATAGCCCCTCCTCGGACAGCAAACCCTCGGCAAACCTGCTCTCCCGACGGAAATCCAAAGCCCCGCCGCCAAAGGAACGACCAAAGAGACAGACCAAAAGGAACAAAAAGCGAGTCCCATCCCTCTCCATCGCGGAGTCAGACCTCGAAGTCTGGGATGAATACCCCGAGCCTTCGACCCCTACACAACCGACCATCCCGCTTGCCCCCTCGCCACACCCGACACCCGTTTCTGGCTCCATCTCAGCCACAGGCGCACGACAGCAAAAATCAAAACACCAACACCAGCCA
>Ga0247780_1001387_pt1 | contig 14370 bp, 19 predicted proteins | sample UWRJL079202R5_FD_179927 | JGI IMG/M metagenome (GOLD analysis project Ga0247780, IMG submission 179927) | Plant litter microbial communities from Arlington Agricultural Research Station in Wisconsin, United States - UWRJ-L079-202R-5 | ecosystem: Environmental > Terrestrial > Plant litter >... | reverse complement strand
GAGCCAGAGACCTTCGCAAGCTGTGCCATCTGCTTCAAGTTACCAAGTGAACTAAACGCATCTGCAGCATGTTCAGTAGTGCAGATTCGCGCCCATGGCATTTCCCCCTCCATGCCCAAAACGACAACAATGGTGACCCATCTTAAGCTCTCGTACCGTCCCCTTTTTGCAGTCTCGGTGAGTGACATCATAAAACATGCGACAAATGATGGAAGGTTCAGCGTGAGGAACAGTCGAGTCTGTTTGGTGTAGAGACCATCCGGTTGAAAGATGGAAGCCTTCCAGCCATGTTCGTCAAAAAGGCTGTCCGAGAGTCGGATGGCGCCGCGACGGCCCCGTACCAGCGCTGCTTCGATGGTGGCGTCCATTCGCTTGGAGACGAAGATATTGGCAATAGTCTGCGTGCGAGCCGCCGTGTTGTTGGATTCCAGGTTCTCTGCGAGACGGCCAGGGTGCTCCCTAACGTAGAGATCAGGACCAAACTGCAAAAGATAGATACCCAAGACCCGAGCCGCCAGCGTGTTGGGTTTGCGGCAGTTCAAGGGTAGTATCATCTTGCCACCTTCCTCGCACAAGACACTCCACATTCTCAGTCCCTTGTTGGTCATGGCAAACTCGGGATTGATGCTGGATAAGTCGCTAAAGTCGATATCTCGGGCGTTGGCAAAGTCAGCAGGGCTGTCGGCCAAAATCCCAGAATGGCGAGCCAAGTTCCCGTGGGATGCGGGTGAAGTCCAGCCAAACAGGCTCAGATCGTTGTGTTCTTTTGCAACCTCTTCCTGGAGCCTGAGGAAGGCTTTGGGTCCCTCGCCGTAAAGAAGTGGCAGGTTCACGCCAAAGATACCGAGAAGACAGTAGGCCGTATCCTCGGTCCTCGTTGTCACACGACTCGCTGCCCAGGACATCCGACGGGCAACGGGGATCTTCCCGAGCACTTTGGTGATACATTCCTGACTGGTGGCTCCCAGAACCTCGTTCCCGATGCCTGTGATCCTCTCCAGATCCGCTCGCAAGTCGCTTCGGTCCCCGAGAAAAGCCCAACGTTTGTCGTAGAACTCGACCTTTGTAGGCGCGATAAGCTCCTGCAAAGTCCAACCTCGAGTAAACCACCGGCACCTGTCCAGGCTTCCAGGTGTCTTGGCATGTGTCTGCTTGTCGATATCTGCCAGCCGGACGTAGCAAACCTGGGACACCTGGTACCACCGGAACATGGAGTTGATAGCTTCCGACAGCTCGGCGCTGCTCGTCTTGTCGATGCAGCAGGTGTCGACCCATGCGTACTGAAGTTCCGATACCTCCCCGGCCCGTCGGCAGGTTTCGGCGATTTTGGTGTACCCTTTCATCTGGGATGCCGGCGCCGCGGTCTGCGTCTAGGAAAACGGCCACGGAAGCATTTGCCAGAAAAAAGCTTTGCTGCTCGTCGCCGCCTTAGCCATGGCTTCAAAATCTTGGAACGTGACCTCGTCGTCGTCCCATGTGTGGGAAAGAATGGCGAATGGCGGCGCGTGGTCCGCATCGAGGAACCACTCCAGTTGCATCGTGTGGGTATTGATAAGCCGCATCTTTCTTAGTCGCGATGATGCGCCAATACGAGTTCGCTCCGTGGTAATGCGTACAGGTAGGTATGCTGCGGAAGTGTTGAAGGGAGTTTTGATGGACTACATGGAAAAGAAATCCCAAACCTGAAACAAAGTTGTCATGAAATGAGATTTCGGACAAGCCACCGTGCCACCCCCTGGCCAATGGCCTGTCTGATTGGTTACCACATCGTCTCTTAGGGGGAAATTGGGTCAACCACAGAAATAACTGATACTAGCTTTACATGAATTTTTAACGCATTACCCCTTGGTGCGCCGCCGGTGCATGGCGACACGCGTGGAGCCCGCACAGAATACCGAAACGGAATCGCATTTATCGCAGCGGCATTCCCCCGCAAGTCCTTGAGAGTTGTCGCTGCATCGAATGGTAGCGCTTGAGTTGTGGCGGCAGTGGTGTCGATAAGTGACATATAGGTCTCTCCTCCTAACGGTACTCAGTTATCTCTTACACGTCATATGTTTTGGTTTGAGTCGCCGTTTCCTAAGTGGACCATCCCTTGAGGTTTAATCCTCAAAAGGCAGAAGAACTTGAAGGAATTCGAAGCGGCCGGCGCGAGGCCGCGTCCGCTGCAGACAACACTCATTTTTAGGTTTTTTTTTCCGGCGAACTCCAGTACGATAACACCACATCGCTTCTTGTGCCAGATATCGGGCTGTATGCCTGGTTACGCCTGAGGGAGTCATGTTGGAGCTAGACGAGTTTCGCCGCTTCATCCGCCAGGCTTACTGCGCTATCTCGTTTTAGGTTAGGACAGTACAGGAAGACATTGAAAAGAATTCGAATGCACCCTACGCAATCCACCGGATACCCTCTTTCGCATCCTCAATAACGCTGTACTCCTCGCCCAGCATAACTTCAAGGTCCTTCATCGTGAGATCCCCACCCACCTCCACAGTCCGCCTTCCCTCTCCTCCCCCTCCCCCACTCATCGCCTCACCATCCTCACCAGCATGGCGGGTGTCGACATCCCACTCATCGACACAAACCTTGCACACCCGAATTGCCAGCACTAAATCCATGGGCTCCGACCACCGGACCGTACCGTTGCCAGCGCGACCGATCGAAACCCCCCTCGCGACCTTAATCCCCGTAACCATGTACAGAACCGCCTGCCCTTCCCTCCCCTCGACGTCGTCTCTCACACTACGCCCGGCGACGCTCTGCAGGACGTATGCCGCCGAAGGTTCGAATTCTGCCGTCTCTAGCTTTTCGATTCGCACGAGACCCCCTCCATCTCCTTCCTCCTCACCCCCCTCCGAATGTGCGTCCACCCCGCGGAGCAGACCTACCAACAGGTCTGGCGCCCCGGACCCCCCCTCCCCTTCGCCAGACACAAGCTCTGCCCTTGTTGCCGTAAATCCCGCCTCCACCAGCGGAGGGGAGATGTCGGAAGCCGGGATAGGAACGCGGCAATCGGCATTGCGCGGCACCGGCGCCGGATCGAAGGGATTATCGAGGATGTGTCCTAGCTCGAGGGATGAGGGGGAACATGGGCCGGCGAAGTTGGTGCAGAGGATGTATGATTTCGGCATTGCGCGATTTTTTGGTCTTGATCTTGATTGACGGTTTTGTTTGTGGTTTGGATAGCTGGTTGAGATGTTTGGTTTAATCACCTTGGATTAATATTTGAATGAAGGGTTGTGTTGGGATTGGGGTTTGGTTAGAATGAGGCTTTCCCGAAAGTTGTTATTGTAGGTACTTATATGAGCGAGTATTGTGGTGCTGACGAGAAGTCGTTTATAATCGAGGAGACTAGAGAATGTAAGTTGGGTTGAAGTTGGCGGTAGTCACCCCATTTCCGTCACGCAATTATCATGATGTGCGTGTGTGTGGCGTGTGGCAAAGGGCGGGTGGGCTGATCGCTGAGATTTGTGGGATAGGTCCAGATTTGCGGGGGATGCATTCGTCGACAGCCTGAGAAGTGCAATGCATCGATTTTACGATACTTGAAGCCACATTACGATCTGGAGATACTTTTAGATATTAAGCGGTCGATGGCACCGGCATGTAGAACTGTATTCAGCAGATGTGCGCAAATATTTACAGCACGCTTGGGTGTGTTTTCTCAAACCACGGAAATGTTGTCAGAATGAAAGGGGTTCTGGATGCAAGCCAGAACCAACACAAATACAAGTAAGCAATTGTGACCCGCAGTTTCCAGTGTGCAAATTTTCTGACAGTTTCTCGCCATCCGACCCGTCAAAGACGGCAGTAGCACGAGATTTGTCACCATGGTTGAAGTGCTCCCCTTCTCGTGGCCATCCCCGACCCAAAATTTACAGCCGAGAGCAATCGAAGGTGATATATATACGTTGGCTGCAGCGCAGAATTTTACACTCTGCATTATAAACTGACCAGAGTGGGAAGAAAGAAGATATATCTTGGCCTTAAGACTTTCCTAGGCGGCACAATCGACGTAAAACTCGGTCAAATTCTCGTTAACTTCCCTCTTATCAAACCCTTTAGGGTACTATCCAAGCTCCCCTATTAACGAATCTCTAAACCCTAATTCAATACTATTATACAAATTCTATACTAGCTATCTCACCATTACTACCTCGGCATCTCTAGGCTCTCTTATAATCCTCACTTATCTAGCGTTAAAGTACAATACGGTAACCTCTTTAACCGATAACTTCCTCATACCTTCACTACTTACGCCTGCATCGCTCGGCACCTGCATGCCCGGGGTTGAGATGCGCGTCACGGATGAGGGCGATCTCGAAGTTTGAGGAGATGTGGTGTTTCAGGGATACTACCGCAACCCCGTCGCCGCCATGGAAGCGTTTGCCTCTGATGGCTGGTTTCGTACAGGCGACCTAGCCACTCTCGAAGCGTCGGGACATTTTCTGCTGGCGGGCCGCTCCAAGGGGTTCGTCAACATCAATAGCGTCAAGTTTGAGACCGCCGACGTGAGGATGGCGGGGCATCTTCAACCTTCCTCCGCACATCAAGCATGGCATGCGGCAGCTTAACTGAAACATTGTGTCTTCTCCATCGCAGCTACTTCCTCGGTCTTACGACATCCCGATTCCGCCGACTCGGTCGAGTCCTCGGGCAAGTTCTCGGGCGATGAAAACCGTACCTTGTCCCGCTCCGTCGCCTTATCTCAAATCCTTGACGCCTCATCCCCCACTTGGCTCGGCTCTCTCGGACTCACTCCGGACTTGTCAGCTTATATAAGCAATTGGAGCCATTCGCGGAAGTAGCCGGCTTAGCAATAGGGGACCCTGCAGGCCAGAGATTCTCTTCCATAGAACAACAATACATAACAATCACTACAATTAGCTATAAGTGCTAGATTCTAACAGGACTTCCTCGCCAGGTAGTGTGGACGTTGCTTACGGCTTATAAAGCATGGCGATAAACTGCGAGCCGCCTGTAGGGTAAGGTATATAGGGGGATGGATGTGTGTGTTTCACGACCCTAAAAGTGACGAAAACCCCTGCTTATAGTCACGTCTGGTCAGTCCAGATCTGTTGAGAATTAGGCGGATTCTATAGGCCATAGGGCCTATAATACAGGGGGTTTGGCAGTCACTGTAAGTCACCGGGGCCTAATGCAAGTTTTGTCAACCTGGGCAAGATACAATCGATGCTGAACCACCTCTTATCCAAACCTTTGTCAGTCTTTTTGAATCAAAATTTGGCCACGAGCCGTGGTCCCCCAGCCCACCTCTGCCGACGGCATAGACAATGCTAGAAAGAAATTTCCCAAAATGGCAATCCGTATGGCTTCACGTTAGGTAATTTGAATACAAGCGCGGCTGATAATCCAGGTCCCTGTCCTCGTCGGTGCCATAAGTCAGATAGCGACAGTAGGATCTCCAAAGCTTGTGGCCATGTGTATGAACCGGTCTTGTTTTCCATCTCGTGCTGGAAAGAACCATCATCATCATCCTCATCTTCATACACACCAACATCCCCAACAATCAAACCGTCCCTCTAACAACCCAACCCTCACAGTAACTCATGATTAAAATGAAGTTCCAAATCCTTGCCTTCATCTCCGTCGTCTCGGCCATCGCCACACCCGCCGGTACATGCCCCACATCGGTATTCACACCAACGTCTCCCTGCAGTAGCACTAATCATATTCCGAAACTAACAACTTGTACAGCCGGTAAAGTTTGGGCCGCTCAAGTTTGTCGAAAGAGAATTGCCGCGGGTACACGGCACCCTCTACGTCAGACGTTTTTTTCTCCAGCATGCTCTGTTTCCATGTAGCATCTGCAAAATCTGTCTGTTTACTCCGTATGTGTATCTTTGTCACAACTCGCTAGGCTCTATCCCGGAACTTTAGAATATATTGTTCGGCGGCAGCTGTCACAATCTAGCACTTGGAGCCAATTGATGCAAATCGTTGTTGATTGTGTTTTTTTCTGCAAAACTCTGAAATCTCTGACCCCTGAAAGAAGGGGCTGATGCCAAGCCGGAACCATCCGCAAGTTGGCCGCCACAGCCCCATATAAGCTGACAGCAGCCCCCATGCAAGTGACGGCAATTTAGCCACGTTTCTTGCGTCCCACAGTGTCCCGTTCTCTGGGTTGACGCATTGTGCATCAACTAGGCAGACATGAACGAGAAATGGACCCAGATCCAGTTCATGAAGAGAGTCTAGGTGGGCGACGCGATCGACGGGATGCACCTGGCACTGGCACTAGACTGCCGGATCGCCGCATCTGGGGACCAAGTGCTGGGGAATGGATGGCATGGCTTGATCTGACCCTCTCTAAGATGGCTTGTCGATTTCTCTAGAACAGCACCAAGACGGGCTTTGCCCATATCACGGTGGCAGATTGCGAGAGAGTTGTAACTAGTATGAGAATGAGCGGGTGCAGACTCGAAAGTAAGGAGGAGAGTTCTGCAGAGATGCCCGCGGCAGCAGCATTTGAGCCAAGAAGGGAGTGGAGGATGTCGGGTTCGCATCCGGCTCCTTTCCGGCGGAGGTTGTTTCTGATGAGTGGTGGGTACTTTGGGCTCACAGCCGAGGGGGTCAAGGCGAGTGATGTGGTGGTGATACTAATGGGGGGGGCAATGTCCATTCGTTCTCAAAAAGCAAGGGGTAAATTCTGAGCCGGTTGGAGAAGCATTTGTACATGGCACATGCATCCTCTAATCCTGCGGCGGAAAATTCCCGACGATTAGCCCATGTCTTGTTGGGCTGGTATGCATGTATAATGCGTGCATAACTTTGTATAATTCCTGTATAATGCGAGGTCGTCAATCACACCTGTACACGGATCCGTTCCGCACCACTCACAAAATCGGCCTCCAAGCCCCAAGAATCATGGCAGGGATGATGATTTGTGGCCACTATACCGCTTTTGGAGGCCCTGCCAACGCCATCCCGTGGCTTTCCAAGGGGCCGATAAGCCGCTATACCGGATCCGCGTAGAGGCAATTTTGTGAGTGGTTGCGCGCGGCCCGCTGTTTTGACTTACTGCTTCTTGACCCCCAACGGCCTCCTTTCCCGTGCCCCGGCAGGCACACTTTCATCCCGAGCCACTACCAAAATACAATTTCGAGAGTCAGCCTCACTCCCGCGTGGGTCCTGGGACACCAGTGTGAGCCTCAATATCCCCGATGCACTGCAGCGTCGTTGGACAAGTTTGCCGGATGTGTATCCGGCCCTGCATCTCCCCTTGAGCCACTCCCTTAGGTGGGGGTACACCGACATGGAGGCTCTGATCTCAATTTGCCGCTTTCGACGGCGGGTTGAGATTAACTACAAAAGTACAATCCCAACTCGTGCCCTGGCGCCTGACTGACCAAGGTATCGAACGGACTGTCTGCCTTCCCATGGGATCCAATGGTGCCACACCCATGGTTTCTTATCACAACTCCGGTAAAGGGAGAATGTGGAGTGACTTGTCTTGTGGTATCCTGCGCATGGCTAGCGTGGTGCGGACATGAATGAACGTGATGATGTCCAGAAGTACAATTTTTGCGACCTCAAAAGCCGTTCGTTTCTTATCTCAACCAGTCAGTCCTATGCCTTATATATGAGCCTTCAGATCTCTGCGTCAGTCCCTTCATATCGTAGTGTCTTGGGTATCATCTACTAGAAACCGCTTCTTCTTGCACAGCACTTTTATTCGCGCTTTCCAGTCTCAGATCTTTCTTCTCTCCCTACTATCATGGATTCAAGCGCGGAATCAACCACTGCTAGGGCTGACGATGAAAAGTGGTGAGGGCAATGGACGGGGAGATGCGCAAGAAGTGGTTTGCGGCCGCAAGGCTTACATATTATCACCAGGTCCATCCAGTGCGCAAGCATTTCTTCCGAGAGCCTGCACTCCTCATCTACCGCGCCGGGGTGCATCTTCCCCGTTTAGCCAGGTTATACGCAGACGTTAAATGCTAACAACCATCTCGCAGGAACGGAAAGCTAGCGGAGTCACTCAGCCTCCCTTCGAAATCAGGCTCGACTTTAGTTCGCTGGCTATACGAAACAAGGCCTGGAGAGATGACAGTGGCAGAACGGATGTTAAGATCATGAGAGACGGGGATCATGTTTGCTTTATCGGCATGAGCTGCTTCTCGCAGCAGACACTGCAGGCAGGAGTCAGAATCCTTGCCATCACAAAGGTTTCAATGAAACAACAGGACAATGTGACTGGATCTAGCGGGAAACATTGAAGGACGTTTGATCTAGAAACCAGGCATTTACTCGCTGCGTCTCCTGTACATGTGGTCGGTGCCGGACTTGGTCACTTGCACGATAGATTGACTGGAATTGATTGTATTACGGTGTGTCTTGTGAGCCCAATCTGTTGGGTTTCTCTGGAAATCTCTGCTCTGGCGTGGCTTACGCACCCTGGCGTAGATCCTTGCCACACCAGGGACCTCAACTACATGCCTTGGTGTGTGGATGCTATCTTGTTGGGGGGGGGGGAGGGGGGGTTTCGGTGAAGTTGGCACAAAGTAGTTTCGTCGGGCGCGGGATGTCCACTGGGCGGGGTCGGTCGAGTTTTGTCGGCGTGGGGATGTCCATTGGAGTGATCAGTCGAATTGTAGTTTCGTCAGGTGTGGGATGTCCACTGATGTGGGTGGCTCATTTGGATCGTCTCCAAGCCGCCAATGGGCACCACCTGCCCCTTGCTTAGGTTTCAAAATCCCTGTAAGCCCACTCACCGGTTAACCTTCCCCAAAGCGGCTAGGAAAAAGATAGAGCAGCGCGGCTTTTGTTTCCTGCATATGCACGGTGACCCCCCACGCGGCGGCTCATCAGGAAAATGTACAAATTAAATCGTGGTAAAATTCCCAAATCATCAGCCTCAAAGTTCGCTTTCATGTCTGCTAGGAACACCTACAAGCGGAGCTTGGGCGTCATGTCAACCGAGGCCCCATCAACGAGGCAACTCAGGCTGCCTGCCAAGAAATCGCGGACCCTCAGGGACAAGGACTGGGAACCTTTCAAGAGCCTCATCGTCGACAGGCACATCAACCGCGATGAGTCGCTCGAACAGGTTCGGCAACACATGAAGACCAACCATGGTTTTGACGCCACGTACGCATGAACTGACAAGCTGCAACGGCTGTTCAAACTGACCGCATTACTGCTAGCCTTCGCCAGTATCGAAGCCGGATCACCAAGTGGGATTTGGACAAGAAAGTGAAGGCAGTCGAGAGGCAATTTATCGTCCAAAAGCAAGCCGAACGGAGGCTATTAGAACCCAACAAAAAGGGCCTCGTGTTCAAAGTTAGGGGAAAACTCATCTCTAAAGCCAAGATCGAGCGCTGGGCTAGGGAAATGGTCGGAGGTAATACTCTTTACACTGGTGATGAAGTTGGAGGTATGCATCCTCTCAAAATCGGTCCGTCCTACCCCGGAGGCTAAACTTCAAGAAGCTGCACCTCCTGGAGTGAGCTGCGAGACAGATTCCGAAAGCGAGTCCCCTGCGCCGGTCTTGAACAGCCCTTTACTCATGCAAGCTGCGGAGACGACTCTGGCTATCTCGGGCCCTGCGGATCCGGATAGCGTTCTTCCAAACTCGAACTTTGAACCAGAGATTCCAGAATCTATCAATGGAAGAGATCATGTGGCCAGTATGACGTTTTTGGGGACGCACATGACGGACCAAGAAGCAGTCCTCAACATGGACACCGGGCTCGCCGGTTCTGCCATGGAGCACTGGTGGGAGGAAGTGTGTGCGGTACCGACCCTGCTGGTGGGAAACGCTACCTTTCTGAAAGACTCGCCGCCACCAATTTTACCACAATGGTAAGACGAGAGAGACACCTGATGACCTTGAAGGGAGTTCGTTGGCTGACCAGAACTTCTCCAGCTTTGACGACGATTTACTACTCCAAATCCTACCGCCTTCCGACCTCCAAGGTCCTGTACTCACACTGCAGCACGCCGCAGAAAACCAGCACCGGCCCGACGTAACTGCCGGCTCGAGTCGGATGAACCAAGATTTGGACACTGGATTCGCGTTGGGCGAAGACAAAAGCCAGGAGCTCCTGAAGCTCATCGACAGCGATGTATTCAAGTTCACTCGCGACAACGAACAGGGGCCGTTCACAGAACAGGCGCAGAGGTTGTTTCTCGTCCGAGATCGACAAGACCAGGATCACCCTCTCAGCCGCACCATGATGCAGACTTATCTGTTGTCATACTGGGAGAACTTTAGCGACCAACTTCCGATTCTCCACCGTCCCACCTTCCACCCGGACACCGCTCCCGTCATCCTGCTGGTAGCCATGATTGCGATTGGCGCCGCAACCTTCAATGCGAAATACAGCGGTACCAGCAGGGCTACTACGACGGGGATGTGTCTTCCAAACTACCTCGCCTGGGGTGTGAAATGGGAGATGTTCAGAGATCCAAACTTCCGGGCGCCAGCAAGTCTCTGGGCATTGCAAGCGTCGATCCTCCTCGAGACGTATGAGACGCTCTATTCTACCGGCGAACTGCACGAGCGCGCCGTCATATATCATCCATCGACGATTCAGCTGGTGCGCTGGGGACGGTCCCTGGTAGGCACAGCAGGAGACAGCAAACTGTGGACCTCGGCACCGGCTTTGGCTCCTGAACCTGAAACAGGGGACGCAGTGGATGGCTGGTGGCACCGTTGGATTACAACTGAAGCAACTCGGCGTCTCGCTTTCGCCAGCTTTGTGGTTGATTCCATGCACTCGACCATATTTGGCAACTCGAGCATCATGACCTTTCATGAAGTCCGCATACCACTGCCCTGCGACGACGAACTATGGAACGCTACCAGTGGCGCCGAAGTGCGCCAGTCCATGGCCGCCGGTGCAAAGCGGATTACGTTCCTCGAGGCTCTGAAAAGAACCGTGGCTGGACAGTTGGTGCAGGCCAGCGACTTTGGGCGCAAGATACTCCTCGCAGGATTGCTGAACGTTTCCTTCCACGGCAACCGCGGCGACCTACAAGACAGGGGCATCGGGAACATTGAGGGCACGGGCGTTGGCGGCAAATGGCGCCCGGACATGGCTAAGGCCATCGACTCGTGGAAGAAAAATTCTGAGCAACCTCACCTCCCTGGGCTCGAATCACGGCAGATGGCGTACGAAGCTGGCAGATACGTGGACTCGAATATTGCTTTTCTTCACCAATTTGCCCACATGGCTATCCATACCGACTTCCTCGAGTGTCAGGTCTTCGCAGGGGCAAAGCAGTTCATGGGGAAAAAGGTCGATGCTGCTTCACGGTTGGAAATGGAGTCGACGATGAAGTCATGGGCCCAGTCTGCGAAGGGTCGAGACGCGGCTTTTCATGCTCTGTGCCTCCTACGTTCCGTGCTTGTTCCCGAAACCAGCGGCACCGAATCCCATGGCTTCGAGTCGCGGCTGATATACTCGGTCAAAACTGAAACTCTCATCTACCGGCTGTGGGTGGTTTATCTCTCGGCATTGGCCGTGTGGTCGTATGCGTTCGCTCTCGAAGGCCCCTCCCTCGTGCCGCCACCCGACAGTAAGCAGGGGAGGGCCGAGGCCGTGATTGATTACTTGAGTAGGTACGGGGGGCTGTCATCACCGGTCGCGCTTGCAACCATGAAGGGACTTAACTACAACACTCCCATATTGGAAGTGATCGGAGAGGCGTTCAAAACGACGTCATGGGAATTCTTGCGCGACAGCTCTGCCCTAGTGCTCGGGAACTGCATCAAGCTCAATGCTAGCGGGGCATTCTCTTCATGACCTGATATCTATGTAGGCAGTCATGCAGTTTCTGGTGCACCGACGCAATGTATCATGGCTCCGATTGTCGAATTCATTCACCTTTTGCTGCCTCGTACCGCCGCCTAAGGCTCGCCAGGCGGAGCGCGCGTAGGCCCCACATAAATAAGCCGTTTTTAGATCGCCTCCTTAGTATTGGCGTCCTGCCATACGCGCTGTTTTAACCTATCCAGACCCTCACGGGCCGTGCTAAGCCGCCGAGCTGGGTTCTTCTCTGTATTGCTTGTCACAATAAAGAATAAGATTACTACGGTGTGATTAGTAATTCACCCCAGTATTATAACTATAATCAATTTTGATTACAAAATTCTTATTTGTATCTTAATAGTTCTTTTTGTTATTAAGGTATAGTATTTAAAGCTTATAACTAACAGTTGCTGTTTGTGCCCCTGTTTGAGAAAATCAATTGTATGGCCCGAGTCCATGATTGCCATGTCGCCCACACGACAAAATTGATGAGGGACTACGATAGGATGAAGGACCAAGTGGGCAATAGCCGGTGCAAGGAAGCTGCCCGCGTTGTCTCTGTAGATGGGGGATTCTGGCAATTCAATTCACAACTGGAACAGCGACATCGTTGTCGTGTGCTCCGTTGGTAGACTTTAATACATAATCTGGCATTGCCATCAGTCTATTACCTTCGGAAGCTTCCCATTCAACGCCAGTGGAAATCAAGTCATTGACCCAGAAACTGTCCCGCCGACACGGCAACACGTACCAAGTTCCAACCAACAGACTTCATAAAACCGGGTATCTCCTTTCGGACTCAACAAGGCAGTTTCGTGTAGCAACCCTCCAGGTCCTGTTAAATATACCCACTGCAAGCCAAACAAACGACTATTCGACCCTTCAGTCCCATCAGTTCAACACAGAGCAAACAAATACCTAACCCCGCGCCGGCCCCCGTCACGGCACCATTTTCTCCCGTTCCCCTCCCCATAACGCCAGCCAGATACAACTTGAACAAAATGACCTCAATACAACGCGTGACAGCGGTCAGCTACGCCCCTATGGCCCTGACAATCCTCATTAGCCTGGCAGATGAAGCCGCCTCGCTCTACCCGGCCAGCATGGGAAGAAAACCAAGCCCCCGCGTTCTCGATGCCAGCACAATGCCGCTCATGGTCTTGTCAGTGGCAATTGATATGTGTTGTATCTTCGATTATCATCGTGCTGGACTGGAGTTTTCCGACGCAGTGGAGAGTCAGAATTGGTGTTTGAAGGCTGGGGCTGTGGTGGGTAGTGTGGTTGGGGGGTATCTCTTGTGGTAATAAGTTTTGGTGTTGGTGGGTGGGGTGGGTGAGTTGTGACTGAGTGAGGGCGGCTCAAGATGGTGGTTGTACTCGGTGCTTTAATATGTTATTCAAGCTCTTGATATAGGTCCCAAGCCCATTCGTCTGTTAATATGACTGGTGATTGGAGTTTGAAACTGCTCAGTCATGCAACGTGTAGGCCATGGCTAGCAGAGCTATTCCATGCATGTTACCGCAGAATGATGTCCACAGTAGCAGTTCCCCGCACATCTTTCTGACTGAAACCGTGGACGTAGCATGGCCCGAGAAGCATTCCGCAACTTGAGCCCTCTTCTCCTCCCTCCTGCTCCCTCACCACAAAGGGTGTCAGGCCGCCGTGAAAGAAGACCAGGCGGCCACCTTCCGCCGTGCTCGCAGGAGCAAGACATAGCCACCCAGTCGCTGATACACAAACCCGGCGGTCGGCGCACATGTACACCACATCACTCACAAACCCCTCTAAGTCCCTGGAATTCACTATCGCCTCTTCCCCGTCTGCGCGGACATCAGGCTTTAGTATCGATGTATCCAGCCCCAGCTGCCGGAGCCAGTCTGCAAAGCATGTACCGTATACTTTAGGCGGCTTGTCCTTTTACCCGTTCATGTTCGCAACCACGGTGCGCCAGAGCGTCTCGAAGACGGCCTCACCCTGCTCACAAGGCCTGATTAGTAACCCCTCTGCAGTGACAATCTTCACCCAGTCTTCCAGTGCTGCTTCGGTGGACCGTCTTAAGTTTATGTCCAATCCCTGTTCCACCGCGGCACTAATTCGTGTAAGGGTGTCGATACGCCGGGCGCGAAGCACAAATTTGTCCAGGTTGTTTATGTATGGTCCTTCCCTCTCAGCTCGTAAGGATCCACGTCCTCTAGGGACACAATCGACGCCCCAAAGTTTCTTAGGACACTCCAGTCCGGAACCCACGAGGGTAAGGTTCCCAGCTTCCTTGTCGCGCCGTTCAAATACAAGATCAGCAATTTACGGTCCTTGTTGATGAGTAATCGGGCCGTATCCCTGTACAGCGTTTCTACAGGCATCCCGTAATCAACAGGAATAGACAACTCCTCCTCAAGTAAGCTAAGCAAGCTGTAGATCTTGTCCCTGGGATCCGTCGCGTCCGTGTGCAGAGTGGCCGCCAGCAGATTGGTTAGCCGCTTATTTAGCTTCCTGTGCGCCGTCTCGGTGGCCCCAGAGATGCTTAAGACGTTCATCCAGGCGCGCCCGCCCGCCTCGGCGGGGAACCCAGCGAATATCAGGGCACGCGCAGCGG